>Ga0255338_1002490_pt1 | contig 26586 bp, 28 predicted proteins | sample MeOH1_35cm_T4_19_FD_203715 | JGI IMG/M metagenome (GOLD analysis project Ga0255338, IMG submission 203715) | Sandy soil microbial communities from University of British Columbia, Vancouver, Canada - MeOH1_35cm_T4_195 | ecosystem: Engineered > Artificial ecosystem > Sand microcosm > Unclassified ...
CGACGATCACGTTGGGCTGCGCGACCGCGCTACGCTCCACCACGGCCCACATCTGCTGCTGCAAGGCAGCCGTCTCGGTGTCGATGGCCTGCAATCGCCCGGCGTCGCGCGCCGTGTAGAACTGCAGCCGCTTGTCCAGGTACTGGTGCAGCAGCGCCCGTGCGGCATCGCGCTCGGCAGCGGGCAACAGCCCGGCACGCACGTACTCGGTGCCGATGGCATTGGCCTCCGCCTCTTCATACGTCTTGCGCAGGTCATAGCGGCTGACCGCCATGGCGAAGCTGAACCCAATCAGCAGGCCCAGCAGGGTCAGGATCGCCCCCTGGATGATGTTCACGTCCTCGCGGACTTCGGCCGCCGCCGCCCGCCGCTTCAGGATGTAGGCGCCTGCCAGCTCCGACAGCCACAGGACCAGCAGCGTGATCGCGAATACGAGTAACGGGTAGTCCTTGATGGGGCCCATGGCTCTCTCCTTGCGCCCTGTCCGGGCTGCCCTTGCACCGGCCCTTGCTATCCGCCGATCTGCGCCTGGAGGCGTCCCTCGCGGATGGCCCCGATGAACGCGCGATAGTCGGCCTGGTTCTGGGCGCTGTACTCCATGGCGAACTCGCCGATGGCATCGTCGAAGGTCTGGCCCGATCCCATGTAGCCCGCAATCGTCGCGGCATCGCCGGAGCGCGCATGGGCACGCGCCAGCGCATGGGCGCACATGCGGGTGTATTGCCGCAGGATGCGCGTGTCCCAATCCGCGAGGATGGCGGTGATCTTCATGTCGCGCAGTTGCCGGATATAGAAATCGCGGCCGTTCTGTCCACGGGTCCACCCGAGAAAGACGTCGCTCGCCGACTGCATGAGACGCTGCCCCGCAACAACGCGCTGGCCGTGGTTGGGATGGACGCTCTTCCCCGCATACGGCTCGAGCACCGACGCGCGGGCCTCCTTGACCTGCAGGAACAGCGGGTCGTCATCGGCCGCCATGAACAGCCCCACGCCGCACAGCGTGCCCACGCTGCCCACGCCGACGACCTTGATGGCCATGTCGACGAAGTGGAAGCGGTCGAACAGCGTCCTCACGTGCTCCGGCAGGGCCTCGCGGTAAGCGGCAATGGCTTCCGCGTAGCCGGATTCCAGGCCCGGCGCGAGGTCTGCGGACGGATGAAAGATCAGCGGCGGCTCGTCCTTGATCCGGGGCTGCGCGCCGCTTTCCGCCACGAACTTCGGATAGAGGAAGTCGGGCACGCTCTTGCGCCGTTCGGCCTCCACCCGCTCCGCCAGCCGCTTGCGCACCAGCGCCACGACATCGGGATCGCCCGCCCGGTCCTGGTATTTCTGGATATCGATCCGGTCGTACCAGACGTCGAGCGCGCGCATGGAGGCGTAGTCGAGCATGCGCTCGCGATACTCGCGCACCACGTCCGTGACTGTGCGCGCCGCATCACTTTGCGGCAAGGAAAGATACTGCGCCGCGATGACCACACTGGCCGCCAGGCGCTTGAGATCCCACTCGAATGGCGCGGGCAGCGTCTCGTCGAGATCGTTGATATCGAAGATGATGTTGCGCTCTGGCGTGGCGAACGCGCCGAAGTTCATCAGATGTGCGTCACCGCACGCCTGGACCCGGATGTCGCTGGTGGGGGTGACGGCAAGATCGGCCGCCATCAGCGCCGCCGCACCCCGGTAGAACGCGAACGGCGATTCGGCCATGCGCCCGAAGCGGATCGGAATCAGCTCGGGAATGCGCCCATCGTTGGAGGCAATGAGGATATCGACGGGGTCCTGGCGCTGCGCCGGCGTATGCCAGCCGCCATGGGACGCGCGCGGCACGGCATCCCGGATGGCGCGGCTTTTCGCGGCACGTTCTCCGGCGGCCAGGTAGGGGGAGGCAGGCTGGCCGGCCTCGGCCTCGTTCCTGCTCTTGCTCTTGTCGGTCCTGGCCATGTCGTCTCCCCTCAGTCGTTGTGGAACAACTATAGGAACCCTGCCCTTGAGTTGCTTGACGTGGCGCAATGCCGGAATTGTGGTGCCGCCTACATTGAATGCGGAACCACTATGGAAAGACATTGGAGGTAAAAGATGGACAAGTTCGCCAAGACCACACTGGCCGTGCTCGGGAGCCTTGTGTTCCTGAGCGGGAGTGCGTTCGCGCAGAAGAACTATACGGACGGCGGCGACCTGTATGGCGGTTCGCATTCGGCCAAGAAGGCGAAGTCCGGCGACAATCCGTCGAAAGCCGGGAAGTTCGACCCGTACACGGACGGCGCCCGCGCGGCCACCGGCGCCAAGCTGACGCACACGCCGCAGACGCCGGACGAGGAACAGCCCGCACGCAACGGCGCAACCGGTGCCAACAACCGGACCGGCCCCTTCGATCCGAATACGGAAGGCGCGCGCACAAACCAGAAATGATGCGGGAGCCGGGTTGATTGTGTTCCTTTTGATACATTGCCAATCGGAACTTCAGCGGATGTGGGATGACGCCGTTAATGGCGTCATCCCATCCTTCAATTTTCGACGCGCAATCACTGGTTAAGTATCAGCCGGATTGGGATTACGCTCACCACTTCGAAACGCATTCATCACACCACTCGGCATCCCGCCCGGAAAATGCACCCCACAATAGAGGGGGCTTTCGTATCGGAGTTGTGTCGAATACAAGATATTCGACAAAAATGCCAACAGCCTGCCCGGTCAGCACCAGCCTCCCGGGGGCGGCAACGGCCTGCTTGTCCCCACCATGCCGCACCGCACAACGACCTGGCGCCGATGCGCCCAGGAAACTATCCGCATTTTTCCTGCAGAAAATCCAGTACCGGCACGATGCATTCGCCGGTAGCGGAATAAATCATGAACCTGCCCTGCTGGCGTGATTTTACCAGCCCGGTCCTGACTAATTCCTTCAAATGGAACGTGACCGATGACGGCGGCAAATCAGATGATGCCGATATAATCCCTGCAGATAATCCGTCAGGCCCCGATTCCGCTAACAGCAGGAAAATACGAAGTCTATTTTCCTGAGCCAGCGCACCGAGAATGTCGGCGGTCTTTCGGATATTCATTTCCTATTTTTCCTGCTTCTGGTCATCCAGCTCATCGTCTGCATGAACCCGCGCAACCTCGCGCTACTAGCCGCTTCCGTGGCGAACGACATCCGATCCGGGGACAGCAAAGCGTCTTGGACACACGCCCCTCGACCGCCCGATTTTTATAAAAAATATACGGCGCGAACCTTCCCTCCAGCGTCCCTCCCGGACGCCGAATAATAAGCGTGAAGTTACCAAACTACAATTTCATTGTGACATTTCAACGATGCTAAAAACGTTGAAACTATTGTTCTTCGATTCTCGAATGGGTTTTGTTAGCATTCTCGCCGCTGACCACCCGGAGGCGTCGCCGCTGGCCAGCTAAATCGGCCCAAGAGGCTTCATCGCGACGCCATCCCATTCACAGCATTCCAAAAGGAAGGAGTCGTTATGACTGTTGCAAAGCTGCGTCGCGCGGCCCGCCAGGCCGGCCAGGGCATGACCGAGTACATCATCATCGTCGCCCTGATCGCCGTGTCGGCCATTGGCGTCTACGCCATGTTCGGCCAGACCATCCGCCATCAGACCGCCGCGCTGGCTTCAGAAATGTCCGGCAAGACCGACGAGTCGCAGAACAACATCAACCGTGCCGGTTCAGACTCGGGCCAGGCCACCAGCAAGGCCAATCAGGCCAAGGGTCTGAACAACTTCAACGCCGGCAACGACACCGGCAAGTAAGCCGTCGCCGGATACCCAGACCATGCGCAGGCCATGCCCCCGGGGAACGGCCGCGCTTGCCCGGCACCGGGGGCAGGCGCTGGCCTTTGCCCTCATCTTTCTCGCCGTGGGCGCCGTGGCGCTGTATGTGGCGTTCAACGCGTCGCAGCTCGCCAGCGCCAAGACCAAACTCCAGAACACCGCCGACGCCACCGCGTACAGCGTGGCGGTGCTCCAGGCCCGCGACTACAACTTCGCGGCCTACACCAATCGCGCCATGGTGGCCAACCAGGTGGCCGTGGCCCAGTTGCTGAGCCTGAAATCGTGGATCGAAGAGGTGGACGAAACCGCCGCCAGCAACCACGTCACCGACAAACTGGTCGACATCTTCGCTGACCTGGGCGCCGTGCAATGGACGCTGCCCAAGCAGGTGGCGCGGCCGATCATTGCGCCAATCAAGGCCACCGTGAACGCGGTCGCCCCCACGGCGGTCCGGGGGCTGGACCTGCTCAACTACTCGCTCTCGATGGCCCAGGAGACCTACCGCCTGGCCACGATCACGAACTTTCCGCTGGTGGCCAACGAGATCGCCAAGGCCAATCAGCCGAATACCACCGCCGACGCGGGCTACATGGCCACACTGGGCGCCCCCAAGGTGCTGGCGTGGAAGAACTACGCCCGCCGCATCAATCCGAAGCAGGAGGTCAAGACCGGCGGCGGCCGCGAGCGGTTTGCCGACGTGGTGACCGACGACGCCAGCCTCGACAGCTTTACGCCGCAACGCGCGGCCATCCGTACGCCCTTTGTTGCCAGCACCGCCTACAAGGGCTGCAAGGGCGCGGGCATCGCGCTCATGGCCGTTGCCCAGCCTCACGCCGGCGCCACCCAGCTGCGGCCCGACCTGACGGGCTGGGAAGCCCTCGACGCCACGGCGGCCATCGGCGACATCACGTGCGTGTGGTTCGTGCCGGAGCCCGTTCCCATCACCATTCCGATCCTCGAATCGATGGGGCGCGGCGGCGCCGCCAACGGCCCGGGCGGCCGCTATTCCGGCGTGCGCGGCTACCGGAGCACCGGCCATATCGGGGACGCACTGGCCAGCGGGGCCGCCGTGGCGGCGGCCATGCAGTACGCGTCGGGGCCAGGCAGCTCGCTCGACAACAGCACGCGCGCCGGCCTGCAGACCTATACCGAACTGAACAGTCCCACCAAGGCCGTGCCGGGCAAGAATGGGTTCAACCGCGCGCCGGCCGTCACCGTGCAGGTGTCGCGCCCGATCGACACCACGAGTACCACCAGCTCGCTCAAGATTGCCACCGGCCGCGTGCGCGTGACCGAAGCCGCGCCGGCCAGGGAGATGCGCGCCCTGGCCAGCGCCAGCGCGTACTTCATCCGGCCGCGCGACAACGGCGGCCCCGGCAGCCTGCTGCACCGCGAGCGCTGGCGCCGTGGGGATGGCCGCTTCGAGTATCCGAGCCTGTTCAGCCCGTACTGGCAGGCGTCGCTGGTGGAAACGTCCACGCTGGACCTCGAAGCCGCAGCGGCCGCGCAAGCCGCGGGAGCGCCATGATGCGCCGCCACCAGACCCTGCGTCCGCGCCGCACCCACCGCGGCCAGGCCATCGTCGAACTGGCCGCCGTGGCCGGTGCGGTCCTGGTGCTGCTGTTCCTGGCGCTGGCCATGATCGGGCGGCTCAGCGACGTGCGCAGCAAGGCGCTGATGGCCGGGCGCTACGTGGCCTGGGAGCGTACCGTCTACCTGGATGACGCCGAGTGGAACAAGTACGGCACATCCGTCACCAAGACCCAGCAGGTGTTGCGCAGCGAGATGGTGCAGCGCGTGATGGGCCACGACGCGCCCGCGCTGCGCGCCAACGACGGCACGCGCAACGCCCTGCCGGCCGGCGGCATGCCGATGTGGCACGACATCGCGGGAAAAGACCTGCTCACGCGCTACGACGACGTTACGCTGAACACCGGCCGCGGCAAGACCAATACGCCGCTTGACGCCGCGGTGGCCGTGCTCGACGCAGGCGGCAGCGTGGGCGCGGGATTCGATCTGCCGACCAACAACCGGCAGCACGCGCGGGTGGGCATCAACGTGGGCGCCGACAGCGCCACGCTGCGCAAGCTCTGGCCCGGCTGGAGCGGGTTCACGGCTGCCGACACACACGTGCTGCTGACCAATGGCTGGACGCCCGACGGCCGCGACGGCACGCTGGCGCAGGTGGCCAACGCCGCGCCGCTGCATCGGGGCGAGTTCCTCGGCAGCGCCATCTTCATGCCCCTGGCCGTGTTCGCGCCCGATATCACGGGACTCGACCTCGGCAAGATCGCACCGGACGTGGTGCCCGACGACAGGCTCGGACAATGATCGTGCAAGCCCTCTTTTCCTCCGGGCGCGCTGCCCGCGCCCGCCTCGCATGCCTGCTGGCCGCCGTGGCCATCGTGCCGCATGCCTACGCCGCTTCCGCCACCGATGCGTGCAGCCGCCCGCCGTTGAAGCCCGATGCCGCGGCCTGGCTGGGCGAGGATACGCAGGTCAACGGCATGCCGGTGGCCGTGGCCAGCGTGTCGTACAAGGACAGCGCGAACGAGGTGGCGCGCCGCTACCGTGCCTACTGGGACGATGCCGGCGTTGCCTCGCGCGCGCTCCGCAGCCGCAAGGGATGGATGATTACGGCCCTCGAGGGCGAATGCAGCTATGTGCTGCAACTGCCGGAGCAGCCGGGCATGCGCGGCATGACCAGCGGCCTGTTCAGCGTAATGCGGCTGCGCCAGGCCGACCTGCCCGATCCGGTTGGCGCGCGTGCCATGCCGCTGCCGCCGGGCGGCAAGGTGCTGTCCGACGTGGTCAGCCGCGACCCGATGGCCATGGGCCGCACCGTCGTGCTCGACCTTGACGGCAGCGCGCGCGGCACCCATCAGCAGTATCTGGCCCGCCTGCGCGCGGACGGGTGGCGCCTGCTCTCCGATGCCGCCGCGCCGCGGCTGTCCGGCCGGCCCTCGCCCGAGGGCTACGCCACCGCGCTGCAAAAGGAAGGCTACCGGCTGGACGCATCGTTCATGCCGAATGGCGCGGCCACGCGTGTGGTCCTGAACCTGGCGAGGACGCTGTGAGTGCGCCGCGCGCGCGCCGGGTCCGCCAGCGGGGACAGCAGGGGCAGGCCTACGCCGAGTACGTGGTGATGCTGGTGGTGGTGATCCTGCTGCTGGTGGCCGGCGGCGACAACGCCGTCGTCAACCAGCTGCTGGCCGCGTTCCGTGATTTCTATCAGTCCTACAGCTATGCCATCGCGGTGCCTTGAGCGCGCCGCCGGCCGCACCGCCGCTCATCCGCCTGTTCATCGTTTGTCCGAGTCCGTTCCATGCTGAAGAAGATCAAAGTCCAGTCACTGGCAAGCAATCCCTGGGTCCTGCTCCTGATCGCCGTACTGGCCGCGGGCCTGCTCACGTTCTGGGTCTCGCGCTTCCTGGAGAGCCGCGAAGCCGCGCTCAAGGCGCGCCTGGCCGAGGAGATGAGCCGCCAGCAGCGCGTCTCGGTGCTGGTGCCGGTGCGCGACGCGCCGGCAGGCACACCGGTGGACAACGCCGCATTTGCCGCGCGCGACGTGCCGGCCGATCTGATGTTCGAGGACGTCATCCGTGCGAGCGACTTCGATTCGGTGAGCAACCTGAAACTCGTGCGCGCCGTGAGCCGGGGCCGGCCCGTGCGCCGCGCCGACCTTGAGGCCGTGAATGCGCGCGACTTCTCGGACATGCTCGAAGTGGGCAGGCGCGCGCTCACGATCGAGATCGATGCGGTCAACTCGGCGGCAAAGATGCTCAAGCCCGGCAATCACATCGACCTGTACCTGCTCACCAGCGGCGGCGCGGGCAAGGCTGGCGGCGCCTCGGGCGGGGCCAGGGAACCGGAGAAGACGGCGCGCCTGCTGATGTCCAACGTGGTGGTCATCGCCACCGGCCAGGACGTGCGGCCGCGCGACCTGGGTGAAGCGTTCGAGCAGCGCGTCACGCAGAACGGCCAGCCCGGCGAGGAAGCGGCAGGCTATGACAGCCTGACGCTATCCGTGAGCCCGGAGCAGGCGGCGCGCATCTCGCTGGCGCAAAAGGTGGGATCGTTGCGCGCCGTGCTGCGCAACGCGGCCGACAAGCGCGACACGCCGGCCATCGCCTTGCAGGAGCACGCGCTGTTCAGCGCCGATGCCGACGGCGACGTGGTGCAGTACATCGTGGGCAACAGCGGCAGCGGCAACATCCTCTCCACCGTGCCGGAGGCGCCCGCGCTGGCCACCCCGGCCGATGCCAATGCCGCACGCGCGGACATGGCGCTCGCCGCCGCGCAGAAGCTCGCCGAAACGCAGCAGGCCGGCATGGAACGGCTGGCCAACGCGATCAGCGGCGGGGCGCCCGGCGCAACCGTGACACCGGGCAACTGACCAGCCCGCCTCCCTCCAACCTTCGTCGATAGAACGTTTGCATGTCCAGTCAATACAAGAAGAATGCCGCCGGCAGCGCGGCGAATCCGGGTAGGGTCCTGCATGGCGTAGTCGTGCTGTCGATGGCGTGGCTGGCGTGGCCCGCGTGCGCCGCCAGCGATGGCGCCTCGGCACCGTCGCAGGCAGGCGTCGTCCGCGGCGTGCCTGGCAGCATCAAGCCGGAGACCGCCGCACTGACCGCGGCCGCGCCGGCGCCATCGAGAATCAGCAATCGCTCCCAGTATGAGCTCGTGCTGTTCAAGGGCGAGGTCCGCGTGGTGGACGTGCCGGGCACCATCAAGCGCGTGGCGGTGGGCGACGGCGGCCTGGTCAGCAGCACCGTGGTGGACAAGCGGCTCGTGCTGCTGGCCGAGAAGGCCGGAGACACCAGCCTGGTGATCTGGAACGAGAGCGGCATCGCCATGCACGTGCGCGTGCGCGTGACCGAGCGCGACGTGGACGATGCCGCCGAGCAACTGCGCGTCGGGCTGGCGCCATTCGTGCGCAAGCTGGAACTGACGCAGCGCGGCGGCTCGATCATCGTGCGCGGCTTTGTGCATCCCGAGCGCAGGGACGACGCCAAGGCCGTGATCGACCGCTACAAGATGGCCATCAACCTGATCCAGGCCGAAGACGGCGGACCGCTCAAGAAGGCCGTGATGTTCAAGGTCCACATCATGGAGATCACCAAGACCGGCATCGAGAACATCGGCATTGCCTGGGATCAGCAGATCAATGGCCCGCAGGCATCGGCCGCGGGCAACGCCGTGCATACGGGACGCTACCGGACCGTGCCGCCGATTACCACCGGCACCCCTTACGACCCCATACCAGGCTCGGTCAACGGCGCGGCCGGCGGCGTGTTCCTGGGCATCGCCACGTCCATCTTCTCGAAGATCAACCTGGCCGTGAGCCAGGGCGAAGCCTACGTGCTGGCCGCGCCCGAGCTCAATACGCGCAGCGGCGGCACCGCCAGCTTCCTGGCTGGCGGCGAAGTGCCGATTCCGCTGGCCGGCGCGCTGGGCGCGCAGACCGTGATCTACAAGCAGTACGGCATCAAGCTCGACGTGAAGCCGGCCGTCGATGGCGACAACGTGATCACCACGTCGCTGGGCACCGAGATCAGCCAGATCGATCCGTCGCTGTCGGTGCAGGGCTATCCCGCGTTCCTCACCCGGCGCACGTCGTCCGAGTTGACGCTGCGCCCGGGGGAGACCATCGCGCTGTCGGGCCTCGTGCAGTCGCAAGCCAGCAACGCGGTGGACAAGATGCCGCTGCTGGGTGACCTGCCGGTGCTGGGACAGCTCTTCAAGTCCACGAACTTCCGCAGCAACAAGAGCGACCTCGTGATCTTTGTCACGCCAGTGCTGTACGACCCCAACCTGCCGGCGCAGACCGACATCATTCCGCGCGGCGAGACCATCGAGCGCAACTACCGCTACGGCAATGGCGAGCCCAGCCCGCTGCCCGAGGTGGATGCGCGGCGCCAGCAGGAGATCGACCGCGAGAAGCGGCACATGCGCCTGCTGGAACAGCCCGCACCGGAAGCGGCCGCCACCCAGTATCGAGGAGGCTGAGGCCGCATGCTGCAACTGACCATTACCGGGCGCAACGGCGCCAGCGATGTCTATCAGGTGGGCCACGCCTGCACCATCGGCAAGGACCCCGCGTGCGACGTCGTGCTCAAGGGGCTGCTGATCGGCAAGCTCCATGCGCGCATCGAGAATCGCGATGGGCACTATTACCTCGAGGATCAGGGCGGCATCGCCTCCACGCTGATCAATGGCCAGCCCGTGACGTCGTACGGCCCGCTCAACGCCACGGACAATATCGAGATTGGCAACTACTCGCTGGCTGTAATGCTGAATGGCACCGGGCAGCAGGCGGAGCAGGCGCCGGCGCCGGCGCCCGCCGTGCCGCCGCCTCAAGCGCCTCAAGCGCCTCAAGCGCCGCAGCCCGCGCCGCAGCAGATCGTCGCCGCGGCGCCTGCGGTATCGCCGGCACCCCTGCCCTCGCCTCCCAGTGCCCAGCAGGACGCGCTCGAGCCTATCAACAGCGCCTATGGCGTGGAGCTGCGCAAGGCGGCACACCAGACACTGATCAATGCGATGGACCTGCGCCGCATCAACGTCGCGCGCATGCCCGAGGACGAATTGCGCCAGCTCGTCGGCGGCCTGCTCGACGATATCCTGGCCAGCGAACCGCGCTACAACTCGCCGCAGATCCCGCGCGCCGTGCTCAAGAAGAGCGTGTTCGACGAAGTGATCGGCCTGGGCCCGCTGGAAGAGCTGCTCGTCGATGAAGCCGTCTCTGAAATCATGGTCAACCGCCACGACGAGATCTTCGTGGAGCGCGGCGGCAGACTTGCACGGACATCGGTCATTTTCACCGACGAACGCGCGGTGCTGGGCGCCATCGAGCGCATCGTGGCGCCGCTGGGCCGGCGCATCGACGAGTCCTCGCCGATGGTCGACGCGCGGCTCAAGGACGGCTCGCGCGTCAACGCGGTGATTCCGCCGCTGGCGCTCAAGGGCCCCAACATCACGATCCGGAAGTTCTCGAAGCGCAAGCTCCAGGCGCGCGACCTGGTGTCGTTCGGATCGATGTCGCCGCAGATGGTGGACTTCCTGCGCGTGGCGGTGGAGCGCCGCGCCAACGTGGTCATCTCCGGCGGCACGGGCTCGGGCAAGACCACGCTGCTCAACGTGCTGTCCAACTTCATTCCGGACGACGAACGCATCGTCACGGTGGAAGACGCCGCGGAACTGCAACTTACCCAGTCGAACCTCGTCTCGCTGGAAGCGCGCCCGGCCAACATGGAGGGCAAGGGCGCGGTCAGCATCCGCGACCTTGTCAAGAACTGCCTGCGGATGCGGCCGGACCGCATCGTGGTGGGCGAATGCCGTGGCGGCGAGGCGCTGGACATGCTGCAGGCCATGAACACCGGCCACGACGGATCGCTGACCACGGCCCACGCCAACTCGCCGCGCGACTGCCTCTCGCGCCTGGAAGTGATGACCCTGATGGCGGGCCTCGACCTGCCCGTGCAGGCCATCCGCGAACAGGTCTGCTCGGCGGTGGACATCATCGTGCAGCAGACGCGCTTCTCGTGCGGATCGCGCCGCGTGACCTACATCACCGAAGTCAGTGGCATGGAAACCGGCGTGGTACAGCTGCAGGACATCTTCCTCTTTAAGGAAGAAGGCTATGGCGCCGACGGACGGGTGCGCGGCCGCTTTGTGTCCACGGGCTACATCCCCGACTTCTACCAGGATCTGATCCGGCGCGGCATTCAGGTGGATACCAGCATCTTTGCCGAACGGGCCTGAGGGAGCTTGCCATGGAGACGGTCATCGTCCTCGGTTGTGTGTTCGCGGTGCTGATGTTCCTGGCCTGGGGCACCCTGTTCCACGGCCGGACATGGTTCGTGCGGCGCACGCAGCGCGTGGCCACGGAAGTGGAATCCAACCTCGCCGACCTGTTCATCTTCATCAACACGCAGCAAGTGGCCGGCTTGTCCGCGCTGGCCGTCTTTGTGCTGCCGCTGGTGGTGTGGCTGGTGTCGCAGAACGTGCTGTTCACCGCGGTGTCGCTGCCGCTGGCGTTCATGCTGCCGCGCATCTGGGTGGGGCGCATGCAGACGCGCCGCCTGCGCGAGATCGAGGAGCAATTGCCCGACGCGCTGCTGATGATGTCCGGCGCGCTGCGCGCCGGTGCGAGCTTTCCCATGGCATTGGAGAGCGTGGCGCAGGAATCGCGTCCGCCGGTGTCGCAGGAATTCGACCTGCTGTTGCGCGAGATCCGCCTCGGTGTGGATCTGATGGTGGCGCTGCGCCATATGGAACGCCGCATTCCCGTGCCGGATTTCCTGATGGTGACCGCGGCCATCTCCATCTCGCGCGAGGTGGGCGGCAACCTTGCCGAGACGCTTGAATCGGTGGCGCGCACCCTGCGCGAGAAACAGCAGATGGAAGGCAAGATCCGCTCGCTCACCGCGCAAGGCAAGATGCAGGGCTGGGTCATGACGGGCCTGCCGATCTTCCTGATCTTCGTGCTGCGCCACATGGAACCCAAGGCCATGGCACCCCTGTTCGACTCGCCCATCGGCTGGGCCGTGCTGGCGGTGATCGGCACGATGGAATTCATCGGCTACCAGGCCATCAAGAAGATCACTCACATCGACGTCTGAAGGAGACACCGGCATGTTCGTGGGCATCTTCATCGTCTGCCTGGCCGTCGTGGCCATGGTGGGCGCCCTCATCTTCGCGATGCGTCGCCTGACCGGCGCGGTGCCGCAGGAGAACCGCGACTATCTGGACCCGCTGCCTAAGTCGCTGCGCTCGCTCTGGCCCGCGGTCAAGTTCGTGGAGCACCATTTCCTGTGGATCGTGCCCCGCGCGATGCTGGAGCGTACCGCGGAGCAGTTGCGGCTGACGGGCATGTCATTCCTGATGTCGGCCAGCCAGTTCCTGGCGCTCTCCATCGTTTCCGCCGTGCTGTTCTCGCTGCTGATGCTGGGCGCGATGCTGGGCCTGGAGACGTTCTCCGTCGTGGGCCTGCTGCTTGGCGCCACGGTCGGCTTCTTCTATCCGCGTCTCTGGCTGCGCGACGTGCGGCGGCGCACCGTGACGCAGGTGGCCAAGCAGCTGCCCGTATTCCTGGACTTCCTCACGCTCAGCGTGGAAGCCGGCCTCAATATCAACGGCGCCATGACGCAAGCCGTGGAGAAAGGTCCCGACGGCATGCTGCGGCGCGAGTTCGAGCATGTGCTCCGCGACCTCAAGGCGGGCCTGTCGCGCTCCGATGCGCTGCGCCGCATGGACGACCGGCTGCGCATGAAGGAGATCACCAACTTCGCCGGCGCGGTCATCCAGGCCGAGCGCATGGGCTCCGGCCTGGCCGCCACGCTGCGCTTCCAGTCCGAGCAGCGCCGCACTGAACGCTTCCAGCGCGCAGAGAAGCAGGCGATGGAAGCCCCGGTCAAGCTGATCTTTCCGCTGGTGGTGTTCATCTTTCCCGTCACGTTCATCGTGCTGGGCTTTCCCATCGTGATGAAGTTCATGCAGGAGGGGCTGCTATGAGACACGGCACGCTCTGGCGCGCGGACGAGCCGCTGTGCGCACGCGCCGCCCTCGCCGCCTGCGCCCGGGAACGTATGCGCGGCCTGCTGGGGCGTACGCGCATGGCGGCCGACGAGGCGCTATGGATCGCGCCATGCAATGCGGTACACACGTTCGGCATGCGCATGGCCATCGACGTCGTGTTGCTGGCCGGCGATGGCACGGTGCTGGCCGTGCACGGCAGCGTGGCGCCGGGTCGATTGCGCATGCACTGGCGCGCGCGTGCGGTGGTGGAGCTGGCCGCGGGCCGCGCCGCCGCGCTGGCGCTGCGGGCGGGCCAGCGGCTGCGCTTCCAGCCTCGTGACGATGATGAGGTGGCGGCATGAGGCGCAAGGTCGGCGGCGCCAGCATGGTCGAGTTCATCATCGTTTTGCCTGTGCTGCTGTTGCTATGCCTGGGCATCATCCAGTTTGGCCTGCTCTACCAGGCCAAGGCGACGCTGGACTACGCGGCGCTGCAGGCCGCGCGCGCCGGCGCGCTGGACCATGGCCGCAACGCGACCATGCGCAGCGGCCTGGCGCGTGGGCTGACACCGCTGTTCGCTCACTCGCCGGGCCTGGCCGGGCAACAGCAGGCGCTGTTGTATAGCAATGCGGAGCTGCTGAAGCCGGGCGCTTATCGCATCGATGTCATCAATCCGACATCCTCCGCGTTGCAGGATTTCGGGCGCGCGGGTGAATACGCGGGCGCCACGATACGGGAAATTCCCAACGACACCCTGAGTTTCCGCAGCACGGCGGCCGGGCCGGGCTCCGGCATCTCGGTACAGGACGCCAACCTGCTCAAGATTCGCGTGACGTATTGCTATGCCATGTACGTACCGTTTGCCAACCGCACGATCTTTTCGCTGATGAACGCCATCGACGATATCTACAGCACCGGCAAGCCCGGCCTCGGGCTGCCCACACGTCCAAACCGCTGCTATGCGCTCTCCACGGCAGAGGGGAGCTGGCGCATCCCGCTCGAGTCAGAAGCCATTGTGCGGATGCAGACGCCGTACCGCGGAGGCTGACGACAATGCGCGCGAGAGTCAGTTTGGGCATGGCATTGGCGTTGGCGGTTGCGTTGGCGTTGTGGGCCACGGTCCCCGCGCACGCGGCGGACGTGCGCCGCGCCGACGGCGTGGAGATCATCACCGGGCGGCCCGCACAGGGCGTGCAGGGTGCAGCCGCGATGGCGCCGGGCCAGCGTTCGCTTCCACGCGCCGGAGCGGCCCCGGTGGCCCCCGAACCGATGCGGGCCGACACGCCGGGCGCCACGGCGCCGGTCGAAGACGGCGTCGTGCAACAGCGGCTGCGCGCCGCTGAAGCGGTTCTCCAGGACCAGATAAGCGCATACAATCTCGCGTTGCATGATGACGCGGGCCCCGCAGTGCTCACCCCGCTCGAAAGCGCGATCAGCCGTACGCTGGCGCATATCGAGACCCTGGTGCGCAGCGCGCGGCCGCAAGAACCCTGAGTCCGCAAGAACAAACAAAAGGAGCTTCCGTTGTCAGTTGTTACGCCTCTGCGCACCCTGGCGTTGTGCGCGGCCCTGGCGGCCGTTGCCACTGGCATGACCGGCTGCAAGGGCAAGTCGAAGTCCGATGCCGCTGCCGCCCACACCGCGCCGGCACCCACCAATGCACCGGCTGCCGCGTCCGCCCCGGCGCAATCTGCGGCGCCGTCTTCCCCCACGCCGGCAACGCCTGCGCTCGTTAACGTGGCCGGCATGTCGGCCGGCGCGTTCGTCGTGGACAAGCCGCGCGACGACGGCCGCTGGCTGCCGCTGCTCAACGAGGTACCCGACTCGGTCGGCATCGAGTCCAATGGCAATGCCTACACCGGCGTGATTGCCCTGGCCGCCCCGGCCATGATCGAGCGCCTGCGCTTCACGCGGATCGCGCAAGACTCCGCCGCGCGCCACGTACAGGTGCAGACGTCGGAGCAAGGACAGGACGGCCCATGGCAGACCGTGTTCGATGCGGACCTGAAACCCATCGACGAAAGCCAGCGCAACGGCAAGAGCGTGGTGGACGACGCCGCGTTGAGCCAGCCCGCGCGTGCGCGCTGGTTGCGCGTGTCGTGGCAGGGCGGAGGCAGCGGCATGGTGTCCATGCGCCAGTTTGCCGCACTGGCCCAGCCGGTGGCGGCCGAGGGCGCGCAGCGCGACGTCTCGGGCGTCTATCGCATGCTGCGGGGACTGGACTCGAGCGCCTACCTCGCCGTACGGCAGGATGGCGCCACCATCCGGGGATGTTTTGGTGAAGGGGAAGCGGCCGGCGGCCGGTCCGGCAAGGTCACGTTCCGCAATGTCGCGGGCACGCTCGAGGGCGGCGTGGAGCCGAACGGCTACCTGCGCTTCCGCCGTGGCGATGCTGCCACGGGCTGGCGCGGCGTGATGAGCTTCAGCCCGGATGGCACGCGGGCGGCGCTGCTCGAGTTCCCGGCCTCGCTGAACGGCAGCGGAACGATGCAGCAGGCCGCGGACGGCGTGGGCTGGAAAGTCTCCGCATACCAGGACAACTGCCCGGGCCTGACCGATGCGCAAAATCCTCTCGACAAGGCGCTCGAGGCCGGACGCGCCACGCTGTACGGCGTCAACTTCGATGTCGATGCGGCAACCTTGCGCCCGGAAAGCCGGCCCGCGCTCGACGGCGTGGTCAAGGCCGCGCAGGCGCATCCGGACTGGCGGCTTGCCATCGAAGGCCATACCGACAATACCGGCAACGACGCGCACAACCAGGACCTCTCGCAGCGCCGCGCCGACAGTGTGCGCAAGTACCTGGCCGATGCCGGCGTGCCGGTGGACCGGCTGCGCGCGCAGGGCTTCGGCGCGAGCCACCCGGTGGCCCCCAATGACAACCCGGCTGGCCGGGCCCAGAACCGCCGTGTCGAGGTGGCACGGCAATGAACGGGCGGGCCGCGCGTGCGGTGAGCGCGTGGGCGGCATGCATGGTGTGGAGCGTGGCCGCGCAGGCCGAGGTCACGACGATGCGGGCCGGCGGCGTGACGTGGCTGCGCGGCGGCGTGGTGACATCGCATGCGCGACCCACGCCGTTGGCGTTGCCGTCGACGTCACGGTCCGCATCGCTGCCCGACGATAGCCGCGCGATGCCCTACATCGGTCTGCCAGGTGCCTTCCACCGGCTGGTCGCGCATGTTGCCGCGCCCGTGCCGGCCACGGCGGCGATGCAGGCGGTGCTGCCGCTGGTCACGCGTGCCGCATCGGACTTCCGCATGGACCCTGCCCTGCTGCTGGCGGTCATTCACGCCGAATCGGGCTTCAACCCCGAGGCGTTGTCGCCCAGGGGCGCGGTAGGCCTGATGCAACTGATGCCGGCCACTGCCGGCCGCTATGGCACTGACGATCCGCGCGAGCCGGCCCGCAATGTGCGCGCGGGCGCGGCGCACCTGCAATACCTGCTGGGCCGCTATGGCGACCTGTCGCTGGCGTTGGCAGCCTACAACGCTGGCGAGGGCGCCGTGGAGCGGCACGGCATGCGCATTCCGCCTTATGCCGAGACACAGCAATACGTGCCGCGCGTGATGGCGCTGTATCGGGATTACCAGTCGCGGCTGCCTGGCGCCGCTGCCGCCGTCGCGGCCGACGTTTCCACCTATCGACCCTGAACCGATTCACTCAAGAAGGAGAATCACATGATGTCGTTGCGCTTGCCCGTCCTTTGCGTGTCACTGGCCATGGCGGCCATGCTTGGCGCTTGCGGCAAGGAGGACGCCACCCCGGCCAACGCGGTGGGCAAGGAAGAATCACTGCCCAAGGCCTGCGTGGAGGCGGAAGCCGCCCAGCGCCGCTGCACGGAAACGATGGCTGCCGGCTATGAGCGCGTGGGCCAGGCGGGTGCGGCCAAGATGTTGCGCGATGCCCTGCCCGGCGAGCTGGAGAAGGCGCGTGCAAGCTGGAGTGCCGTGGGCGACAAGGAAGGGCTGGAACGCGCGTGCACGTCGATGCGCGATGCGCTGCGCGCGCAGCCGCAGTGTTCCGGGAAGTGAGCGGCCATTGACCGCTACTGGCAGGCAGACCTTTTTCCCCCGTACCACCACCCGACCCGGTGGCGAAATGCGGACAGGACTCAGGCCGCCTTGGCGGCGAGCGCCGGATAGTCGGTCAGACCGCGTGCACCACCCCCGAACAGCGTGTCACGGTCGTGGGGGGTCAGGGCGGCGCCGGTGCGCAGGCGCTCCGGCAGGTCGGGATTGGCCACGAACGGTCGGCCAAACGCGATCAGATCGGCCCAGCCCTCGTTCAGCGCGGCCTGGGCGCGTTCCGCCGTGTACTTGCCGGCGTAGATCAGCGTGCCCGGATAGACCTTGCGCAACCGCTGCTTGAACGCGGTCGGCATGTGCGGGGCATCGTCCCAGTCAGCTTCCGCGATATGGATGTAGCCCACGCCAATCTCGCCCAGCAGCTTTGCCGCCGCGGTATAGGTGGTCTCCGGATCGGCGTCGACGCAACCGTTCAGCGTGGTCAGCGGCGCCAGGCGGATGCCTACCCGGTCCTTGCTGCCCGTGCCTTCGATTAACGCCTGTGCCAACTCGCCCAGGAAACGCAGGCGGTTTTCGAGCGAGCCGCCGTAGGCGTCGGTACGGTTGTTGGCCTCGGAGTCGATGAACTGGTTGACCAGATAGCCATTGGCAGCGTGCAACTCCACACCGTCGAAGCCGGCCGCCATCGCATTGCGCGCGGCCTGGCGGTATTCGTCGACGATAGCGTGGATCTCGTCCACCTTGAGCGCGCGCGGCTCGGACGCCTGTGCGAAACCCGGCTTGCCATCGCGCTCGGCCACGAACACGTTCACGCCCTGCGCCTGGATGGCGGACGACGACACCGGCGCATGGCCGTCCAGCAGGCTGATGTGGCTCAGGCGGCCGACATGCCAGAGCTGCGCGAAGATGCGCCCGCCCGCCGCGTGCACGGCGGTGGTGATCTTGCGCCAGCCCTCCACCTGCTCGGTCGTGTGGATGCCAGGCGTCCACACGTAGCCCTTGCCAAGCGGCGAGATCCATGTGCCCTCGCTGACGATCAGGCCGGCGCTGGCGCGTTGCGCGTAGTACTCGGCCATCAGTTCGTTCGGCACGTCGCCGGGCTGACTGGCGCGCGAACGCGTCATCGGCGGCATGACGATGCGGTTGGGCAGCGTGAGGGCGCCGAGCGAATACGGCTGGAACAGCGCGCTGCGAGTATTTCGGGTATCGGACATCGTGCGCTCCTCAGTCCCACACCGGCGCCAGGCCATCGGGGCTGACCTCGCGGCCATTGCGCTCCAGCGTGGCGATCCACGCCATGTCATCGGCATCGAGCTTCAGGCCCCGCGCCAGCAGGTTGCTGGCCAGGTTTTCGCGCTTGGTGGAAGACGGAATCACCGCATAGCCAAGCTGCAGCGCCCAGGCCAGCGCGACTTGCGCGACGGTGGCGTGGTGCTTCGCCGCGAGCTGCGCCAGCACCGGGTCCTTCAGCACCTTGCCGTAGGCCAGCGTCATGTACGAGGTCACCGCAATGCCTTGCGCTTTCAGGAACGCCGTGAGCCTGCGGCTCTGCAGGTACGGGCTCAGCTCGATCTGGTTGGTGGCGATCTCGCCCTTGCCAACGGCGTCGATGGCCTGCTTCGTCAGTTCGATATTGAAGTTCGACACGCCGATCTGGCGCGTCAGGCCCAGCGCCTTGGCTTCGGCCAGTGCCGCCATGTACTCGGGCAGCCCGACGCCGTTGCCCGGCGCCGGCCAGTGGATCAGCGTCAGGTCGACATAGTCGGTGCGCAGCTTGTCCAGGCTTTCGCGCAGGCTCGGCACGAGCTTGTCGGCGGCATAGTTCGCGGTCCAGATCTTGGTGGTCACGAACAGTTCCTCGCGCTTCACACCACCCTCCGCGATGGCCTGGCCGACATCGGCCTCGTTGCCATAGATCTGTGCGGTATCGATGGCGCGATAACCCACATCCAGCGCGTTACGCACCGAAGCCACAACGGCCTGGCCGGTCAGGCGGAAGGTACCAACACCAAAGGAAGGGATGCTCATCGGGTAACTCCTCTGCAAAAACGTTTTGATGGACGCAGTGTGCCGCCCTTACCTTTGCAGATAAAGCCGTGTATAAACGAAATTCATTTGATTTTGAATCAACAATGAAGACGACCATCGACGAACTGCTGGCCTTCACGGCGGTGGTGGATACGGGCTCGATCACGGCGGCCGCCGAGCAGCTGGAGTTGACGATTTCAGCCACGAGCCGGACCTTGAGCCGCCTGGAAGAAAAGCTGCAGACCACGTTGTTGCGGCGAACCACGCGGCGGCTGGAACTGACCGAGGAAGGCACGGCGTTCCTGAATCATGCCCGGGCGATCCTGGCGATGGTCGACGAGGCCGAAGAGCAGATGGCGGCACGGCGCATGCGCCCGGTTGGGCGCTTGCGGGTGGATGCGGCCACGCCGTTCATGCTGCATGTGATCGTGCCGCTGCTGGATGGATTCCGGGATCGCTTCCCGGAAGTGGAACTGGAGCTGAACTCCAACGAGGGCATCATCGACCTGATCGAGAAGCGGACAGACGTGGCGTTCCGCATCGGCCAGTTGAAGGACTCCACACTCCATGCCCGCCCGATCGGCACCAGCCGTATCCGCGTACTCGCCAGCCCGGACTACCTGAAACGCCACGGCACGCCCACCAAACCGGTGCAGTTTGCGCAGCATGCGCTGCTGGGCTTCACCCAGCCCGAATCGCTGAATGACTGGCCGCTGCGTGGCGACGACGGCAGCGTCTTGCACATCAAGCCCACGATCGCTTCCTCCAGCGGCGAGACGCTCAGGAGCCTGGCCCTGGCGGGCCAGGGCATCGTGTGCCTGTCTGACTTCATGACGCGCGACGCTCGCCAGAGCGGGCGACTGGTGCAGCTGTTTGCCAAACAGACCCTCGATGTGCGCCAGTCAATCAATGCGGTCTACTACCGGAATACCGCGCTGGCCTCCCGGATCGCCTGCTTCGTCGATCATGTGGTCCGGGTGCTCGGCCAGAATCCGTTCGAAAGCTAGCCCCGCCGAATTGGAGCGGATGACGCGTTCAGACCTGGAGAGGATACCGTCCGGCCGCGCCGATTTGTATCCGCGTGTACGGCGATCGTGGGTATATACATGGCGATACAGAATCCCCTGAAGTCCGACACATGCCGCTCGCCAGGGCCTCCTAGACTCATGTGCAGATTGATCACCCACACAGGAGAGGAACATGTCGGAGAACGTCAATTTGCCTCGTCGAGGCTTTCTGGGTGCGGCGGCAGCGACGCTGGCCACAGCACAGTTTGGCCTGTCGCAGGCCGCACGGGCCCAAACCGGCCCGTCGAAAGTGGCATCCCTGCCCTCGACCACGCCGGGCACCCATACGACCTTTGCACCCATCAAGCATGTCAGCGCCGGTGTGCTCAACGTCGGCTATGCCGAGGCCGGCCCTGCCAAAGGGCCCGTCGCGCTATTGCTGCATGGCTGGCCCTACGACATCTACAGCTTCGTCGATGTAGCGCCCCTGCTGGCGGCTCGCGGTTATCGGGTAATCATTCCCTACCTGCGTGGCTATGGATCGACGACCTTCCTGTCCCCTGACACCATGCGCAATGGCCAGCCCTCGGCGATTGCCGCGGACATGATTGCGCTGATGGACGCGCTGCATATCCAGAACGCCGTGGTAGCTGGCTTTGACTGGGGCGCGCGCACCGCCGACATCATGGCTGCGTTGTGGCCAGAACGCTGCCGAGGGCTGGTCTCCGTCAGTGGCTACCTGATTGGCAGCCAGGCTGCCGGCAAGCAGCCACTGCCGCCCGAGGCCGAACTTCAGTGGTGGTACCAGTTCTATTTCGCCACGGACCGTGGTCGCGCCGGCTATCAGAAGTACACGCACCAGTTCGCCAGGCTGATCTGGCAACTGGCATCGCCGAAATGGAGCTTTGACGACGCGACGTTCAACCGCAGCGCCGCCGCCTTCGACAATCCTGACCACGTGGAAATCACGATTCACAACTACCGTTGGCGGCAAGGGCTGGCCACCGGCGACGCCAAATTCGACGATATCGAAAAGCGACTCGCCACCGCCCCCACTATCGGCGTGCCCACCGTCACCATGGAAGGCGATGCCAACGGTGCGCCGCACCCCGCGCCCAGTGCCTACGCCAGCAAGTTCACTGGCTGGTACGAGCACCGGGACGTGACGGGCGGGATCGGTCACAACCTGCCCCAGGAAGCGCCCGCGGCGTTTGCGCAGGCGGTGCTCGACGCTGACAGGCGCTGACGATCAGTTGATCGATCAACGCCTGCTCCAGATGCGCCGGCCCGCCCGTTGACAGGCGGGCCAGCAGGCCGACGTCGGCGCCGACGGCGATTGCCGCCACGCCACCCAGCACGCCCACCCCCAGCCCGCGACGCAGCCATTCGCCGACGCGCATCGAACGCTTCATCGCCGCGAACACACGGCCGCCGATGCCCAGCGCCGCGGCCAGTGACGTGGCCGCGCCCGCCGCATAGGCCACCAGCAGCACGGAACTCTGAACGCTGGCGCCTTGCAGCGCGGCCGTCGTCAGCACGATACCGAGGATCGGGCCCGCGCACGGCGCCCACAGCATGCCCGTGGCCACCCCCAGCAGCAGCGATGCCCAGGGCGAAGCCTCCGCGCCGCTGCCGTCACCGGCCAGCCGGTTGCCCAATGCCACCGCCGGTCGGGTCAGGGTATCGGCCAGCTTCGGCACCAGGAGCGACAGTCCGAACGCTGCCAGCAGCGCCAGCGCGCCGTAGCGGCCGAACTCGTTGGCGCGGACGGCCCAGGCTCCGCCGACGGATGCCAGCGTGGCCACGACGGCAAATGTCAGCGCCATGCCAGCCAGCATCGGCAACCGGCCGCGCAGGAATGGCTGGCCGCTGCGGCTGAGCACAAATGGCAACACGGGCAGGATGCAGGGGCTCAGGATGGTGAGCGCGCCTCCCAGGTAGGCAAGAATCAGCAGGGTCATGGTCGGAGTCCTTTCGTCAACAGGCTGGCCAGTGCTCTGGCATGCCCCCGATTTGGCGCCCCGCCTTTACTGTGAATGTGTCATTAAAGCGGTAAAGTTGTATCGCTTTGTGGGTCCGGTGCAGCCAGATACATTGCGATACACGGAAGCCCGACGATACCCGTACATTCTTGCCCATTCTTGTTAGAAGACGGACCGCTGACGTCTCCGGCCAATTCCAAATCTCCAGGGGTGACACTGATGGAAGCGCATGCAGACCATATCCTGATCGTCGACGACGACCGGGAAATCCGCGAGCTTGTCTCGACCTACCTGACCAAGAATGGTCTGCGCGTGACCGTGGCACCCGACGGCCGCCATATGCGCCAGTTCCTGGAAGCCAACACCGTGGACATGATCGTGCTGGACATCATGATGCCCGGCGACGATGGGTTGGTACTGTGCCGCGAACTGCGCGCCGGCAAGCACAAGGCCACGCCGATCCTGATGCTGACGGCGCGCGACGACGAGGCCGATCGCATCCTTGGGCTGGAAATGGGCGCCGACGACTACCTGCCCAAGCCATTCGCCGCACGCGAGCTGCTGGCGCGCATCAAGGCCGTCCTGCGCCGCACGCGCATGCTGCCACCCAACCTGCAGATCACTTCGGCGGGCCAGATCCTGGCCTTTGGCGATTGGCGGCTCGACACCACCGCGCGCCACCTGATCGACCGTGACGGCACCATCGCCGCGCTGAGCGGGGCGGAATACCGGCTGCTGCGCGTGTTCGTCGACCATCCGCAACGCGTACTGAATCGAGACCAGTTGCTCAACCTGACGCAAGGCCGCGAGGCGGACATGTTCGAGCGCTCGGTCGACTTGCTGGTCAGCCGCCTGCGGCAACGCCTGAATGACGATGCGCGCGAGCCGGCCTACATCAAGACCGTGCGCAGCGAGGGCTACGTGTTCTCGATGCCCGTGGAGATCAAGGAGGCGCGCCAGTGAACACGCGGCAATGGCACTGGCCGCGCTCGCTTGGATCACGGCTGCTCCTGATCCTGCTGGCAGGGGTGATCGTCGCCCATCTGACGTCGTTCGCGGTGCTGTTCTCGGAACGCTACATGTCGGCGCGGCAGGTGATGCTGGGCACGCTGGAAACGGACGTGGCCACGTCGGTGGCAATTCTGGACCGCCTGCCCGCGGCGGAACGCCCGCAATGGCTCCCGCGTGTGAATCGCGGCAACTACCAGTACATCCTGGGGTCTGGCTTGCCGGGTGTGCCAGAAATGACCCAGCGTGGCAAGGACATTGCGGATCGGATCATGGAAGCCAGCGGTGGCCGGTTTCCGGTCACCGTCGAGTCGATTCCTGGCGACGGCAAGCGCGTGCAGGCCCACCTGACATTGAGCGATGGCAGCCCGCTGACCATCGACGTGCATCCGCGCATGACGGCGATTGCGCAGTGGCTGCCCTATGTGCTGGTGCTGCAGTTGCTGCTGCTGATCGTGTGCTGCTGGTTTGCCGTGCGGCTGGCCATACGCCCGCTAGTGGCACTGGCCGATGCAGCCGATGCACTCAACCCGAATGCCAGATCGGCGCCGCTCGACGAGAACGGTCCGACCGAACTGGCTCGCGCGGCGCGGGCGTTCAACGCGATGAGCGACCGTATCGCCCATTTCGTCGCGGAGCGTGTGCAGATCCTCGCGGCCATTTCACACGACTTGCAGACACCCATCACGCGGATGAAGCTGCGCGCCGAATTGGCCGAGGATACCGAGGAAAAGCGGAAGATGGTGAACGATCTGTCCGAGATCCAGACGCTGGTGCAGGAGGGGCTGGCCTATGCGCGCACCACGAGCGTAGAGGGCGAGAAAGCCTCGCGGATCGACCTTGGCTCGTTAATCGAGAGTCTGGTCTATGACTACCAGGACACCGGCAAGGCCGTTTCGATCACGAAGAACGCTGACGGACCCTTCATGACCCGGCCCAATGCGTTACGGCGCGTACTGACCAATCTGATCGACAACGCAATCAAGTACGGAGGCGGAGCCGCCGAGCTGAGTGTGCGCCGCGAGCAGCACACCGTCGTCATCGAAGTGATGGATCGCGGTGCCGGCATCCCCGAGGACAAGCTGGAGGCCGTCTTGCAGCCGTTTGTCAGGCTGGAGACATCGCGCAACCGCGAAACCGGCGGCACGGGCCTGGGCCTGGCCATCGCGCACCAGCTCGCCGTGGCCGTGGGCGGCTCGTTGAAACTGCGTAATCGCGAAGGCGGCGGCCTGGTGGCCGAGATTCGCATCGGCTGACCGCCTGATATTCTCCCGGCGGCCAGTCGGCCGTCGTCTCCCGCAAGCGTCCCCTCGATGGCTGCCCCCCGTTTCTGGCGCGGCCATGTCGTTTTCGGCGCCATCGCCCGGTGCCCTCTCCCGCCCTCTCTCGCCTTGCCCGGTGCGGCAAAGCGCTTTCGTCAGCACTTCCCCCGCCTTTTTGTATGCCTTTGTATCAGGCCGCCGCACCGATACGTGCCCTGACATAAGTGCCCCAATCTGCTACGGGCGCGATACGTGGGGCGCCTTAAATACGTTCCGTGGCAGCGCAACGCACAACAGACAAAGCGAAAACGCCGCTTCAGCTTCCTGGCAACACCAGCCACCCAACCTCATTCAACGTAAAGGAAATCGATCATGTCCAAGAACTTCGCCCAACGCCTCGTCCTCGCCGTCGCCCTCGCCGTCGCCCTCGCTGCCGCCGCTGCCGGCGCACAGGCTTCCGTCCTCGGTGCCCGCGACCCGTATTCGGATGGCGCGCGCTCCGTCCAGGAAGCCCGCGACGTATTCAGCGAAGGCGCCCGCTCCGCAAGCGACGCCCGCGACCCGTACACCGATGGCGCCCGTGGCGTGCAGGACCAGCGCAGCCCGTACTACGACGGCGCCCGCACCGTTGCCGGTCTGGACCGCACCGGCGTGTCGGCCGACCCGGCCCGCTCGGTCGATCCGTACCTCGATGGCGCCTACGCCTGAGGACGACACATCGGACCTTTCGGTGGATGCGGAAGTGGACCTGGGCACCGCAGGTATCGAGTACTTCCTGCAGACACGGCTGCGTGTGCACATCCCCGGCATCGACCGGGAAGTGGCCCAGTCACTGGTAGATACCGCGCACCGCACGTGCCCGTACTCGAAGGCGCTGCACGGCAACATCGACATCGAAACCGTGCTGGTCTGATCCATGCGCCCCGCATCCGCCACGGCGGGTGAGGGGCATCTCCGCCGACTTCATTTCCCTGCCGACACCCGAATCATGCGCAACCTCATTCGCGTCACCCTGGCCGCCGCCGGCATTGCGGCCGTCTACACCTTCGGCACAGGTGCCACCGCCGAAAGCCCCAAGGTGGGCGATCAGGGCAAGGCACCGGAATTCGTGAACATCAGCCACTGGCTGAACTCCGAGCCGCTGACGATGCAGCAACTGCGCGGCAAGGTGGTGCTCGTGGATTTCTGGACGTACTCGTGCATCAACTGCGTGAACACGTTGCCATATGTCAAGCAGTGGTACGACAAATACAAGGACCAGGGCCTGGTGGTGGTGGGCGTGCATACGCCCGAGTTTCCGTTCGAGAAATCGACGGCCAATGTGCAGGCTGCGCTCAAGAGATTCGATATCCGCTATCCGGTGGCGCAGGACAACATGTACGGCACATGGTCGGCCTATCGCAACCAGTACTGGCCAGCCACCTACCTGATCGATGCCAGTGGCCGCATCGTCTATCAGCACTATGGCGAGGGGCGGTACGAGGAAACAGAAGCGGAAATTCGGAAACTGCTGGCGGAGCGGAAGTAGCAAGAACGTACCTGTCAATAGAAAAGGGCTTACAGCGAAAAACGCTGTAAGCCCTTGTCAGTGATGGTGGGCCTCCCGTGAGTCGAACACGGCACCAACGGATTATGAGTCCGCTGCTCTAACCAAGCATGAGCTAGAGGCCCTTGGAAGGGCTTAGTTGCCTTCCAGGAAGCTCTTCAGCTTGTCCGACCGGCTCGGGTGGCGCAGCTTGCGCAGCGCCTTGGCCTCGATCTGGCGGATCCGTTCACGCGTCACGTCGAACTGCTTGCCGACTTCTTCCAGCGTGTGATCCGTGCTCATCTCGATACCGAAACGCATCCGCAACACCTTGGCCTCGCGCGGCGTCAGGCTGTCCAGCACGTCCTTCACCACGTCGCGCATCGAACCATGCAGCGCGGCCTCGGCCGGCGCCAGCGTGTTCGTGTCTTCGATGAAGTCGCCCAGATGCGAG
>Ga0255338_1002491_pt1 | contig 26582 bp, 23 predicted proteins | sample MeOH1_35cm_T4_19_FD_203715 | JGI IMG/M metagenome (GOLD analysis project Ga0255338, IMG submission 203715) | Sandy soil microbial communities from University of British Columbia, Vancouver, Canada - MeOH1_35cm_T4_195 | ecosystem: Engineered > Artificial ecosystem > Sand microcosm > Unclassified ...
TCCGCCTCGTGCCCGAGCCCCCCTCGCTCAACGCCGTCAACGGCTCCAACCACTGCGACGTGTTCGTCACCGTGCAGGAAGGCCGCATCTGCGTGATCTCCGCCATCGACAACCTCGTCAAGGGCGCCTCCGGCCAGGCCATCCAGAACCTCAACGTGATGATGGGCTGGGACGAGGGCGTCGGCCTCGAGTTCGCGGGGACCTACCCGTGACGAACATGAAAGAATCGATGGCGCTCGAAGACGCGTCCGTCCTCCCCACCTATGAGAAGTTCCCGTTCGTGCTCGATCGGGGGGAAGGCTGCTGGGTCTGGGACGAGGACGGCAACAAGTATCTCGATCTCTACGGCGGTCACGCCGTCGCGGCGATCGGGCACTCCCCCGCCGAGGTCACGGCGGCGATCACGAAGCAATCGGCCAAGCTTCTTTTCTATTCCAACCTCGTCTACTTGAAGGTCCGCGCTGAGGCCGCCAAGGCCTTGGTGGATTTCTGCGGCGAGAAAGGCTCCCAGGTGTTCTTCTGCAACTCCGGAGCGGAAGCCAACGAGAACGCGATGCGCATCGCGCGCTGCATCACGAACAAAAAGAACGTCGTTTGCGCCGAAGGCGGATTCCATGGCCGGACGGCCGGGGCCATCGCGGCCACCGGCTATAAGTACCGCAAGGGCATGTCCGGTCTCGGCGGGGACATCGTGCATGTGCCCTTCGGCGACCTCGCCGCGGCGGAAAAGGCGCTCAAGGACGACGCGGCGGCCTTTCTCCTGGAGCCGATCCAAAGCGTACAAGGCTGCACCACGGCGACGGGAGAATATCTCCGCGGCCTCGAGGCTCTCTGCAAGCAGAACGGGAGCTTATTGATCTTCGACGAGGTCCAGACCGGCCTCGGCCGCGTGGGCGCCCCGTCGGCGCGCCACGCCTTCGGCGCCCGCCCGGACCTGCAGACCTTCGCCAAGGCGCTCGCCTCCGGGGTGCCCGCCGGCGCGGTGCTCGCCACGCCCGAAGTCTCCGCCAAGGTGAAGCCCGGAGCTCTCGGCTCGACCTTCGGCGGCGGGCCGCTCGCCAGCGTGGCGATCTCGGCCACGATCAAGGCGATCGTCGACAAGAAACTGACCGAGAACGCGGCGGAGATGGAGGAGCTCATCCGGGCGACCTTCAAGTTCCCCCAGATCAAGGATATCCGCGGCAAAGGGCTCCTGCTGGGCCTGGTCCTCGACCGGCCGTCCAAGCCCGTCCGCGACGCCCTGCTCGCCAAGAAGATCCTGGTCGGCGGCGCCGACGACGCGGCCGTCATCCGTCTCCTCCCCCCGCTCACCGTCGGCCCGGCCGAGATCGGCCTCCTGCGCGGCGCGCTCGAGGAGATATTCGCGGCCGAAACGGTCGCCGCCTAAGCCATGAGGCACTTCACCCACCTGAAGGACTTCACCATCGACGAGCTGAACGCGCTCGTCGACTCCGGGATCGCGCTCAAGAAGTCGGCGCCCGCCGGGATGCCGCTCGCCGGCAAGTCCCTCGCCTTCTGCTTCATGAACCCTTCCTTGCGCACCCAGGTCTCGTTCTCCGTCGCCACCGCGTCCTTGGGCGGACATCCGGTCACCTTGAGCCTCGGCTCGGGCGGGACCTGGGGCATGGAATCCGTCGAAGGCGTCGTCATGGACGGGACGGCCGCGGAGCACCTGAAGGAAGCCGTGCCCGTGCTCGGCCGCATGTGCCAGGGGCTGGGGCTGCGCTCCTTCCCGGCCGGGAAATCGTGGGCCGAGGACAAGAAGGAATCCGCCCTCGCCGCCTTCATCAAGTACTCGAACGTCCCGGTCATCAACATGGAGTCGGCATCGGGCCACCCGTGCCAGGCCTTGGCCGACCTTATGACGATCAAAGAGCGGATGAGGCCGAAAGGCAAGAATTTCCTGCTGTCGTGGGCTCCGCACGTGAAGGCGCTTCCCATGGCGGTGCCGAACTCGTCGGTCGAGATGGCCTCGATGGCGGGCATGAACGTCACGATCGCGCGGCCGGAAGGCTACGACCTCGATCCCGAGGTCATGGCGCGGGTAAAGAAGCACTGCGCGGCCAACGGGACGAAGCTCACCATCACCAACGACGCCGCGGGCGCTTTCGAAGGCCAGCACGTCGTGTACGGGAAATCATGGGGCTCCCTGGCGGATTACGGCCAGGCGCCCTCCGCCGACCCGGCGTTCCGCAGGAAGTGGACGATCTCGTCGGCGAAGATGAAGAAGACGAACGACGGCATCTTCATGCACTGCCTGCCCGTCCGCAGGAACGTCGTCGTCGACGACGACGTTCTCGACGGGAAGTGGGCGGTCCACATCGACGAGGCCGAGAACCGCCTCCACACCGCCAAAGCCGTTCTCATGTATCTGCTCGCTTCCGACACGAAGCGCTTAACCGCCGCCGCCAGGAGACACCGCAAATGACCGACTCGCCCCTCATGCTCAAGCAGGCCATCCCGTACATCCGCATGTACAAGGGAAAGATCTTCGTCGTGAAGGTCGGAGGCCGCGTGGTCGGTCGCAAGGAGATGCTCGACGCGCTCGTCGAGGACGTCTGCCTGCTCCAGCAGGTCGGCATCCGCGTGGTCCTCGTGCACGGCGGCGGCAACCAGGCCACCGAGCTCGCCAAGAAGCTCGGCCTCGAGCCCGAGATCATCGCCGGCCGCCGCGTCACCGACGCGGAGACCCTCGAGGTCGCCAAGATGGTGTACGGCGGCACGCTCAACATCGACATCCTGTCCTCGTTCCGCGCGCATCACACCTCCGCCGTCGGCGTCTCCGGCGTAGACGCCGGCCTCGTCACCGCGCACCGGCGCCCCAAGCGCATGGTCGAGCCGGCCCCCGGCCAGGCCGCCATCGAGGTGGATTTCGGCTTCGTCGGCGACATCGACGGCGTGGACCCCAAGGTCCTGCTCACCTTGCTCGACGCGGGCATGACGCCGGTCGTCTCCTGCCTCGGCGCCGACACCATGGGCAACATCTTCAACATCAACGCGGATTCCATCGCCGAGTCCATCGCCCGCGCGCTCAAGGCCGAGAAGCTCGTCATCGTGACCGACACCGAGGGCCTGCTCAAGGACGCGGCCAACCCCTCGAGCCTCGTGTCTTATACGGATCTCGAGGAAGTCGAAAGCTTCAAGAAGGCCGGCCGCCTGACCGGCGGGATGCTGCCCAAGATCGAGGCCTGCGTGCGCGCCCTCAAGGGCGGCGTGCGCCGGACCCACATCATCAACGGCCTCAAGCCGGGCGCGCTGCTGCGGGAGACCTTCACCAACGCCGGCTGCGGCACGATGATCGTCGAGAAGCGCGAGCGCCAGGAATACCAGGCCGTCGAGCTCGCCCCCGAGCCGCTCATCGCATGAACGCCGTCGAGCTCCTGCGCGAGGTCGTCCGAATCCCGTCCGAATCCCGGAACGAGGACGCCGTCGTCGCGCGGCTCAAATCGGCCATGCTTGAGCTGGGCATGTCTCCCACCGTCTCCGGCCGGAATCTGACGGCCCTGCTGGACGGCGGGGACGGTCCTCTGCTCCTTCTCAACTCCCACACCGACACCGTGCCCGTCGGCCAGGGCTGGACGCGAGACCCTCTCAAAGCCGACATCGAGGACGGGAAGATCTACGGCCGCGGGTCCAACGACGCCAAAGGGTGCCTCGTGGCCATGCTCATCGCCGCGCAGAAGGCCTTCGCCTCCAACGCGCCCAAGGGCAAGGTGCTCATCGCGGCGTCGTGCGAGGAAGAGGTCCTCGGCCAAGGCCTCGAGGTGCTCCTGCCGACCTTGCCGCGTCCCGACGCGGCCGTGGTCGGGGAGCCGACCGGCTTGAAGGCCGCCGTCGCCCAGAAGGGATTGCTTCTGCTCGAGATCATCGCCAAAGGCCGCTCGGCGCATGCGGCGCACGGCGGCGGTATCAACGCGGTCGAGGCGGCGGCGCGGGACGTCCTGGCCCTGTCGAATATCCGGTTCGACCGAGAGCATCCTGCTTTGGGCGCCACGACCTTGCATGTCACCCAGATCTCCGGCGGCGAACGCCATAACGTGATCCCCGACCGATGCAAATTGGTCGTGGACATCCGGACCGTCCCGTCGGTCAGCCCGGAAGAGATCATCGACATGGTCAAGAGACATGTCGAAGGCGAGGTGACCATCCGCTCCAACCGCCTCGGCTCGGTCGAGACCGACCCCGCCCACCCCGTCGTCCAGGCCGCGCTCGCCGCCAACCCATCCGGCCGCGCCTACGGCTCGCCGACCTTGTCCGACTGGGTGTTCCTCAAGGGCATCCCCACCGTGAAGGCCGGGCCGGGCGACTCGAAGCGGTCGCATACCCCGGACGAGTATCTCGAGGTCGCCGAGCTCGAGGCCGGCGTCGATTTCTACGAGAAGCTGATCCGAAACTACTTCGCGAAGGCGGCCGCATGAAAAAGCTCTGGCAGACCAAGACCGACCTCGACAGCGCCGTCGAAGCCTATACCGTCGGCGCCGACCCCGAGCTCGACGCGCGCCTTCTTCCCTACGAGGTCTACGGCAGCCTCGCCCACGCCTCCGGCCTCGTCTCCATCGGGGTGCTCACGAAGGCCGAATACGCGCGCATCCGCAAGGTCCTGAGCGGCCTCAAGACCATCAAGATCACGCGCGAACAGGAGGACATCCACACCGCCGTCGAGCAGGCGCTCACCGCCAAGCTCGGGGAGACCGGGGCCAAGGTCCACGCCGGACGCTCGCGCAACGACCAGGTCCAGGTGAACCTGCGCCTGTATCTGAAGGACCGGCTCCTCACGCTCGACGCCGCGGCCGGCGCCGCCGCCTCTGCCTGGGCCGACTTCGGCGCGAAGTGGGACCAGCGCCCCATCCCCGGCTACACGCACCTGCAGCGCGCGATGCCGACCACGATCGGCCACTGGGCCGCTTCCCATGTGGAAGCCCTCCTCGACGCCCGGCGCGCCCTGCGCTTCGCCTTCGACGAGGCCGACGCCTGCCCGCTCGGCTCCGCCGCCGGCTACGGGGTCATGCTCCCCCTTCCGCGAGAGCGCGTGGCCGAGCTCCTCGGCTTCTCGCGCGTGCAGCGCAACACCTTGCGCGTCCAGTCGAGCCGCCCGCGACTGGAGGCCGCCGTGCTCTCGTCCTTGTGCCTCGTCGCCCGCGACCTCGGGACCTTGGCGTGGGACCTCTCGCTGTACTCGACCGCCGAGTTCGGCTTCCTGAAGCTCTCCGATTCGTTCACGACCGGCTCGAGCATCATGCCCCAGAAGAAGAACCCCGACGTCGTCGAGCTCACCCGCGCCCGCGCCGCCCTGTTCCCCGGCTGGCTCAACCAGGTCCTCATGATCGGCCAGCTGCCCTCGGGCTACCACCGCGACTATCAACTGACCAAAGGCCCCCTGTTCACCGCGCTCGACACGATGGGCCAGATGCTCGAGATCGCCGCCCGCCTGCCCGAGTCCCTCAGGGTCAACGAGTCAGCTTGCGCCGCCGCCGTCACCTCCGACCTCCTCGCCACCCACGAAGCCATCGCCCTCGTCCGCGACGGGATGCCCTTCCGCACCGCCTACCGCCAGGTCGCCGACCGCGCCCGCGCCGTCGCCGTGCCCCTTCCCGTCGACAGAGTCGAGCTCCCGACCTACGCCGGCGCCCCCGGCAAGCCCGACTGGGCCTGGTTGGCCGCCGAAACCAAGAAATACGACCGCCGGAATCTACATACAAGCGCCGAGTTGAACAAGCGCTGGTCCGCATTGGTGTCAGGTTCGCAAATTCGTTGAATTCTTTCTGAGATAGTAACCGACGCTGCCAGGCGCGGTGTGAAGCCACGACGCAATCTCGCCGATTCGATGGCCGTTTCGTATTCCTTCCCGCGCCAACAACGCCTTAGCGCGAACAACCTGGCTATTCTTCGTGCCCGAGCGCAGCTCTATCGGGCCGAATCCCGTAGTGGTGCCGACATTTTCTCCGATCTCATCCAGCGTTAAATTGGTCTCGCGCGAGCGCATCAGAATCGGTTGACCACCTATCGTAGGCCAGGGTTCAAATTCATCCATTTCGAGGTCCGGCAATCCGATCGGAACGCGGCTAGACCAAGGCCAATCTTCGGCACGCGAAACCAACTCCGCCCGAACCGGATTCAATTGGATATAGCGAATAAGAGCGAGCAAGTAACGGTCATCCGAACATAAATAAGCCCTGTGGCGCGCCTCGAACAAATGTCCAGTGCGACCGTACCGGCGGTTGAAAGTTGTTGCATGCGAGGCGAGTATCCTCTGCATGATGGCGGAGAGCGACACCGGGCCGACCTTGATCGCCAAGTGGAAATGGTTGGGCATGAGGCAATAGGCGAGCACCGTCGCTCCCGTTTCCTCTATTATCCGATTCAGACGATTCAGGAACGCCTCGTAATCGCGCTTATCGATGCAGATAGCGCGCCTATCGACTCCACGCGCCATGGCATGATAGACCGCGCCGGGATAATGTATTCTTGGTCGTCGCCCCATACTATCTTACGATCGAACCCCCAAAAATGTTCCCTCGCCGCCGAGAATTCAACGAATTTGCGAGCCTGACACTCATGTTGGGAGCCGCCGTATTCTCAGCCTGCGGGCCGTCGAAGGAAGCTGAACCTAACGACTCGTATCAGCAGGCGAGCGCGCTCAAGGCGGGCGGGAAAGCGACGGGGACGATCGGCAATCCGAAGGACCAGGACTGGTACCGGATCGACGCCGAGGCGGCCGGGACGCTCTCGGTCAAGATCGGAGGGATCAAGGACGTCGATTTCGCCCTCTCCTTCTTCGACAAGGACCGGCGCGAGCTCAAGCGGGTCGATGAGACCACGGTCGGCGGCGACGAGCAGCTGCTCGACCTCGGCCTCTTGCCGGGCGTTCAATATCTCGTCGTCTCCAACAGGAACGAGAAGGCCAGCAACCCGGGGCAGGCCTACGAGCTCCAGACGAAGCTCGACGCCGCCGCGGGCCGCGAGCGCGAGCCGAACGACACCGCGCTGACCGCGCAGACCGTCGAGGCCGGCGGGCTGGCGAAGGGCCACTACTGGCCGGCGAAGCAGCTCCTCTCCGAGGAGCCCGAGGCGGCCGAAGAGGACTGGTACTCGATCGAGGTGGCCAAGACCGGCCTGTTTCTGCTCAACATCGACGTGAGCGAAGTCCCTAAGGTCGACTCGATCCTCGAGGTCTACGACACCAACGGCTACAAGCTCAAGGAGCTCGACGCGGGCGGCATCGGCGAGGGCGAGAGCCTGCGCAATTTCGGCGTGCGCGGCCCGGGCAAGTTCTCGCTGCGCCTGCGCTCGAAGTACAAGAACGCGGGCAACCCCGACGTCACTTACGACCTGCTCACCGAGCTGTTGCCCTACCAGGGCGCCACGGAGTTCGAGCCGAACGACCAGCGCGCCGACGCGACGCCGCTCTCGCTCGACTCGATCTCCGGGACGATCGCCCCCGCCGGCGACCAGGACTGGTACAAGGTCACCGTCGACAGCGGCACCAGGCAGCTCCTTCGCGCGGAGCTCTCCGGCCTGGCCGGGATGGACCTGACTTTGTCCCTGCGCGATTCGCTCGGCAACGAGCTCTCGTTCATCGACAACATGGGCAAGGAGCAGCCCGAGATCATGACCGGCTGGGGCCTGACCGGCGGCGACTACCACCTGGTCGTCTCCGAGAAGAGCGGCAAGAAGGCGGACAGCCGCCAGTCCTACTCCCTCGGACGCAAGCTGATCCCCCACCAGCCCGGCCTCGAATGGGAGCCGAACAACTCGAGCGGGACGGTGCAATCGCTCAAGGTCGGCGACTCGGTCGACGGCTACTTCGCGCCGAAGGGCGACGAGGACTGGTACGAGTTCAACCTCTACCAGAAGGGCGTCGTGGTGCTCGAGCTGACCGGCGTGATCAACGCCGCCCCCGCGCTGACCTTGTTCGACCAGGAATACAAGGAGCTGGGGACGGCCGCCGCTGCGAAGCCCGGCGACCCCGTGGCCCTCGAGAGAGAGCTCGACCGCGGCACCTATGCCGTGCGCCTGAAGCCCGCCGACGCGGCGCAGAACAACGTGCGCGATAAATACTCGTTCCGCGTCCGCGCGAAATGAAGCGGATCCCGCTCCTGGCCGCCTTGGTCTTCGCCGCCTGCGTCGGGCCGCGCCAGGCGGAGTTCCCGGCGCCCCTCCCGACTCCCCCGCCCGTCGCGGTCGTCGAGGTCAAGGACCCCAATTTCGAGGCCGTCGTCATCGAGGCCGTACCGAACGCCGACGACGAGGGCGTGTCCTTCACGAAGATCTTCATCGACGGCAAGGAAGAGGGCAAGACCGCCGTCGGCCCGCGCTCGCAGGAAAAGCATGTCCGGCTGAAGGTCCCCGCGGGCAACCAGCCCGTGCGCCTCGAGCATTGGTTCCTGCCGCCGATCGGCGAGTGGACCTTGCTGCCGGAGGCGTTGCAGCCGCGGGAGCGCTTCGTGCGCATCGAGGACGGCACCATCGCGCGCCTCACCTTGCGCTACGGCCCCGACGGGGCCCCCTCCCTAGCGCTCAGCCGCGAGCCCGCGCCGAAGCCTTAGCTCCGAGAATTCGACGAATTTGCGTGCCTGACCCTCAAAACTCGCGGGTGGGCTTGGACATGTAGATCTCCTTGACGAAGGACATCCAGGCGGGAGCGGCGATGGAGCCGCCGGCCTTGCCGGGGGACATGGCGACGCGCATGTCGTCGTGGCCGATCCAGACGGCGGCGGAGAGGTCGGGGGTGACGCCGGCGAACCAGGCGTCGCGATAATCATTGGTCGTACCCGTTTTTCCGGCGGCGGGGACGTTGAAGCCGATGCGGCGGGCGGAGGCGTAGGCGGTGCCCTCGGGGCCCAGGACGCCGCGCATCGTGTCGATCATCGCGCGGGCGGTCGTCGAGGAGAAGACGACGGCGCCCTCGGACTTCGGGGCGTCCCCCTCGCTGAGCGACTTGCCTTCGCGGTCGGTGATGCCGCGCAGCCACCAGGGGCGGACGGCATGGCCGCCGTTGGCGAAGGCGGCGTAGGCGGCGGCCATCTGCACCGGCGAGACGTCCGCCGTGCCCAGGGCCAAGGAGAGGTTGCGCGGCAGGCGCTCGACGGGGACGCCGGAAGCGACGGACAGGATCTCGAGGACCTTGTCGATGTCGACCTCTTTCAAAAGCTTTATCGCGACCGAGTTGAGCGATTTCCACAGGGCGAAGTCGAGACGGACCTCGCCGTAATACTTGTTGCCGTAGTTGTGGGGCGACCATTTGCGGCCGTTGCCGATCTTGAAGGTGATGGGAGCGTCGAGCATCTTGTCTTCCGCCTTGAAGCGGCCGCTCTCGTAGGCCTCGGCCCAGACGAAGGGCTTGACCGACGAGCCCATCAGGCGACGCCCGTCGGTCGCGCGGTCGAGCTGGTTCTGGAAGCTGAAGCCGGTGCCCCCGACCAAGGCGAGCAGGGCCCCGTCCTTCGGGTCCAGGGCGGCGAGAGCGCCCTCGACGGGAGCTTCCTTTCCGGCGGGCTCTCCGTCCTCGTCGGGCTTCGCGGAAGGGTCGTTCTCCTTGGCCAGGCGCTCGCGCAGGGCGCGCTGGGCGGCCTTCTGCGCGTCGAGGTCGAAGGTGGTGCGGATGGTCAGGCCGCCGCGCAGGAGGCGCTCCTTCGTGTAGGCGCGCAGCATCTGCCGGCGGACGAACTCGACGACGTAGGGCGCCTCGTTGACGCGCGTGCGCCAGAAGGAGACCTCGGGTATGTTCGCGCGATGCTGGAAGCGGTCCCAGAACTCGCCCTCGATGCGCTCGACCGAGGACTCCGGGATGAACCCGTTGCGGGCCATGCGCTTGAGCACGGTGCGCTGGCGCGGGCGGGCGAGCTCCGGGGAGTCGAGCGGGGAGTACTTGTTCGGGCTGGGGATGATGCCGACCATCATCGCCGACTCCCCCACGTCGAGGGCGGAGGCGGGCTTGCCGAAGTAGTAGCGGGAGGCCGACTCGACGCCGAAGGCGCCGTGGCCGAAGTAGGCGAAGTTGAGGTACATCATGAGGATCTGATCCTTCGTGAACTTCTGCTCGAGCTTTCGCACGCAGAAGTACTCGAAGATCTTGCGGCCCGGGGTGCGCTTGCGCGTCGTGAACATCTGCTTGGCGAGCTGCTGGGTCAAGGTCGAGCCGCCCTGGCTGCGGCGCACGCCGGTGAGCGTGACGAACACCGCGCGCGCGGTCGCCTTCCAGTCCACGCCGGCGTGCTCGTAGAAATGGGCGTCCTCGCTGGCCACCAGCGCCTTCTTCAGGAAGGCGGGCAGGTCGTCGGGGGAGCGGACGTACTGGCCCTTCTCCACGGAGAACTCGGCGATGAGGCGGTCCTTCGCGTCGAGGATGCGCGTCGGCGCGGCGGCGACGGACAAGGTCGAGGCCATGTAGGGGACCTCGAAGGCCTCGTCCTCGGCCAGCAGGTACTCCTCGCGTCCCGGGACCGTCAGGTTGAGGTAGTAGGCGTCCATCTTCTCGACGATGGAGCGCTCGAGCTGATGGTAGCGCCACCAGCCGGACAGGACCATGCCTCCGACGACGGCGCCGGCGGCGAGCACGACCGCCGCCGCGGCCAGGAGCGCGCGTCGAAGCCAGGTCCGGAGCATGTCCTCATGATACCATTCGAGCCCCGGACCGGCTTACGCCCCGGCCGCCGCAAAAGCCTTACATTTCGTCGATAGCCCGCCGCGGACCCCGGTGCTATCATCGGGGCGAGAACGGAGGCGCCATGAAGCCGGGTTTCGTCCTGTTCGTCGCGTTGAGCGCAGGCCTCGCGGGGTTCGCCGCGGGCTGCCGGGCGACGGCCGCCTTCGACGCCACGCGCCGCGCGGGCCTGGCCGAGGACATCATCGCGCGCTGGCCCGCGCCCTCGCGCCTAGCCGCCGACGCGATGCTCGAGAAATACGGCGCCCCCGACGCCCTCGCCGCGGACGGCCTCGGCTGGAAGGACAAGGGCCGCTGGAAGAAGATCATCGTCCGGGGCCGGTCCGGCCCCTTCGCGACGGCCGGCGGCGTGCTCGAGCAGACCGCGGCCTACCGGGTGCCGCCGGACGCGCGCGTCGAGCTCGCGGCGTTCGACGACCGGGTCACCGTCTCGCCGGACTGGACGGAGATCTCGGCGCGCTCCAACGACGAGTCCCTCAACTTCCTCGCGCTCAACCTGGCCGTCGCGATCGGCCGCGGGGACCTCACCGCGTCGGGCGCGCGGAACTCCTACCGGAGGGCCGTCGACCTGTCGAACGCGGGGAAATCGTCCGCGCTGATGAAGGAGCTCCTCTTCCCGCCGATTCCCTGACGCCGCCGGCGCGGGAGCGGGTCAGCGGTCCGGGATCGAGATGAAGAAGCTCGCCCATCGCCCCGGCTTCCCTTCGGCCCACGCTTTGCCTCCATGCCGCGCCGCGATCCGCGCCACGATGGCCAGGCCGATGCCGCTGCCCGGGAAGGACCGGGCTGATTCGAGCCTCTGGAACGGCTCGAACAGCCGCCCGGCCTCGTGCGGATCGAAGCCGATCCCGTTGTCGTGCACGGCGACGACGGTCCCCTTGTCGTTGCGCCGGGCGCGGATGCGGATCCGGGCGTCGGGACGGCCGCCGGTGTATTTGACCGCGTTGGAGAGGAGGTTGACGAACACCTGCCGGAGAAGGGCGCGATCGCCGTGGACGACCGGCAGATGACGCACGCCCCAGACGATGTTCCGCTGCCCGATATCGCCGCTCAGCTCCTCGCGAACCTCCGCGACGAGCTCGCCCAGATCGACCGGCACGCGGCGCAGGTCGGCCCGGCCGGCGTGGGCGAAGCTCGCGAGGCCGTCGAGCAGGCTCGTCATCCGGTCGGCCGCGGAGACGATGCGCTGCGCGTAATCCCGGGCCCGGGCGTCGGCCGAGGCGGCGGGCGAGTCCTGCAGCAGCCGGGAGAACTCCCGCATGTGACGCAAAGGGGCGCGAAGGTCGTGGGACACCATGGAGTTGAAGGACTCGAGCCCCTGGGTGACGGCCTCGAGGGCGTGGAACCGCTTGCGCAGCGCGGTCTCCCCGCGCAGGCGCTCCGACAGGTTCGCGTCCTCGATCTTGAGGTAGACGAGCGTCTGATTGAGCAGCTGGTAGGCGATCTCGCCGAAGGTCGTGGGCCCCGTGAACCCCGGCGTGCGGCGCCCCTCGAGCCGCGCGTAGAGGTAGTTCAGGATGCAGTTGCACGAATAGTCGACGCCGGTGGAGAGCTCCTTCGGGAGCTGTGACGAGAACGCCGAGAGGTAATCGCCGACCGGGCGGGCGTGGCGATAACGCACGCCGCGGAAGACCGGCCCGTAGAACCGGACCTCCCCGGACGCCTCGTCGACGCCCTGGAACGAGGTGTTCACCATCGCGCCGTTGTAGTCGGCGACCAGCGGAAGACGGATGTCGAGGCGCCTGTCCTTGATGTAGCGGACGAACGGGACGGACTTCCCGTCGACGAACACGTCCCTCGCGGTGAAGCCGTCGGCCGCGAACGTCAGGACGTCGCCGTCCCCGGGCTCGAAGATATTGATGAGCCCCACCTCGGCGGTCTTCGACCGGGGCAGCGACACGTGGAGCACGACCGCGGCGTCGTCGTAGGAGGCGCCGGTGCGGCCGTCGAAGACGCGCGGCGAGACCTTTCCCAGGTCGGCGAGGTCCACCCCGGAGACCCAGCCCACCAGGGGCCTGGCGGCGAAGTTCTCGTACCGGGGGGCGTTGAGCGCGAACGCCCTCAAGGTGTTGCTCGCCGCCGGGATGACGACGAGGCTGTAGCCGTTCTCGGGGGCGTCCGTATACACGTCCGCGATGGAGGCGGCGTCGTAGACCTTGATCCTGCAGCCGACGGCGAACTCGGGCGCGGCCGCCGAGCTCAACCGTTGGCGCGAATGGAGGCCGCCTTCCTCCCCGATGAAGTAGGAGCTGGTGCCCCCCACCCAGTCGCCTTTCGGCAGGCGGCGCAGCAGCTCCTCGTCGCCGGCGACGAACAGCGGACGACCGGCGGCCAGCCGGGCGGCGAACTCGTCGACGCTCACCATGAGCCGCCCTTGGACCGTGTCAATGCTCATGGGCGGATTCTACGCTTCCTGCGCGGCGCGTCCCATGGCCGGGGTGTACAGCCCGTATTGAGGTTTGGTGCCGGGCCGCTGGCCAAAAGCCTTCGTCTATGGTAGGGTCCCCCCGATGAGGTCCTTGCTCGCGCTGGTCCTGTGCCTGGCGGCGGCCCCCGCTTCCGCGGCGCTGCTCGCGGGCATCGACGCGCTGGAGCGCGCGGACTTCGAGCTCCTGCGCGGCAAGCGCGTCGGGATCATCACCAACCACACCGGCGCCGACTACGCGGGACGCAGCACGGTGGACCTCCTCTTCGCCTCGAAGAAGCTCCAGCTCGTCGCCATCTTCAGCCCCGAGCACGGCTTCCGCGGCGACCATCGCGACGGGGACCCCGTCGGCGACATGAAGGACCCGGCGACGGGGCTGCCGGTCTACAGCCTGTACGGCAAGACGCGGCGCCCCACGCCGGAGATGCTGCGCGGCCTCGACGTCCTCGTCTTCGACATCCAGGACGTCGGCACGCGCGCGTACACCTACCTGAGCACCATGGGCCTGTGCATGGAGGAGGCGGCGAAGCACGGCCTCGAGTTCGTCGTCCTCGACCGCCCCAACCCCCTGGGCGGGGCGGTCCTCGAGGGGCCGGTGCTCGAGCCCCCCTTCGACTTCACCGGCTACTTCCCGGTCCCGGTCCGCCACGGGATGACGCCCGGCGAGATGGCGCGCCTGCACGCCGACGCGAAGGGGCTCAAGCTCCGGCTCACCGTCGTGCCGCTGCAGGGCTGGACGCGGGAGACGCTCTACGACGAGACCGCCTATCCCTGGATCGACCCGTCTCCCAACATCCGCGGCCTCGACGCGGCCCTGCTGTACCCGGGCTTCGTGGACTTCGAGTCGAGCCCCTACTCCGTCGGCCGCGGCACGGACCAGCCGTTCCTCTGGTTCGGCGCCCCGGGCCTGGACGCCGCCGCCATGGTGCGGGCATTGGACGCGGCGGGCCTGGAAGGCGCGCGGTTCACGGTCGAGGACAGGACCCCGGCCCAGGACATCTACGCGGGCAAGCCCTGCCGCGGCGTGCGCGTGGACGTCGTCGACCGCAAGAAGGTCCGCAGCCTCGACATCTTCGTCCACGCCGTGAGCGCCCTGCGCCGGTCGCGGGTCGTCGCGGTGTCCTGGGCCGGCCTCGACCTCGCGGCGATGAAGGCGCCGCGGAACATCTACCGCGCCGTGCTCGAGTCCTCCGAGCCCCCCCGCGCCATCCTCGCGGCCTACGAGGCGAGCTGGCGGACCTTCGACGCCGGGCGCGCCAAATACCTGCTGTACTGAGGGCTCCAGGCCGTTTTGTTGCTTGACGAAGGGTGGAGGAACCACCATGCCCACATTCGCCAAGCACCTGTACGTCATCGTCCATCCCGTCAACGCGCTGGTCGCGTCCCAGCTCCCGCCGGAGAAATTCGCGGAGCATTACACGATCGGGAGCTCGAAGCACTACGAAGGGAAGGTGATCTTCGCCGAGCTCGATCCCGGCTTCCGCGACAAATATTTCGAGATCGACCACTACCTCAAGGAGACCGTCCCCCATCCGGACGGCTCGCCGAAGAAGACGAAGTTCATCTCCTCTTACGCCGTGCTCGAGCACATCGACCTGAAGGCGCTCAAGAGCCTGTACCTCGTCACGACCGACGGCAAGGCCCTGGAGCTCAAGGCGAAGCCCTACACCGCCGTCAACGAGCCCGGCCTCGTGCGGGTGTACCAGGAGATCTGCCCGCTCAGCAACATGGTCGCCTCGACGCTCGACCAGCGCGCGTTCGCCAAGTACATCACCTCGGAGACGCGCTCGAAGGGCGCGCCGAAGATCCTGTTCACGCAGTACGAGTTCAACGTGGACACCTTCCTCTACATGAACCAGAACCGGGACATGCTCACCTGCCCGATCCCGGACACTTACCCCAACCGCCTGCACGACTACCTGCTCGAGCTCAAGGAGAACTCGGACAAGAAGACGAAGACGGTCAGCCTCAACTCGACCTTGACCGCCGCGTCCTGGCGCCTGATCCGACACGGCTTCTGGTTCGCCGGCCCCGACGAGCTCGTGTTCTTCCCGATGCCTTCCCCCAAGGAGCTCGAGAAGGACCACTACGAGTGGTGGCGCTCCGCCTTCTAGACCGGCACAGAACCGTTACCGCCGCGCACTGTGCTCCGCGGGCCGTTCCATGGTCAGCTTTACCCGAGGCCAACCATGAACGAGCCCGCGGAGTCGCGCGACCTTAAGGAGCTTCACCGTCCCGCCGCGATCCGCCGCCGGCTCGGCGAACGGCGCCGGCACAGCCACCTCGGCGACGCGGTCCTCGGCGGCATCGACGGCTGCGTGACCACCTTCGCCGTCGTCGCGGGCGCGGCGGGCGGCGGCCTGTCCGACGCGGCGGTCGTCGTGCTCGGCTGCGCCAACCTCCTCGCCGACGGGTTCAGCATGGCCGCCAGCAACTACCTCAGCGTGAAGAGCCGCCGCGAGGAGCTGCACAAGGCGCGGCGCGAGGAGGAGTCCCACATCGCCCGGATCCCCCAGGGAGAGCGGGAGGAGATCCGCCAGATATTCCGCAGGAAGGGCTTCGCCGGGGGCGTGCTCGAGAAGGTGGTCGCCGTGATCACCCGGAACGAGGCGCTGTGGGTCGACACGATGCTGACGGAGGAGCGCGGCCTGCAGCTCGAGGATCGCCTGCCGCTGCGCGCCGGCCTCGCGACGTTCGGCGCGTTCGCGGCGGCGGGCCTTCTGCCGCTGCTGCCGTTCCTGGTCCCCGGCTTCCCCAAGAACGCCGAGCTCGCCGCCAGCGCCGGCATCACCGCCTTGGCCTTCCTCGGGATCGGGGTGTTGAAGGGGATGGTCCTGCGCGCGCCCTTGCTCCGTTCGTGCGTCGAGACATTGGCCGTCGGCGGCGCCGCGGCGGGGCTGGCCTTCGCCGCGGGACGCGTCCTCCGCGGTCTTTACGGCTAACGCCGCTTGAACACGTACAGCCGGTTCTGGACGCTCCAATCCGGAGCCCGCGCGCCGACGAACGAGAACTGCTCCGGGTCGCGCGCGACGGGGACATAGCCCTCGAGGCGGTAGTCGGCCGCGAGCCACTCGCGCACCGCGTCGCGGAACGCCAGCCCCAGGCGCGAGCCGATCAAGGTCGAGATCGGCTGGTTGACGTAGACCACGTAGGCCGGCTTCGCCGTGCGCAGGGCGGCGAGCTCGGCCTCGAGCGGCTCCGGGCTCTTGGGGAACATCGTCAGAGGATAGACGAAGTCGTGGCGCGTCGCGGCGCGCCGCCCGGCGTAGACGTACAGCGCGGGCTCGGAGCCGAATACCCAGATCGTATCGGTGGGAGCGGTGCGCTCCCGCAGCCAGGCGCCGAGGCCCTCGGTCTCGAGCAGGGGGCTCGGGTACAGCAGGTCCTTGGCGACGGCTTCACGGCTCTTGCCGAAGTAGAAATCCGCCCGCGCCGCGGCGGGCAGGAGGGCCAGGACGGCGAGCGCCGCCCAGCGCTTCCTCCCCGAGCCGAGGCGCTCGACGCCGTACGCCGCCGCCAGGCACAGCGGCGGCGCCGCCTGCAGGAAATAGTGCGGGAACAGGAGCAGCCCCGTCGCGGCGGCGAGCAGGCCGCCGGCCAGCCACAGCACCGCGGTCAGCTCCCCGCGGTTCTCCCACCTCGCCTCGAGCCCCCTCAGACCGAAGGCCGCGAGCGCCCACGCGGGCCAGCTCCCCTTGAGGAAGGCCGGGGCGAGATCGACGGCGAAGAAGCGCGCCTGCTCCAGCGCCGCGGCCCAGTCGGCCTGGGCGGCGTAGCGCATGTTCCCCGCGACGACGCAATCCCAGAAGAAGGCCAGGCCCCCGCGCGCCTGGAAATAGCCGAGCCAGGACAGCGGGACCACGGCGGCGCCGACGGCGAACGCGGCCGCCGCGGCCCGGTCCCATCTCCGGCCCCCGCGCCACGCGGCGAAGACGCCCGCGGCCAGGACCGGCCACAGCGCGGTCTGCTTGGTCATCAGCGCCGCGCCCGCCAGGAGCCCGGCGAGAGCGGCGGAGCGCGGGGTCGCGCGGCTCGCCGCCCAGACGGCCCAGGCGGCGAACGCCGCCGCGAACACCTCGGTGTTGGCGGCGAAGCCGAAGTCCCCGACCGGCGTCGTGCTGAGCACGAGATAGGCGAGCGGGCCCGCGAGCCGCGCGGCCGGGCTCCAGCGCTTCGGCGCGAGCAGGAGCAAGGCGAGGCCCGTCAGCAGGACCGCGATCATCGCGGCGTACCGGGGCGCGGCCGGCGACGGGGACAGCGCCGCGCACACCCGGTAAACGGCGATGGTCATCGGCGGCTTCTGGTTGAAGACGTCCCGGTAAGGCAGCCCGCCCTCCGCCCAGACGCGCGCCGCGTAGGCGTACTCGCCCTCGTCGGACAGCAGCGGCAGGCCCGCGCCGTGCACGCGCAGCGCCAGGTGCCAGCCGAAAGCCAGGACCATGCCGAGGGGAAGGACCCAGCTCCGATTCATGACCCTGACTTTACTTTTTTGGGGCCGGCGGCACAGCGGCGGGACCGCGCGCGTGTACAATATGGGATCGACGGCCGGGAGGAAGCGCCATGGCGAGTGTCAGCTGGACCAGCGATCTGAGCGTCGGCGTCGCGTCCTTGGACGCGCAGCATCAGACTTTGTTCCGCATGTTCGACGACCTGGGCGAGGCGATCCTCGAAGGGAAAGACCGGGAGATCATCGGCGGGATCATCGACGGCTTGATCGCCTACGCGCGGGAGCATTTCCAGCGCGAGGAGAAATTATTCGCGCACACGGATTACCCCGGCGCGGCCGCCCACGCGCTCGAGCATGAGGCCTTCGTCAGGACAGTCGAAGGTTTGAGGGAGGAGCATCTCGGAGGCAAGGCCGGCGTCCCCGCGCGGGCCCTCGAGCTCATGAGCGCCTGGCTGCGGGAGCACATCTGCGGCACGGACAAGAAATACACCGCCCACCTCAACTCCCGCGGGATCAAATAGGGATCATTCCGGCGGCGCTTCTTCCTCTTCCTCGGCGGGAGCGGGCGCGGGCGGCGGTTCCATCGCCGCGCCGGGGCCCTCGACGGGAGGGGCCTTGCCGCCGCGATTGCCGATGACGCCGTGAGGCTCGTCGCTCCGCGCGCGAGCCGGGGCGGCTGAATGCGAGGAGGGCGAGCCGCCGGAGCCGCCCCCGCCGCCGAGAGGCGCGACCTCTCCCGGCTCGCCGCCGCCGCCTTTGGCGGGGCAGTTCATGACGACGTTCTGCTTGGGCCCGCTCGAAAAGCGCCCCTTGCTCGTCCAGCCCGCCCCCGAGCCGTTGCCGAAGTTCGGCTCGAGCACGAGCCAGTTGGGCCGGGCGTCCGGGGCGCACGTGTTCTGGATCATGTCGACCAGCATCACCTGCGGCGCTCCCTCATACGGCTGGCCCTGGCCGAAATAGTAGGCGATGACGTCGTGCGAGGGATCGTTGCAGTTGCCGCGCTTGCAGTTGTAGCCCCAGCGCTTGTCCTCGCGGCGAAGGTTGTCGACGACCAGGTCGAGGTAGCGGGAGTCGGCCCGGCATTCGCCCTCGTTCGGGTTCAGCTTCCCGCTCCACTCGTCGGGGTTGTCGTGCGCGGTCTGCTGCAGGACGGACAGGCGGTTGGGGACCTTCACGCCCGCGCAGTTGGCCGCGGAGCCGCCGTACCCGGAGCCCGTCTGGCCGACGCCGGCCCCCGTGCCGGCCGCCGCCCCGGCCCCAGGCCCTTCGTTGCCGCCGCACTTCGTCGACTTGGACACCTGCTCGCAGCGGTTGGGGCTGCACTTATTGCACTCGTTGCTCTTGTCGTCGGCGCCCCACCACCAGCCTTTCCCGCCCTCGCCGGCCGCGACCACCAGGTCGACGACGCCGACGCAGGGGATACGGACCTTGTCGCCCTTCCCGGGCAGGATCTCAGTGCCCGGGTAGACCGAGTTGATGAGGGGAAGCGCCTGCTTCAGGCCCGCGGGCGTGTGCGGGAACGCGAAGATGATGCGGCCGACGACGTATTTCGGCGTCTGATGCTTCGGATCGTCCCACTTGCAGCAGTCCCAGCCCGGAAGGCAGGCTCCCGCCGTCCCGGCCGCCGCCGCGAGGATCGCCGCCGCCAGCGCGAATCGTTTCATGGTCATGGACGAAGTGTAACCCCGCGAATTACGGAGGTCAAGGCCGCCGTGGAGGGAACTTTTCGGGGGTCCCGATCGTATGTAAGTATGGATTCCCTTCTCGACCTCGCCCTCGACATCCTCCTTCCCCGGGCCTGCGCGCATTGCCGCGAGGACCTGGGACGCGCCGACGGCCCTCTCTGCCGGTCCTGCGTCACGGCGCTTCCCCCGCCACCGGAGCCGGCCTGCGTGCGCTGCGCCGGGCGCCGCGGCGGGCCATCCCCCTTCTGCGCGGACTGCGCCGGCCGCCGCTTCGACTGCCGGCTGATCCGCGCCGCGGCCGCGCACAAAGGACCGGCGGCCTCGCTCGTGCACGCCTTCAAGTTCCGCGGCTCGCGCCCCGCGGCGAAGGCCGCGGGCCGCCTCATGGCCGCCGCGCTGACCTTGCACCCGGAGCTGTCCGGCTTCGACGCGCTGCTCGCCGTCCCCATGCACCCGGGGCGGGAGCGAGAGCGCGGCTACAACCAGGCCGAGCTGCTCGCCCGGGAGATCGCCGCCGCGACGGGGCTTCCCTTATTGGACGCCTTGGAGCGCGCCCGAGCGGCCGCGCCGTCGTGGCGCCTGCGCCGCGTCGAGCGGCGCGCGGAGCTGGCCGGCGCCTACGCTCCGAAGGACGGCGCAACGGCCCTCGTCGCGGGCAAGCGCGTGCTCGTCATCGACGACGTGGCCGCGACCGGGACGACCCTGGAGGAATGCGCGGCGGCGCTGAGGGCGGCGGGGGCGGCGGACGCGGCGGGCTACGCCTTCGCGAAGGCCGGGCGGTTCACTTGAGGCCGAGGAGCTTCTTCCACCACGGCGCGGCCTTGGGCGGCGGGGCCTTCGTGCGCACGTAGGACGCCTCGACGGACTCCGCGACGTGGACGGGCAAGGTGAACAGGAAGTTGGCGCCCTGCCCCGCCTCGCTCTCGATCCACATCTTCCCCTTTTGAAGGTGCACGAGAGCCTTGGCGATGGACAGCCCCAGGCCCGTGCCTCCGACGTGCGTCTCGCCGGCGGCGATCTGGACGAACTTCTCGAAGACCTTGTTTTGCTCCGACTTGGGGATGCCCGGGCCGGTGTCCTTGACCGAGTACTCGACGAAGCCCTGGTTGCCCTCGGCGCGCTTGGCAACCGTGACCTTGATGCTGCCGCCGGCCGGCGTGAACTTGATCGCGTTGGAGAGGAGGTTGACGATGACCTGGACCGTGCGCGAGGCGTCGGATTGGACGAGGGGCAGGCCCTCGGGCGCGGACAAGGTCAGGGAGATGCGCTTCTTCTGGGCCCAGGGCTGGAGGCTGTCGACCGCGTCCGAGGCGATCTTCGCCGCGTCGGCGGGCTTGGTGAACACCTCCATCTGCCCGGACTCGATCTTGGAGAAATCGAGGATGCTGTTGATCATCTCGGCGAGGCGGTCGGAGTTCTTGAGCGCGGTGTTGAGCATCCGCGTCTCGTCCTCCTCGATCTTGCTGGCGAACTGCCCCTGCAGGATCTCGAGGGCGGCGCGGATCGAGGAGAGCGGCGCGCGCAGCTCGTGGGTGACGTGGGCGACGAAGTCGCGCTGCATCCGCTGCAGCTCCTTGTGCTTGGTCGCGTCGGGCAAAGCGGAGACCATGCCGACGACCTTGCCTTCCTCGGTCTTGACGACGGCGGAGGACGCGCGCAAGGTGCGCTGGGTGTCGGCCGCGCCTTGGAGCTTGACCTCGCCGGCGATGTCGCGGTCGGCCGGGGTGGTGAGCTCCGAGGACATGGTCACGACGAACTGCTCGCTCGGCTTGTCGGTGATCGGCTTGCCCGCGCTCTGCGCCAAAGTCTGGCCGTAGATCTGTTCGGCGGCCGGGTTCATCATCAGGATCTTGCCCTGGTCGTCGACGACGACGACGCCCTCGACCATGTTGCTCAGCACGCTGTCGGTGCGCTTGGCCTCGTTCTCGAGGGTCTTCTTCTCGCGCTTGAGCGGGACCGTGACCTCCTCGACGCGCTTGGCGATGTCCTGCTCGAGCAGCTTCATGACCTGCTCGATGACCTTCTTGCGCAGGACCGGGTCGGGCACGGCCTTCTCGACGAGAGCCATCATCGTCCGCTCGAGCGAGCCCGTCGCGATCGCGTCGCTGATCCCCTGGATCGCCGCCTGCGCCGCGGCGGCGCCGTCGCCGGCGCCGGCTCCGGGGCCCGCGCCCTCGCCCGCCTGGCCGTCGCCCGCGCCCGGGCCTTCGCCGCCGCCCGCGCCCGGGCCGGCGGCCTTGTCGCCCGCCTTGAGATAGACGGCCTCGTTGAACACGATGTTGAAGGCGGAGCGGCCCGCGAGCCACCCTTTCGGGTCGGCCGCGGCCGGGGAGTCGGGGCGCATGGCGGCCAGCTCGCAGAAAGCGACGAGCTCGTCGGCGCTCAGGCCCGACTTGAAGGACAGGCTCGTCAGCTTGAAGCGCTTGAAGAGGTTGGCCAGCGAGGCCGGGAGCTGGGATAGATTGCCGACCACGCGGGCGTTGAGGATGAGCTTGTCCGCGTCGATGCCGACCGCGAGCTCCCCGCTCGACGACAGGGCGAGCGCGGCCGAGAGGTTCTCGTGCGCGGCCGCGATGGTGGCGATCACCGCGGGATGGCCGACCTTGTACAGCGCCATCTGGCCCAGCGCCTTGCCGATCGCCTTGAGCGCCTCGAGCGTCTGCTTCTCGAGGTTCGGCCCTGGTCCCGGCGCGGGCGGCGGCGGGGTCTCGGCCATCAGAGCCTCTCGATCCGTCCCTTGAGGCCCGCCAGCGCGTTGCGCGCGTCGAAGACGCGGCGCGCGAGGCGAACGACGCGGGGGTAGTCTACGCCGGGATGCGCGGTCAGGATCAGCACGCAGTCGGCCTCCCGGACCGCCGCGTCCGTCAGGCGGCGGCCCGACCAGGAACGGCCGCCGACGGAGACGCGCGGCACGAACGGGTCGTGATAGGAGATGTTCGCCCCGTCCTCGGCCAGCAGGTGCATGATGTCGAGGGAGGGAGAGTCGCGGTAGTCGCCGACGCCGGGCTTATAGGCGACGCCGAGCACGAGTATCTTCGCGCGCTTGACGGACTTGGCGTCGCGGTTGAGCAAGCTCGCGATGCGGGTGACCGCATATCGCGGCATCTGGCCGTTGACCGTGGACGCGAGTTCTATAAAACGCGGCTCGAAGTTGAGGGATTTCATCTTCCAGGCCAACAGCTGCGGGTCCTTGGGGATGCAGTGGCCGCCGATGCCGGGGCCGGGCCAGAAGGGCATGAAGCCGAAGGGCTTCGTCGCCGCCGCGGCAACGACCTCCCAGACGCTCAGGCCCAGGCGGTCGCAGATCTGCGCCAGCTCGTTGACGAGCGCGATGTTGACCGAGCGGAAGGTGTTCTCGAGGAGCTTGACGAGCTCGGCCGCGGTGGCGCTCGACACGGGCACGACCTTCGAGATCACCGAGCTGTACAGCTCCACCGCGAGAGCGGTGGAGCTGGCGTCGATGCCGCCGACGACCTTGGGGGTGTTCTCGATGTGCCACTTTTCGTTGCCCGGGTCCACGCGCTCGGGCGAGAAGGCGAGCCAGAAATCCTTGCCGGCCTTGAGGCCCGACTTCTCGAGCTCGGGAAGCACGGCCTCCTGGGTCGTCCCGGGATAGGTGGTGCTCTCGAGAACGACGAGGGCGCCGCGCTTGAGGCGCTTGGCCACGGTCCCGCAGGCCGCGACGATGTTGGAGATGTCGGGCTCCTTCGTCTTGCGCAGGGGCGTCTGCACGCAGATCAGGACCGCGTCGAGCTTGGCGATGCCGGCCCCGGTGTCGTCGATGGTCAGCGCGCCGGAGCGGACGAGGGCGGCGAGCTCCTTCGACGGGACGTCCTCGATGTAGGAGCGCCCCTTGCGCAGGGCGGCGGCGCGCTTGGCGTGCACTTCGATGCCCGTGACCTTGAAGCCGCGGCGGGCGAAGGCGACGGCCAGCGGCAGTCCGACGTAGCCCAGTCCGATGACGCCGACGCGGGCGGTTTTCTCGCGTATTTTTTTATCGAGGCTCACGGCGAGAGTATAGAGGATGGGGCGGGACTTGTCCATCCCCGCTATTTATGGAAGAATGCGTCCCTCCCTATGAAGAGCCATGATGTCTGCGTCGTGGGCGCCGGCTATGTCGGCCTCGTAACCGGATCCTGCCTGGCCGAGATCGGCCACCGCGTGGTCTGCGTGGACTCCGACCCCCGCAAGCTCAAGAGCCTGAAGGCCGGAAAGGTCCCCATCCACGAGCCCGGCCTCGACGAGGTGTTCAAGCGCGTCGTGAAGTCGGGAAAATTGACCTTCGCGGCCTCCGTCGAGGAAGGCCTCCTTCATAAGGGGCGCCGCGCCTCCGTCGTCTTCATCGCCGTCGGCACCCCCCCGCGCCACGACGGCTCCGCCGACCTCTCCGCCGTCGAGCACGTGGCCGAGACCGTCGCCAAGCACATGACCGGCTACACCGTGATCGTGGACAAGTCCACGGTCCCCGTCGAGACCGGCGATTGGGTCTCCAAGACGATCCAGCGGTTCAACAAGAAGGGCACGCCTTACGACGTGGTCTCGAACCCGGAATTCCTGAGCGAAGGGTCGGCGGTCAAGGATTTCATGAAGCCTGACCGCGTCGTCCTCGGCGTGTCGTCCAAGCGCGCCGAGACCTTGATGCGCGAGATCTACGCGCCGTTGAAGGCGACGATACTCGTCACCGACCTCAAGAGCGCGGAGCTCATCAAGCACGCCTCGAACTCCTTCCTCGCCACCAAGATCTCCTACATCAACGCCGTCTCGGCCCTGTGCGAGAAGGTCGGCGCGGACGTGAAGATGGTCGCCCAGGGCATGGGCCTCGACCGGCGCATCGGCCCGATGTTCCTCAACGCCGGCATCGGCTTCGGCGGCTTCTGCTTCCCCAAGGACCTCGAGGCCTTCTACTGGATCAGCAAGCAGAAGGGCTACGACTTCAAGCTCCTCAAGGCCGTCCAGGAGATCAACGCGCTGCAGCTCTCCTGGGTGTCCCGCAAGATCGAGGAGAAGCTCTGGAACCTCGAGGGCAAGACCGTCGCGGTCCTCGGCCTCGCCTTCAAGCCCAACACCGACGACATGCGCTACGCGCCCTCCCTCGAGGTCGTCGCCGGCCTGCGCGCCCGCGGCGTCAAGGTCCGCGCCTTCGACCCCGTCGCGATGGAGCGGGCCAAGGTCCTCCCCGAGTTCAAGGGCGTGCACTTCGCCAAGGACGAGTACGACGCGATCAAGGGCTGCGACGCGCTGGCGATCGTGACCGAGTGGCCCCGCTTCAAGGACCTCGACCTGGCCCGCGCCAAGAAGCTCATGCGCACGGCCGTCCTCCTCGACGGGCGCAACCTCTTCGATCCGGACAAGGCGCGCGCCCTGGGCTTCGACTACGCCGGGGTGGGACGCCCGTGATCAAGCGGGTCCTCATCACCGGCGGCGCCGGCTTCCTCGGCAGCCACCTCTGCGACAACTTCCTCAAAACGGGCGCCAAGGTCATCGCGGTGGACAACCTCATCACCGGCAGCATGGCGAACATCGAGCACCTGGTCAAGAACCCGCGCTTCAGCTTCATCAAGCTCGACGTGACGAACTACCTTCACGTCCCCGGCCCGCTCGACCTCGTCATGCACTTCGCCAGCCCCGCCTCCCCCATCGACTACGCCCGCTGGCCGATCCCGACCCTCAAGGTCGGCGCGCTCGGCACGCACAAGGCCCTGGGCCTGGCCAAGGACAAGAAGGCGATCTTCGCGCTCGCGTCCACCTCCGAGGTGTACGGCGACCCCGAGGTGAACCCGCAGCCCGAGACCTACTGGGGCAACGTCAACCCGATCGGACCGCGCGGCGTCTACGACGAGGCCAAGCGCTACGCTGAGGCCCTGACGATGGCCTACCACCGCTCCCACGGCGTGCCCGTGCGCATCGTGCGCATCTTCAACACCTACGGCCCGCGCATGCGCACCGAGGACGGCCGCGCCGTCCCCAACTTCATCACCCAGGCGCTCAAGGGCAAGCCGATCACCGTGTACGGCGACGGCTCCCAGACCCGCAGCCTGACCTTCGTCACCGACCTCGTCGACGGCATCGACCGCCTGGTCCGCTCCAAGCACACCGGCCCGATCAACATCGGCAATCCGGTGGAAATGACCTTGCTCGAGATCGCCGAGACGATCAAGCGGCTGACGAAGTCCAAGTCGAAGATCGTCTTCAAGAAGCTGCCGGTGGACGACCCCAAGGTGCGCCGCCCCGACATCACGCTCGCCCGCAAGCTCCTCAAGTGGGAGCCCAAGGTCCCCCTCGAGGAAGGCCTCAAGCGCACCATCGCCTACTTCCGCACCGTCATCTGAACCCAGCCCTCACCGTCGTCCTTCCCTGCCACAACGAAGCCGGCAACATCGCCCGCTACGGCTCCGACCTGTTCCCCGCCCTCGACGCGCTGGGCGCGGCCTACGAGGTCGTGATCGTCGACGACGGATCCCTTGATGACACGTCCTCGAGAGCGGCGGCGCTCGCGGCGGCGCGCCAGGGCGTCCGCCTCGTGAAGCTCTCACCCAACCGGGGCATGGGCGGGGCCATCCGCGCGGGCATGGCCGAGGCGCGCGGAGAATGGATCGCCACCCTCGACGCCGACCTCACCTTCCCGCCCGCGGCGCTCAAGGACATGCTGGCCGCCGGCAACGCGGCCAAGGCCGACCTGGTCTCCGGCTCGCCCTATCTGCGAAAGGGCGACATGGCCGGCGTGTCCTGGATCCGCGTCCTGCCGAGCCTGATGATCAACGCTCTTTACCGCGGCCTGTTCGGCATGCGCCTGACGGCTTACACGCCAGTCCTGCGGCTCTACCGGGCTTCCTTCATCAGGGGCCTAGGCATCACCTCGAACGGCTTCGAGATCAACGCCGAGATCGCCGCCCGCGCGATGATCGACCGGCGCGTCGTCGCCGAGGTCCCGGCCCCGTTGCTCGTGCGAACCGCGGGCGTGTCGAAGCTTCAGCGCGGCCGCGAGCTCAAGCGCCATCTCTCTTTGATTCTCCGTCTTCTCTCCGGCCGCTGATTTGATAGCCTAGCCCCCCTATGCCCGAACTCGGCTCCGCGGAGCGCCCCCTCGCCGTCGCCATCGTCGGCGCCGGCCCTTCGGGATTCTATGCCGCCGAGGCCCTGCTCAAGGCCCCCGGCCTGACCGTGCGGGTGGACCTGTTCGACCGCCTGCCGACGCCGTACGGCCTCGTGCGCGGCGGCGTCGCCCCCGACCACCAGAAGATCAAGTCCGTGGCCGCCGTCTACGAGCGCACGGCGCAGGACCCGCGCGTGCGCTTCTTCGGCGGGGTCAAGCTCGGCCGGGACTTCACCGCCGCGGAGCTGGCCGCGCGCCACGACGCCGTG
>Ga0255338_1002492_pt1 | contig 26578 bp, 23 predicted proteins | sample MeOH1_35cm_T4_19_FD_203715 | JGI IMG/M metagenome (GOLD analysis project Ga0255338, IMG submission 203715) | Sandy soil microbial communities from University of British Columbia, Vancouver, Canada - MeOH1_35cm_T4_195 | ecosystem: Engineered > Artificial ecosystem > Sand microcosm > Unclassified ...
CTTGTCGAGCGCCTGGTAGATCGGCACCGTGCCGATCGGCACCGGCGAATTGCGCAGGATCCATTCACGGGTCTCATGGATGTGCTTGCCGGTGGACAGGTCCATGATGGTGTCGGCGCCCCAGCGGATCGACCACACCATCTTCTCGACTTCCTCGGCCAGCGACGACGTCACCGCCGAGTTGCCGAGGTTGCCGTTGATCTTGACGCGGAAATTGCGTCCGATCGCCATCGGCTCCAGCTCGGTGTGGTTGATGTTGGCGGGGATGATGGCGCGGCCGGAGGCGATCTCGCGGCGCACGAATTCCGGCGTCATGTCCTCGGGGCGCAGCGGCAGCGCGGCGCCGAGCGCGTTGCCCGGGTGCTGGCGCAGCAGCGCCTTGTACTCGGGCTTGTCGTAGAGCGCCTGCAGGTTGAGCGACTCGCGCAGCGCCACGTATTCCATCTCGGGCGTGATGATGCCCTGGCGCGCATAGTGCATCTGCGACACGTTGGCGCCGGCCTTGGCGCGGCGCGGGTTGGTCAGCTGGGCGAAGCGCAGGTGCGCGGTGGCCGGGTCGGCGGCGCGCGCCAAGCCGTATTCGGACGACAGGCCGGACAGCACCTCGGTGTCGCCGCGCTCCTCGATCCACCTGCCGCGCACCGACGGCAGGCCGGCCTTGAGGTCGATGTGCACGTCCGGGTCGCTGTACGGGCCCGAGGTGTCGTACACGGGAATCGGCGGATTGGACATCTCGCCCTTGTCCGTGCGCGTGGAGGTCTGCAGGATCGTGCGCAGCGGCACCCGGATGTCGGGCCGGCTGCCGGTCAGGTAGGTCTTGCTGGAAGCCGGATAGGCAAACTTCTTGTCGAGATCGGTCTCGAGCGATTCGAAGGAAGCGGCAGGGGCGGAATTTGTGCGGGCCATAGGTATCGTCCTCTCTCTTGCGGGGATGGACGAAACCAGGAGCCCTGAGCATGGGCCGGGCGCGATGGCCGGGTCATGTGCCTCGCGGGAGGCAGGAGCTGTTCGGTAGTCATGAAACTTCCCACGCCGGTACTAGCCGGATCGGGTTCGAAGGGACTCTCTCAGCCGCACGGCCCATCCGTGTGGCACCCCTGTTTCATCCAACGGGGTGAATTTAAGCACAAGGGCCGGGGCTTGACCACCCTTGTTTCAATCTGGACAGCCGTGCGCGCAAGTCAGGACTGGCGCTTGCTGCGGCGCGGCAAAAAAGCCGTGGGGCGCGATGGAGCGCGGTGGGACCCGGGCACCACACCCGGCAGACCTTGCCGGCCGTCACATAGCGCGCGGCTTGCTCTACCATGCAGAAAACAGCAGAAAACAGGACAACGCGGCCACGCGCCGCCCATTCCAGGAGACCGCATGACCGACGCCGCCACCCATCGCGTGTTCAACCAGGTGCCGGACCTTGCCGGCTACAACCTGTTCGCCGGCGATCCGGCCCTGCGCGCGGCGCTCGAGCGCCTCGGCGGCGGCTGGCATGCCGGCGCGCTCGACGTGTTCGGCGCGCGCCTGGGGCAGGCCGACGTGCAGCGCTGGGCGGCCGAGGCGAACCGCCACACGCCCGAGCTGCATACGCACGGCCGCACCGGCGAGCGCATCGACGAGGTGGAATTCCCCGCCGCGTGGCACGAACTGCTGGCCCTGCTGCGCAGCCAGCAGCTGCAGGCGCTGCCGTTCGCGCAGCCGCGCGACGGCGCCTGGGTGGCGCGCGCGACGGGCTATTACCTGCAGGCGCAGGTCGAATCGGGCTCGCTGTGCCCGCCGACCATGACCTTCGCCAGCATTCCCGTGCTGCAAAAGGAGACCGCGCTGTTCGCCGGGCTGGGGCCGAAGCTGTTCGCCACCGAGCACGACGCGCGCGACCTGCCGTGGCGCGACAAGCGCGCCGTCATGATCGGTATGGGCATGACGGAGAAGCAGGGCGGCTCGGACGTGCGCAGCAACACCACGGTGGCGCGCGCCGTGCGCGGCGAGGGGCGCGGCGCCGAGTACGAGCTGACCGGGCACAAGTGGTTCTTCTCCGCGCCGATGTGCGACGCGCACCTGGTGGTGGCGCGCATGGGCGCCGAGGACGGGCCGCTGTCGTGCTTCTTCGTGCCGCGCTTTCGCGACGACGGCAGCAAGAACCCGGTGCAGATCCAGCGCCTCAAGGACAAGCTCGGCAACCGCTCCAACGCCAGCAGCGAGGTGGAGTTCCGCGGCGCCACCGGCATCCTGATCGGCGAGGAAGGCCGCGGCATCCCGACCATCATCGAGATGGCGACCTATACCCGGCTGGACTGCGTGATCGGCAGCGCCGCCATCCTCCGCGCCGCGCTGGTGCAGGCGCTCCACCACGCGCGCCACCGCATGGCCTTCGGCCAGCTGCTGGCCGAGCAGCCGCTGATGCGCAACGTGCTGGCCGACCTGGCGCTGGAAAGCCAGGGCGCGACGCTGCTGATGATGGAACTGGCGCACGCCTTCGAGCGCGCCGACGCCGACCCGCTGGCGGCCGCGTGGAAGCGCATCGTCACGCCGGCGGCCAAGTTCTGGATCTGCAAGCGCGCGATCGAGGCCACCGGCGAGGCGATGGAGGTGTGGGGCGGCAACGGCTACGTGGAAGAGGGGCCGATGGCGCGGCTGTACCGCGAGGCGCCGGTCAACTCGATCTGGGAAGGCTCGGGCAACATCATGTGCCTGGACGTGCTGCGCGCGCTGCAGCGCAATCCCGAGGACGGCGCGCGGCTGCTGCAGGACCTCGCGCAGCGCGCCGGCGGGCATCCGGCCGTGCGCGCCGAGCTGGCCTCGCTGCAGGCGATGCTGCGCGACGCGCCCGAGCACCTCGAGGCCGGCGCGCGCCGCTTCGCCCAGGGCCTGGTGCTGACCGCGCAGGCGGCGCTGATGCTGAACCATGCCGACCCCGAGGACGCCGAGCGCTTCGTGGCGAGCCGCCTGGGCCGCCAGCACGGCCGCGTGTTCGGCACGCTGGAGGGCGACGCGGCGGCGCTTGCGCGCGTGGCGGCGCGCGCGTGGCCGGCCTGAGCTCGCCGCGCGCGGCACCGCGCCCGCCCTATCCGTCACTTCCGGAAATATTCTCCCGGCGCCGCTACAGGTGCCGGGAGACCTGCCGTAAACAGGCCTTGACCCAAATGGCATACATTCCATACATAAGTGCCGGCCGGTCCTCTTTCCTGACCTAGTGGCGCGCCTCCCGACGGGGGCCTATCAAACATGAACATCAGTCAACGCCTGTTGCTTTCGCTTTCGCTTGCCTTGCTCGCCCTGCTGGTCGTGGGCCTTGGCGGCATCTGGCAGCTCAGCCAGTCCGAAGCGCGCTTCGAATACTTCAACGACAACACGCTGGGCAGCGTGCGCACGCTCGGCGACATGAAGGACAACGTGAACGCCATGCGCATCGCGCTGTACCGGCACACCATGAGCGACGACCTCAAGGCCAAGGCCGAGGACGAGGCGGCGCTGGCCCGCGCCGAGGACAAGTTCGAGGCCACCGCGGCCAAGTATGCGCGCGACGACATCAGCGACGACACCGACCGCAAGCTGCTCGATGCCGACCTCGCCGCCTTCAAGCGCTTTCGCAGCGCGCGGCCCGCGCTGCTGGAAAAATCGCATGCCAACGATTACCAAGGCGCCCAGCAGATGCTGCTGGGCGGCGAGCTGAGCGAGGCGGCCTCCGCGCTGCGCAAGGCGCTCGACGAACATATCGCCTACAACGCCGAGCTCGGCGAGCACGCCGTCGCGGACAACCGCGAGCGCTACCACACCGCGGTGCTGGTGTTTTCCATCCTGATCGCCGCCGCGGTGCTGGGCACGGGCGCGCTGGCCGTGGCGCTGTACCGCCGCATCCACGGCAGCCTGGCCGAGATCGAGCAGACCCTCGAGTACGTCAGCGGCAGCCTCGACCTGGAGCGCCGCGCGCCGGTGGGCCGCATGGACGAGGTCGGCCGTACCGCGAGCGCCTTCAACCGGCTGCTCGAACGGGTCGGCGCCGCCATGCGCGAGGTGCGCGAATCGACCGAATCGGTGGGCGTGGCCGCGCGCCAGATCGCGGCGGGCAATACCGACCTGTCGGCACGCACCGAGCAGCAGGCCGCCTCGCTGGAGGAAACAGCGTCGAGCATGGAGGAGCTGACCACTACCGTGCGGCAGAACGCCGACAACGCGCGCCAGGCCAGCGGGCTGGCCGGCGACGCCGCCAGCGTGGCCGAGCAGGGCAGCCACGCGGTGCAGCAGGTGGTGCAGACAATGGGCGCGATCGCGGCCAGCTCGGGCCGTATCGCCGAGATCACCAGCCTGATCGAGGGCATCGCGTTCCAGACCAACATCCTGGCGCTCAACGCCGCGGTGGAAGCCGCGCGCGCCGGCGAGCAGGGCCGCGGCTTCGCCGTGGTGGCCGGCGAGGTGCGCACGCTGGCGCAGCGCTCGTCGAGCGCCGCCAAGGAGATCAAGGACCTGATCGACGAATCGGCCGGCACCGTGCGCGCCGGCTCCACGCAGGCGCAGGACGCCGGCAAGACGATGGACGACGTGCGTCAGGCCGTGAAGCGCGTGTCCGACATCATCAGCGAGATCAGCGCGGCCTCGGCCGAGCAGAGCGCGGGGATCGAGCAGGTCAACCAGGCGGTCGGCCAGATGGACCAGGTCACGCAGCAGAACGCCGCGCTGGTGGAACAGGCCGCCGCGGCGGCGCAGTCGCTCGACGACCAGGCCGGCAAGCTGCGCGACACGGTGTCGACGTTCCGGCTGGCCGGGGCCTGAACAACCGGCATCGGTCGCGCCGGCTACACCGCCAGTATCTCGGCCAGGCGCAGCACCACGCGCGGGCCGTGGCGGATCAGGTCGTGCGCGCGCTCGCCGATCATGACGGCTGGCGCGTTGGTGTTGCCGCCGATCAGCGTCGGCATGATCGACGCATCCACCACGCGCAAACCCTCCACGCCGCGCACGCGCAGTTGCGGGTCGACCACCGCGCCCTGGTCCATGCCCATGCGGCAGGTGCCAACCGGGTGGTAGATGGTGTCGGCATGCTCGCGGATCATGGCGCGGATGGCGGCGTCGTCGCTGCCGTCGGCCTGCAGGTGCGCGGAATAGAGTTCCTTGCCGCCGAACGCCGCCAGTTGCGGCTGGGCCAGAATGCGGCGCACGATGCGCACGCCGGCCACGAGGTCGTCGAGGTCGCGCGGGTCGGACAGGAAGCGCGGGTCGATCAGCGGGGCCTCGCGGATGTCGGGCGAGGCCAGCCGGACCTCGCCGCGGCTGCGCGGGCGCAGCACGCAGACATGGCACGAGTAGCCGTGGCCGAAGCGAAGGCGGCGCATGTGGTCGTCGGCCATGCCGACCACGAAATGCAGCTGCAGGTCGGGCTCTTCGAGCTCGGGCCGGCTCTTGAGAAACGCGCCGGCCTCGGCGAAGTTGGAGGTCAGCATGCCGGTGCGCTCGCGCCGGTAGCGCAGCATCTCGGCCAGCAGGCGCAGCGCGCCGCCCGGCGACACGCCGAACAGTTCGGACGCCGCCACGCGCTTGTGCACGACGACGTCGATATGGTCCTGCAGGTTCGTGCCCACGCCGGGCAGGTGGTGCACCAGCGGAATGCCGAGCTCGCGCAGGTGCGCGCCCGGGCCCACGCCCGACGCCATCAGCAGTTGCGGCGAGCCGAACGCGCCGGCCGCGACGATCACCTCGCGGCGCGCGCGCAGCAGCGTCTCGCGGCCGTCGAGCCGCACCATCACGCCGGCCGCGTGGCGGCCTTCGAAGGCGATGCGCAGCACCTGCATGCCGGTCAGCACGTGCAGGTTGGCGCGGCCGCCGTTGCCGGCCGGGTCGGCGGCATCGCCGCGGTGCAGGTAGGCGCGCGCGGCGTTCCAGCGCTCGCCGCCGTGCTGCGTCACCTGGTACCAGCCGGCGCCTTCCTGCTCCATGCCGTTGAAATCGTCGTTGCGGCGGTAGCCGGCCTGCTGCGCCGCCTCGATGAAGCGCTGGCCGAACGGATTGGGCGTGCGCAGGTCGGCGACGTGGAGCGGGCCGCTGCCGCCGTGCAGCGGGTCGTCGTCGCGCCCGGCCAGGCGCTCGTTGCACTCGGCGCGGCGGAAATACGGCAGCACGTCGTCCCAGGCCCAGCCGTCGCAGCCGGCCGCGGCCCAGCCGTCGTAGTCGGACGGGCGGCCGCGCGTGTAGATCATGGCGTTGAGCGACGAGCTGCCGCCCAGCCCGCGCCCGCGCGGCTGGTAGCCGCGGCGCCCGTCCAGGCCGGGCTGCGGCACGGTGCGGTAGCCGTAGTTGTGGCTGCCGGCGCGCGGCAGCATGGCGGCGACGCCGGCCGGCGTGGAAACCAGCACGTGGTGATCGTGGCCGCCGGCCTCGAGCACCGCCACGCTGTCGCCGCCGCTGTCGGCCAGCCGTCCGGCCAGGGCGCAGCCGGCCGAACCGCCGCCGACGACGAGATAGTCAAAGGTGGTTTCCATCTGTCTCCCCGCGTGGCCGGGTGGCCGGCGCGCCGGCGTTGCCGCGCCCGCCACGGCGATCCCCGAGCCGGTCTGAAAACCAGTGTAGGCGCTTTGCGGGGAGGGGGAAAAGGACGAAGCGCAGACCGCCGCGGCCGCCGCCGCGCGCGGGCGCGCCCGCGCGGAGGCGCCGGCCGGCGCACCAGGAAAAGGCATGCGGACGGCCGCCCGGCGGGCCGCGGCGCGCCTTGCGGTGGGTCCGCCCGAATGCCAGCCCGAATGCCTGCCCGAATGTCCGCCTGAACGCCTGTTTGAAGCGCCGCGCGCTAGAGGAGCGCCGCGATTGTGCGAGGAAGCGGCATGGCATATGGTGCGGGGATCGATAACGCCATGCGCGCCAGGGGCAGCGCATGGCCCCGGAGACCGAGAGATGAGAGAAGTGCCCGAGATGTCATCCGTGTTCGGCGCCATGCACGCCGCCTCGCGCAGCGACCAGGCGCCCGCCTGGGCCGTGCGCGCCGACCGCCTGCGGCGCCTGCGCCGCCTGGTCACGGACCACCGGGACGAGATCGCCGCAGCCATCAGCGCGGATTTCGGCAACCGCTCGCGCCAGGAAACCGCCCTGCTGGAGATCTTCCCGAGCGTGTCCGGCATCGACGACGCGCTGCGCCACGGCAAGCGCTGGATGCGCGTGCGGCGCGCGCGCACCGGCATCTGGTTCCGGCCCGCCCGCTCGCGCCTGATGCCGCAGCCGCTCGGCGTGGTCGGCATCGTGGTGCCGTGGAACTACCCGCTCTACCTGACCGTCGGCCCGCTCGCCGGCGCGCTGGCCGCGGGCAACCGCGCCATGATCAAGCTTTCCGAATACACGCCGCGCTTTGCCTCGCTGTTCGCCACGCTGGCGCAGCAGACCTTCGCCGCCGACGAAGTCGCCGTGATCAACGGCGACGCCCTGGTGGCAAGCAACTTCTCCGCCCTGCCCTTCGACCACCTGTTGTTTACCGGCTCGACCCAGGTCGGCCACCACGTCATGCGCGCGGCCGCCGCCAACCTGACGCCGGTGACGCTGGAGCTGGGCGGCAAGTCGCCCGCCATCCTCGGCCCCGGCGCCGACCTGGAGCGCGCGGTGGAGCGCATCCTGGTCGGCAAGCTGCTCAACGCCGGCCAGACCTGCATCGCGCCCGACTACGTGCTGCTGCCCGAAACGATGCGCGAGCGCTTCGTCGAGTCGGCGCGCGCCTGCGCCGGCCGGCTCTACCCTGACCTGGACACCAACCCGGACTACACCACCATCATCAGCCCGCGCCACTTCGCGCGGCTGGGCGGCCTGGTGGACGACGCCGCGCGCGCGGGCGCGCGCGTGGTGCCGCTGACACAGGCCGCGTCGGACGCCGCGCACCGCCGGCTGGCGCCGGTGCTGCTGCTCGACGTGCCCGGGGACGCCACCGTGATGCGGGAGGAAATCTTCGGCCCGGTGCTGCCGCTGGTGACGTACCGCTCGCTGGAAGACGCGATCGCCTACGTCAACGCGCGCCCGCGTCCGCTGGCGCTGTACCTGTTCGAGCGGGAGCGCGACGCGATCGACCGCGTGATGGCGCAGACCGTGGCCGGCGGCGTCAGCATCAACGAGACGCTGCTGCACATCGCCCAGGAAGACCTGCCGTTCGGCGGCGTGGGGCCCAGCGGCATGGGCGCGTACCACGGCGAGGCGGGCTTCGCGACCTTCTCCAAGTTCAAGCCGATCTTCCGGCAGTCGGCGCTCAACGGCGCGGGGCTGCTCAAGCCGCCCTACGGCAAGCGCTTCGAGACGATGATCCGCATGCTGCTGCGCTGAAGCGGCCGGGGCCGCCTTACGAAGCCAGCATCGGCCGGCCGAGCATGCGCGACAGCACCGCCTCCGGCGAGTGCGTGTGGTCGCCGATGGCCTTGGGCGACAGGTAATAGGTCTGCTCCATCATGGCGCGCCCGCGCATGGCGGCGTGCAGCACCTGATCGCTGAACACCATCCAGGTGGCGCCCGGCGGGAACTGGAATTCCTGCTGCGGCACATTGGCCTGGTAGGCCAGGTCGGCCTTGGCCAGGTCGTGCAGTTGCAGCATGCGGTGGTCGTATTCCGAGCGGCGGCGCTTGGTAATGTGCAGCAATTCCATCAGGCGCGCCTGGCCCGGCCACATGCCCTTGGTCTGCGGCACGAAGCGGTGCGCGAAGTCGCCGAACGGCTCGCCCACGCGCCACACGCGCGGCGCCTGTGGGTCGATGTTGTGGAACACGCGCAGCAGGCGCTGGCCCAGCAGCGGGTTGGACGGGAAGGCATCCACGTGCAGGCGGGTGTCGTCCTTGCGCCAGCTCACCGGGCGGCCGGCGATCTCGCTCGGGCGCAGCGAGGTGCCGGCGCGCACGAGGTGCGGGCCGTACTCGGGGAACAGGCTCAGCACCAGCTTTTCGCTGGACTCGGCATAGCGGCGGATCAGGCGGTAGAGGTCCTTGAGGTCCTGCTCGCCGCCCTGGGCGCCGCGCACGGCGTGGTCGCTGGCGCGCAGGTTGATGTTCTTGGACTTGCCGTCCGACCAGCGGCTGTCGAGAAAGCGTTCCTCGCCCGGCTCGAAGCGGAAATGCAGGTTCGGGAAATACAGCACCGCGCCCTGCTCGAGCTGCTGGCGCAGCCCGGCCGCGGTGGCGGCGTCGACCTGCGGCGCCCAGTCGGCGTAGGGCTGGGGACGGATCAGGTTGAAGGCGGGGCCATCCGCGCCGGGCATGGCGGCCTGGCCGGCTGCGGCCGGCGCCGGCGTCGAATGGGTCGTGTCTTGTGACATGGGCGTCCTCGGGTATGCGGGCTGCGGGCTCCGCCGCGCGGCAATCCGGCGGACTCCGGCAGGCTCTGGCGGGCTTCGGCAAGAGAGTGGAGCGCCACTTGCCGGGCCGCTCCGCGATCCCGCGATTCTACCCTCGCGCGCTGCGCGCGCCATCCCGGCCACCGGCCGCGCTTGATCTTCGACAAGATCGCGGGCGCCAGAAAAAACGCCGCCCGGAGGCGGCGTTCTGCGCGGCGGGGGCGAGCCTTACAGGCCGGCGGCGGCGCGCAGCGCGGCGGCCTTGTCGGTGGCTTCCCACGAGAATTCCGGCTCTTCGCGGCCGAAGTGGCCGTAGGCGGCGGTCTTCTCGTAGATCGGGCGCAGCAGGTCCAGCATCTGCACGATGCCCTTCGGGCGCAGGTCGAAATGCTCCTGCACCAGCGCGGCGATGGCCTCGTCGGAGATCTTGCCGGTGCCTTCCGTGTACACGGTCACGTTGATCGGGCGGGCCACGCCGATGGCGTAGCTGACCTGCACCTGGCACTGGCGCGCCAGGCCGGCGGCGACCACGTTCTTGGCGACGTAGCGCGCGGCGTAGGCGGCCGAGCGGTCGACCTTGGACGGGTCCTTGCCCGAGAACGCGCCGCCGCCGTGCGGCGAGGCGCCGCCGTAGGTGTCGACGATGATCTTGCGGCCGGTCAGGCCGCAGTCGCCCTGCGGGCCGCCGATGACGAAGCGGCCGGTCGGGTTGACCAGGTACTTGGTGTCCTTGAGCATCGCGGCCGGCAGCACCGGCTTGATGATTTCCTCGATCACGGCTTCGCGGATCTGCGCCTGGCTGATGTCCGGCGCGTGCTGGGTCGACAGCACCACGGTGTCCACGCTGTGCGGGCGGCCGTCGACATAGCGCACGGTCACCTGCGACTTGGCGTCCGGGCGCAGCCAGGGCAGGCGGCCGTCGCGGCGCAGCTGCGACTGGCGCTCGACCAGGCGGTGCGAGTAGTAGATCGGGAACGGCATCAGTTCCGGCGTCTCGTCGCAGGCGTAGCCGAACATCAGGCCCTGGTCGCCGGCGCCCTGGTTCAGGTAGTCGTCGGAGGCGCGGTCCACGCCCTGGGCGATGTCGGGCGACTGCTTGTCGTAGGCCACCAGCACGGCGCAGCCCTTGTAGTCGATGCCGTAGTCGGTGTTGTCGTAGCCGATGCGCTTGATGGTGTCGCGTGCGACCTGAATGTAGTCGACGTTCGCGGTCGTGGTGATTTCCCCGGCGAGGACCACCAGCCCGGTGTTGCAAAGCGTCTCGGCCGCCACGCGCGCGTACTTGTCCTGGGACAGGATGGCGTCCAGGACTGCGTCGGAAATCTGGTCAGCGACCTTATCGGGATGGCCTTCGGAGACGGATTCCGAAGTGAACAGGAAGTCGTTTGCCACGAACTTTTTCTCCAGGTTGGCTATTGCGCGCCAACCTATTCAGCCCGGGCGGCGACGCTTTAGCGGTATTTTCAAGCCGTTCCGGTAGAACGGTATCGCCCCGCAAGTTGTCAGTTAACTCGGCGATACGCGCTATTATACGCGCCTGCCGGCCGCTGTGCAGCAGGCCCCACAGCCATCGGGGTTGCCTGCGCGCGGCGCCGTCGCGGCCATTGCCGGCGGATGCGGCCGGGTTCCCGGCCACGCCGGCCGCGCGGACCGTGCAGGTGCGAAGACGGGCCCGGAACACGCCGCCCGCCTCGTTTCGATTGCCCCAATATCGGCGCCACCGGGCAAAAACCTTAATCCCTTACTCGGCCACGATGCCGCTGAGCGCGATCCGATGACCTTTTTGTTCTGGCTGATTTCCCGCCTGCCGCTGTCGTGGCTGCACGCCGCCGGCGGTGCGCTGGGCCTGCTGGCGGCGCGCCTGCCGGGACGCTACGGCACCCGGCTGACCGCCCACCTGCGCCAGGCCTATCCGCGCGCGGACGCCGCCACGCTGGCCGAGGCCGCGCGCGCGACCGGCCGCATGATCCTGGAAATGCCGTATTTCTGGTGCCGCCGCAACCCGCCCGGGCGCATGTACGGCTTTGCCGGCCCGCTGTGGCCGGAGCTGGACCGGCTGATGGCGCAGGAGCGCGGGCTCATCATCCTGGTGCCGCACCTGGGCTGCTTCGAGGTGCTGCCGCAGGCGTTCGCGCTGCGGCATCCGGTCACCGCGCTCTACAAGCCGCCGCACCAGCCGTGGCTGCGCGCCTGGATCCTCAAGATGCGCACGCGCCATAACCTGGCGATGGCGCCGGCCGAGCCGCGCGGCGTGCGCATGCTGCTCAAGGCGCTCAAGCGCGGCGAGGCGGTCGGCATCCTGCCCGACCAGGTGCCGCCCGGCGGCGAAGGCGCGTGGGCGCCGTTCTTCGGCAAGCCGGCCTACACCATGACGCTGGTGCAGCGCCTGCAGCAGCACACCGGCTCGCCGATCGCGGCGATCTTCGCCGAGCGCCTGCCGCGCGGCGCCGGCTTCCGCGGTCACATGCAGGTGATCGAGGAACCGCTGCCGGCCGACCCGGCCGCCGCCGCCGCCGTGCTCAACCAAGCCATCGAGGCCCTGGTCGAGGCGGCGCCCACGCAGTACCTGTGGGGCTACAACCGATACAAGCAACCGCGCGGCGCCGAGGCTCCTCCCGCACCGGCGCCGCTTCCCAACTAGAACAGATGAGCCGTATCTTTACCTGGCTGGGCATTGCCCTGCTGACCGTGCTGGGCAAGCTGCCCTATCCGCTGGTGGCGCGCTTCGGCGAAGCGCTGGGCAGCCTGCTCTACCTGTTTCCGAGCAGCCGCCGCGGCGTGGTGCAGACCAACCTGCGCCTGAGCTTCCCCGAGCGCAGCGAGGCCGAGATCGAGGCGCTGTCGCGCCAGACCTTCCGCACCGTGTTCCGCAGCTTCGCCGAGCGCGGCATCTTCTGGACCGGCAGCGAGAAGCAGATGCGCCGCTGGGTCCGCATCGAGGACCACGCCGACCTGGTGGCGCTCGACGGCAAGCCGCACATCCTGGTCACGCTGCACCTGTCGGGCGTGGAGGCCGGCGCGATCCGCCTGACCATCCACCTGCGCGACCACGTGGGGCGCTCGGGCGCCTCGCTCTACACCAAGCAGAAGAACGACCTGTTCGACGGCTTCCTCAAGCACGCGCGCGGGCGCTTCGGCGCCAACATGATCGCCCGCAACGACAGCGCGCGCGACATCATCCGCTGCCTGCGCAAGGGCGAGGCGCTGCAACTGATCGCCGACATGGACTTCGGCGAGCGCGACTCGGAATTCGTGCCGTTCTTCGGCGTGCAGGCGCTGACGCTGACCTCGGTGTCGCGCCTGGCGCGGCTGACCGGCGCCAGGGTGGTGCCGATCTACACCGAGATGCTGCCCGGCTACCAGGGCTACGTGCTGCACATCCTGCCGGCCTGGGAAGACTATCCCGGCGACAGCGTGACCGACGACACGCGGCGCATGAACGCCTTCTTCGAGGACTGCATCCGCCCGCGCATCGCCGAGTATTACTGGGTGCACAAGCGCTTCAAGCACCGCCCGCCGGGCGAGCCCGAGATCTACTGACACTACCGACACGGCCCGCGGCGCGCCATGCACGCGCGCCCGGCCAGGCATACAATCGCACCATGAGACTCCAGTTCACCAAGATGCACGGCGCCGGCAACGACTTCGTCGTGCTCGACGGCATCCACCAGACCCTGAACCTGACGCCCGCGCAGTGGCGCGCGCTCGCCAGCCGGCATTTCGGCGTGGGCGCCGACCAGATCCTGGTGGTCGAGAAGCCCACCCGCGACGACGTCGATTTCCGCTACCGCATCTTCAACGCCGACGGCGGCGAGGTGGAGCACTGCGGCAACGGCGCGCGCTGCTTCGTGCGCTTCGTCACCGAACGCGGCCTGACCGACAAGCGCTCGGTGCGCGTGCAGGTCATGAACGGCGTGATCACGCTGACGCTGCAGGACGACGGCCAGGTCACGGTCGACATGGGCGCGCCCGAGCTCGAGCCGGCGCGCGTGCCGTTCCGCGCCGAGGGCCTGCCCACGCGCGGCGAAGGCCGCGACACGCTGTACGGCCTCGAGGTCAACGGCCGCACGGCATGGATCTCCGCCGTGTCGATGGGCAACCCGCACGCGGTGCAGGTGGTGGACGACACCGAGGCCTTCCCGGTGCTGCAGGACGGCCCCGTCATCGAGCATCACCCGAGCTTCCCCAACCGCGTCAACGCCGGCTTCATGCAGGTGCTGGCGCGCCACACCGTGCGCCTGCGCGTGTTCGAGCGCGGCGCCGGCGAGACGCTGGCCTGCGGCACGGGCGCCTGCGCGGCGGTGGTGGCCGGCATCCGCCGCGGCCTGCTGGACTCGCCGGTGGTGGTCCACACCCACGGCGGCGACCTCACCATCGCCTGGGACGGCGAAGGCGAGCCGGTGCGCATGACCGGCCCGGCCACCACCGTGTTCGAGGGCAGCATTGACCTGGAGCGGCTGCCTGCCTGACCATAGGGGATTGCGGCCCGCCCGGGCCGCGCCCCCGATGGAGTGCCAATGCCCCTCGCCGACTTCCGCATCACCTCCGGCAAGAACTTCCGCCTGGCCGACTTCGACCCAGGCGCCAAGCCGCTGTCCAGCGGCGACAAGGCCGCCGACCTGGCGCGCATCTCCGAGCTGAGCACCGAGCTCGACCTGCAGCAGGACGTCTTCTACGCCGAGCACCGGCGCAAGCTGCTGATCGTGCTGCAGGGCATGGACACCGCCGGCAAGGACGGCACCGTGCGCGGCGTATTCCGCAGCTTCGACCCGCTGGGCATCCGCGTGGTCAGCTTCAAGTCCCCCACCGCCGAAGAGCTCGCGCACGACTACCTGTGGCGCATCCACGCGCAGGTCCCGCGCGCCGGCGAGATCGTGGTGTTCAACCGCAGCCACTACGAAGACGTGCTGATCACGCGCGTGCACGAGTGGATCGACGAAGACGAATGCGAGCGGCGCTACAAGCAATTGCGCGCGTTCGAGACGCTGCTGATGGAAACCGGCACGACCATCGTCAAGTGCTTCCTGCACATTACCAAGGACGAGCAGAAAGCCCGCCTGGAGTCACGGCTGGCCGATCCGCAGAAACACTGGAAGTTCGATCCGCGGGACCTGGAGGAACGGCAGTACTGGAAGAGTTACATGACCGCCTACGAGGCGGCGATCGCCTCGACCAGCACGCCGGAAGCGCCCTGGTACATCGTGCCGGCGAATTCCAAGACGCATCGGAACCTGATGGTGGCGGAGATTGTGTTTGATGTTTTTTCTAGGTTGAAGCCGGCTTATCCGGCTGGGGATCCGGGGTTAGGGAAATTGAAGGTGGTTTGATTATTTTGAAGGTTTTTAAAAGTCTAAAGGCTTAAATTTAAAGTCAAAGGCTTTAGCTTCAAAGTCAAAGGCTTAAAATCAAAGGCTTAAAGTCAACTACTGAACGTCAACTTCAAAGTCAAAGGCTTTCGCTCCTCCGGAGCGACCTACTTTCTTTTGTCCGAAAAGAAAGTAGGCCAAGAAAGCGGACTGCCTCGCCGGCAGGGGCAGAAACGTTGGGGTTTCTGGTTGTTGGTGGTTTCGTGGTGGGGGCGGTGGTTCTGTTTGTATCCTGCCGTTACCGGTGCGGGCGGCCACGACTTTGCTGGCGGTGTTGGTTTCGTGGTCAGACCTATGGTGGCGAGTGCACTGCTTGCTCGGCCATCTGCCGTTACCGGTTTGGGCGGCCACGATATAGCACCCTCATGGTTTCGTGGTGGGCGTGGTGGACCGGGGCGCGGGTGTCAATGGGTACCCTTGCATTGGGGCCACCGTGCCCACCACGAAACCAGCACCGTCCCTATGCCGTGTGCATCTGCCCCGGTCGCGGCAGCAGCCTGAATTACCTGGGCCACCGCCATCATGCAGCGCCACCACGAATCCAATTTCGTTTGCGACGCCGCAGGCGAGCAAACCGGTAGCGTCAGCAGTCTCATCGAAGCCAACGCCCGCACCACGAAACCAGCACCAGCCATAAAGTCTGAGCGCCCAGCCCCCTGCAAGGGGTCTGCTTTCTTTGGTTACTTTCTTTTCAGACAAAAGAAAGTGACTGGCAGCCCCGCGCAGCGGGGATGTCATACAGCCTTTGGGTTCAAGCACCAAAACCGCCCGAGCCTCAAGGCCCACAACAGCCAGAACAAGGAAACCAAAAACCCAATCACGCCCCCCCATTCCCCCGATGAATATCATGCGTGACGAACGGCCGCTCGTGCGTCGGCATCGCCAGCCATTCCGGATGCTTGAGCGTCTCGCGGATGTCGTCCAGCCCGCTGGTCCAGTGCTCGTTCATGGTCAGCAGACCGAACTGGTAATCCTTGGCATTGCCCTCGAAGGTCTTGTCGCGGTAGATGAGCTGGATCACGTTGCGCCGCGCGTCGCACGCGTATTCGGCTGCCTTGCGGTACCAGTCGCTGTCGCGCTGCGCCTGCGGCACCAGCGCCATCACTTCGCTGAGCATGCGGCGGTAGTTCTGCTGCTCGCCCATGTAGTCGGTGATGGTGCGGGTACGGCTGGAGTACTGGATGTCCTTCTGGCGCTCGGCCACGTCCAGCAGGTTGTGCGGCAGCTTGCCGCGCGCGCTCCACAGGTCGACCTGGAAGATCAGCGCGTCGCGGCGGGGCTGGGCGGTCAGCACCTCGGACAGCGGCGTGTTGGACACGAGGCCGCCGTCCCAGTAGAACTCGCCGTCGATCTCCACCGCGGGAAAGCCCGGCGGCAGGGCGCCCGAGGCCATGAAATGCTCGGCGGACAGCTTGCGGCGAGTGTTGTCGAAATAGGCGAAATTGCCGGTGCGCACGTTGACCGCGCCCACCGAGACGCGCATCTCGTTGTGCTGGTGGTTGATGCGGTCGAAATCGGCGAAGCGCTCGAGCGTGGACTTCAGCGGCGAGGTGTCGTAGTAGCTGGCGGTGCCCGGTCCGCCCTGGTGCTCGAACAGCGTGGGCCACAGGCGCGGCTGGAAGAAGCCGCGCTGGCCTTCGAGCACGGCGCGGGCGGCTTCGATGCCGTCGAAGAAGACGCGCACCGGATCGGGCCAGTGCACGGCGCTCTCGGCGATCGCCTCGTAGGGCAGCAGGCTGGGCAGCCAGGGCTGGCGGCAGATGTATTCCCAGAACGCGCGCAACTGCTCGACGCGGCGCTCGGGCGCGTTGCCGGCGATGACCGCGGCGTTGAGCGCGCCGATCGAGATGCCCGCCACCCAGTTGGGCTGCACGCCGGCCTCGGCCAGGCCCTGGTACACGCCGGCCTGGTAGGAGCCGAGCGCGCCGCCGCCTTGCAGCACCAGCGCGCGCACCGTGTATTCGTGGTGCACCGGGCGTTTCTGCCCGGCGCCCTGGGGCGCGAGATCGGGCGGCGCGCAGCCGCCGGGCGGCAGGTAGTTGGGCTCCGGCGCCTTGGGCGCCTTCGCCTTTGCCGCGCGCTTCACCGCGGGCGCCGCGGGATCGGCCACCACGGCCGCCGCCGCGCCGGGCGCGCTGGATTCTCCGGGCGCGCCGTTTTTCCCGACCTTCGCTGCCATCTGATCCGCTTTCTGCCGACGTCCTACTGCCACGGCCTCTCCTCGCTCTGGTTCGTCCTTCAGGCTGCCGGCGGCGCGGCACCGCGTCGCCCGGCTGCCCCTGGAAGTTGTTTCAAAATGAAGCGAAGCGGTCCTGGCTAGGCGCGGGGCCGCAGACAGTACAACTGGTACTTGCCGTGCCCCGCAACGACGCCAGGATCTTTTCGAGACGACTTCCTACTGCATGTACCAGCCGTGGCTGACGATGAACGACTGCCCGGTCAGCGCCGCCGACGGGAACGCGCACAGGAACAGCGCGGTCTGGGCCACGTCGTCCACGGTGGTGAAGACGCCGTCCACGGTGCCGCCCAGCATCACGCGGCGGATCACTTCTTCCTCGCTGATGCCCAGTTCCTTGGCCTGCTCGGGGATCTGCTTGTCCACCAGCGGCGTGCGCACGAAGCCCGGGCAGATCACGTGCGAGCGCACGTTGTATTCCGCGCCTTCCTTGGCCAGCACGCGCGCCAGCCCGAGCAGCGCGTGCTTGGCGGCGACGTAGGCGGATTTCAGCGGCGAGGCTTCGTGCGAATGGACCGAGCCCATGTAGATCACGGTGCCGCCGCGCTTGTCCTGGTACATGTACTTGAGCGCGGCCTTGGTGGTCAGGAAGGCGCCGTCCACGTGGATGGCCTGCATCTTCTTCCAGTCGGAGAACGCGTAGTTCTGGATCGGGTTGACGATCTGGATGCCGGCGTTCGAGACCAGGATGTCGATATGGCCGAAGACCCTGGCGACCTCGTCGGTGGCGTTGTTGACGGCATCCTCGTTGGTCACGTCCATCGCCACGGCGATGGCGCGCCCGCCGGCGGCCTCGATGTCGGCGGCGGCTTTCTGCGCGGCCTCGAGATTCAGGTCGGCGATGGCGACCGCCGCGCCCTCCTTGGCCAGCAGGTCGGCGATGGCTTTGCCGATGCCGCTGGCGGCGCCGGTGACGATGGCGGTTTTTCCCTGGAGCTTCATGAAGACACCTCGTGTGATTGATGCGGGTTGGGCGCGGCGGGCGAGGCCCACGGTGCGCGGAAGATCGGAAAGAGCGAAAGAAAACGAAAGGAACGAAAGACGAAAGGCCGGCGGGCGGGCCGCTCAGGCCAGGTAATCGAACACCACCTCGCCCAGGCCGAGCGTGAGGTCGGCCACGAAATGCTTCGCGCCGAGCACCTCCAGCACCGGCAGCGCGGACACCGGCGCCAGCGCGTGCGGCGACAGCGACAGCGCGGCCGGGCCGGTCCAGGCGCCCTTCATCTCCACGTCCTTGAGGAAGTAGCACACCAGCTCGCAGATGCGCGGGCTGCCATCCACGTGCGGAATGACCTTGAGCAGGTAGTTCGGCGTGGTGGAGAGCGACAGGCCGAGCGCGTCCTTGTCGAGCTCGCGGTGCTTGTAGCCCATCGTGCCGGTGGCCACGCGCACCGGGCCGTAGTCGAGCGTGCCGACCAGGGTGTCGGTGTGGACCTCCAGCCTGGGGCTGGCGAGTTTCTTCGGGAAGCCCCACAGCTCGCGCCCGCCCGCCAGCGGCGGATGGTCGTCGAGGTACATGGCGTGGGTGTAGGTGGCGGGCTTGCCCTGGTAGGTGACGGGAATCACCTGGCCCGATTCGGTGTAGTCGCCGAAGCCGGTGGAGTCCGGCATGCGGATGAACTCGTAGTTGACCACCGCGTCGGCGATCTCCAGCGGTTCCGGCACCACCGCGCGCAGCAGCGCGGGATCGGTGCGGTAGGTGATGATGAAGAATTCCCGATGGATGAAGCGGTACGGGCCCATCGGATAGGCCGGACTGGTAAGCGGCATGGCGAATGCCTGCTCGCGGATCGTCTTGATGTCCATGCCAGCTAACCTCCTGAAGAGATGCTGCGCCGCCTTGCCGGGCGGCAAGGCGAATCGCTGGCGGCGGGCGGTCCCGGCCGGCCGGCGAGATCAGTCAGACCGGCGAATTTTCCGCGCGGTTCCCGTCATCTGCTGCATTGCGACAAAGCTTTGCAATGCAGCGGGCAACAGATCCCAGACTATACGCCGTAGCGCTGGCGATAGGCAGCCACGGCCTCGCGCGAGGCGCTCAGCGCGGGATCGCGGGAGGCGTCCAGGTAGGCGAGCAGGTCCTTGAGGCTGGCGATCGAGATGACGGGCACGCCATATTCGCGCTGTACATCCTGCACTGCGGAATGGGTGCCGACCTGCTCGGCGGTGCCGCTTTTCTCCATGCGGTCGAGCGCGATCAGCACCGCGGCGGGCTCGGCGCCGGCCGCGCGGATCATCTGCATCGATTCGCGCACCGAGGTGCCGGCCGAGATCACGTCGTCGACGATCACCACCTTGCCCTTGAGCTTGGCGCCGACCAGCGTGCCGCCCTCGCCGTGGTCCTTGGCTTCCTTGCGGTTGTAGGCGAAGCCCACGTCACGCCCGAGGCCGGACAGCGCCACCGCGGTGGCCGAGGCCAGCGTGATGCCCTTGTAGGCCGGCCCGAACAGCACGTCGAAGTCCACGCCCGAGGCCAGCAGGGTTTTCGCATAGAATTGCGCCACCTGGCCCAGCATCGCACCCTGGTTGAACAGGCCCGCGTTGAAGAAGTACGGCGACTTGCGCCCTGCCTTGGTCACGAATTCGCCGAAGGACAGCACGCCGGCGTCCAGCGCAAAACGGATGAAAGTCTGGCTGAGGTCGCCAGCGCCGGGCTGCGGCGTCGTCTGCTGCGTCATCTTTTCTCTCTGATTTCAAATTTCCCGAGATGTTACGGATTATCAGCGCCAACCTCAACGGCATCCGCTCCGCGGCCAAGAAAGGCTTTTTCGAATGGATGGGCAAGCAGGACGCCGACATGGTCTGCGTCCAGGAGCTCAAGGCCCAGTCCGCCGACATGACCGAAGCGTTCCTCGCGCCGCACGGCTACCACGGCTACTTCCACTACGCGGAGAAAAAAGGCTACAGCGGCGTCGGCCTCTATACCCGCCACAAGCCAGAGCGCGTGGTCACGGGCTTCGGCTGCGCCGAGTTCGACAGTGAAGGGCGCTACGTGGAGGTGCAGTATCCGCACCTGGCCGTGATCTCGGTCTACGTGCCGTCCGGCTCCAGCGGCGAGGAACGCCAGCTCGCCAAGTTCCGCTTCATGGCAGCCTTCCTGCCCCACCTGCTGCAGCTCAAGGCCAGCGGGCGCGAGATCGTGCTGTGCGGCGACGTCAATATCGCCCACAAGGAAATCGACATCAAGAACTGGAAGGGCAACCTGAAGAACTCGGGCTTCCTGCCGGAGGAGCGCAGCTGGATCGGCGAACTGTTCGACGTGCACGGCTACGTGGATGTGTTCCGCAAGCTCGACCCGCGGCCCGAGCAGTACACGTGGTGGAGCAACCGCGGCCAGGCCTACGCGAAGAACGTGGGCTGGCGCATCGACTACCACCTCGCCACGCCGAAGATCGCCGACACGGCCAGCGCCACCTCGATCTACAAGGACGAGAAGTTCAGCGATCACGCGCCGCTGTCGATCGACTACGATTTCCCGCTGTAAGAAACGGGCGGCTCCGCGCGGCGCCTACGCGGCGCGCACTTCTTCCAGCAGTTCCGGATGGCGCTCGAGCAGCTTGAGCAGCTTCACCAGCGCCAGCGGCGGCCGGGTCCGGCCGGTCTCGTAGCGCGAGAACGCGTTGACGCCGCCGCCGAAGATCTCGGCGGCCTCGCGCTGGTCCAGCGCGAGGCGCTTGCGCACGCCGGCGATGAATTCGGGGTCGACGATGGCGGCGTTGACCTGCTTCTGGAAGGCCACCACCGCTTCGCCGTAGCGGTCCTCCTGCCCCCGGTCGAGCACGATTTCGCCGCATGCCGGGCAGAAATCGCCAGAGACGGCCGGAATGAGCGTGGTTTCGCCCTTGTACGTGTAGGGCACGTCGCGCGTGTCGTGCACCAGTTCCGCGGCGCCGCATTCCGGACAGATCATGATTCCCACTCCTTGAATGACACGACCAGCACCGCATCGGTCACGGTCAGTTTCAGATAGAGCGCGCCCGCCGCGGTGACTGGCCGGTAGACGTCCTGCCATACCGTGTGATTCGCGTAGGTCGTCATGCTCTTGTAGAAGTCCGCCGGCGTCAGCGCGGCAACCACGGCAACGATTCCGTCCCGGTCGAACCCGAGCAGGCGGCCATGACGCGCGGCAGAGGCCGTCAGGCGCACCTGGTCCGCCTCGATCAGCGTCCTGACCACGGACAGCCGGCAATGCGGCCTATGTTTCTCCATGCGAATTTAACCTACTAGGTTATCGGGATCAAGGGATTCGCGCTGCGCCGCCGCACCAAGGCCCATCAAAGCCCATCAAGGCCCGCATCGACACCGCAGCGTCATCCCAACCTAGTTACAATGCTGGTTCCCGTCCGATTCCGGTATGGGAACCTTCGTATTTCCGAGTGAGTCCGCCATGGTTTTCAAAGTGTTCGTAGATGGTCAGGAAGGCACTACCGGCCTCCGGTTGCTCGACTATCTGTCCGGCCGTTCCGATGTGGAACTGCTGCGTATCGCCGATGACAAGCGCAAGGACCCGGCCGAGCGAGCACGATTCCTGAATGCCGCGGACGTCGCTTTCCTGTGCCTGCCCGACGTGGCGTCGCGCGAAGCCGTGTCGCTCGTGACCAATCCGGATACCTGCGTGATCGACGCCAGCACGGCGTTCCGCACCGCCGACAACTGGGCCTACGGCCTGCCGGAACTCACGCGCGGCCAGCGCGAGAAGGTCCGCGCGAGCAAGCGCATCGCGGTGCCGGGCTGCCACGCCAGCGCCTTCGTGCTGGCGGTGCGCCCGCTGGTGGAAGCCGGCGTGATGCAGGCCGACTACCCGGTCTCGGCGTTCTCGCTGACCGGCTACAGCGGCGGCGGCAAGCAGATGATCGCGGAGTTCGAAGCCGGCGGTAATCCGAAGCTGAACAGCCCGCGTCCCTATTCGCTGGGCCTGGCGCACAAGCACCTGCCGGAGATGCGCGTGCAGACCGGCCTGGCGCACGCGCCGATCTTCAGCCCGATCGTCGGCAACTTCCTCAAGGGCCTGGCCGTGACGGTGCCGGTGTACCCGGACCGCCTCGCGCGCAAGGTCACGCCGGAGCAGATCGCCGACATCTACCGCAAGCACTACGAAGGCGAGCAGTTCGTGCGCGTGATGCCGGTGGGCGACGAAGCCAACCTCGACGGCGGCTTCTTCGACGTGCAGGCCAGCAACGATACCAACCGCGTCGACCTGTTCGTGTTCGGCTCGGCCGAGCGCATCGTGCTGATGGCGCGCCTGGACAACCTGGGCAAGGGCGCCGCCGGCGCCGCCGTGCAATGCATGAACGTGCATGTGGGCGCGGACGAGGCGACCGGGCTGCGCGCCTGAGTGGCGCCGTCCGGTTGTCCGGGGTAGATGAAAAAAGCCGGCCGAGGCCGGCTTTTTTCATGGCTCTGACTCAACTGCCCGTGCGGACCACCACGCCCTTGAGCGCCACGCCGATATACGCGGCACCCTTGGCGCAGACATAGGTGCTGTCGCTGGCGGTCTCGTCGTTCTTCCAGTTGCTGCGGATGTCGACCACCGCGTTGCCGCCTTCCTTCATGGCGCGCTGCTGCAGCTCCTGCACGGCCTGCACGAAGGTGGTGGCGCACAGTTCCTCGTCTCCGGGCGGCGGCGCGGCGCCGGTGGCGCCGCTGTTGTCCACCGGCCGGCGGATGCGCTTGACGGTCTTGTAGGTCTGGCCGCCCTGCGCGTCGGGCAGCCGGTTGAAGCCGAACAGCAGCCTGATCGACGGATCCACGCGCGACTTGGCCTCGGCCGAGGCCAGCGCCTTGTCGATCGGCTGGTTGAGCAACTGGTCGGCCGCCTGCGCGCTGGCGCCGGCCAGCAGCGCGCCGGCCATCAGGCTGATCCGCATCCATCGTTTCATATCCCGCTCCTTGCTCCGTGACATCACGAGAAAAGGCAGCACGGCGCCGCGCCGCGGGCCGCGCACATCTTCATCCTATGCGATGCGCCGCGCGGCGGAGGCCCTTGCCGCCCTACTTTTTCAGCGGCTTCTGGCGATCGTCGTCGCCGCTGTCCTCGGGGGCGCCGCCCAGGTTGGCCATGTTGGCCCGGTACTCGGGCAGCTTCGCCATGCTCGACTCGATTGCGCGCGCGTACAGCGGCAGCACCTCGGGCAGATGCTTTTCCAGCTCGGCGATGCGGGTGCGGCCGGAGGGATGGGTGGACAGGAACTCGGAGCCCTGCTGCGCCGGCGCCTTCGACACCATGCCCATCTTCTGCCACAGCGAGATCGCGGCGCGCGGGTCGAAGCCGGCGCGCGCGGCGATGTCCATGCCGACCAGGTCGGCCTCGGTCTCGTCGGCGCGCGAGAAACGCAGCGTGAGCAGTTGCGCGCTGGTGCCGATCGCCATGTTGCCGAGGTTGCCGAAGCCGAACAGTTGCGAGATCACGTTGGCGCCGAGGTTGGTGATCTCGGACTTGGCGGCGCGCTCGCGCGCGTGCTCCTGCAGCGCGTGGGCGATCTCGTGCCCCATCACCTCGGCGACTTCGTCGTCGGTGAGCTTGAGCTGGTCGAGCAGGCCGGAGTAGAAGGCGATCTTGCCGCCCGGCATGCAGAAGGCATTGACCTGCCTGGAGTTGATCAGGTTGACCTCCCACTTCCACTGCCGCGCGCGTTCGTTCCAGCGCGTGGTCTGCGGCAGCAGGCGCCTGGCGATGGCGCGCAGGCGGATCAGCTGCGGGTTGCCGTCCGGCGCCAGCGTGCGCTTGGACTGCGCCTCGGTCTTGATCTGCTCGTATTCCTGCGCGGCCTGCTGCTCGATCACCTCGACCGGCACGATCAGCCGCACCGGCGCGCCGCCGCGCTGCACGCGGATGCCGTCGTCCGTCTCGGCGTCCTGGGCCAGGGCCGCCGGCGCGCCGAACGCGGCCGAGGCCGCCAGCGCCAGCGCGGCGAACTGCCGCGGCATCGCCAGCCCGGCCTGGCGGGGGCGGTTCTGACAATGCTGGCAATCGGACATGGAGGATTCCCCGGAAGCGGTTTGCCGGACGTGGTTTGCAGGCTGGTTTGCAACAGGCGGCGCGGTCGCGCCGCGAAAGCGCCCGGCACCTGCCGGCCCGGCCGCAGCGTAATGCAATAATACACGGCGCCCCGCCTGGCCCATCGCCGCCGATTCATGACCTTCCAAGACTATCTCGACATTTTCCGCAACCGCCGCATCGGCGCCATGCTGACGCTGGGCTTCGCCTCCGGGCTGCCGCTGGCGCTCACCTCCGGGACCCTGCAGGCCTGGATGACGGTGGAGGGCCTCGACATCAAGACCATCGGCTTCTTCTCGCTGGTGGGCCAGGCCTACATCTTCAAGTTCCTGTGGGCGCCGCTGATGGACCGCTACACGCCGCCGCTGCTGGGCCGGCGCCGCGGCTGGCTGCTGGTCACGCAGCTCGGGCTGGTGCTGGGCATCGCCGGCATGGCCTTCTGCCCGCCGCGCGAGGCATTGTGGGCGCTGGCGGCGCTGGCCACGCTGGTGGCCTTCCTGTCGGCCTCGCAGGACATCGTGTTCGACGCCTACAGCACCGACGTGCTGCGCGCGCCCGAGCGCGGCGTGGGCGCGGCGGTCAAGGTGCTGGGCTACCGGCTGGCGATGCTGGTCTCGGGCGGGCTGGCGCTGTGGCTGGCCGACCGCGTGATGGGCTGGCAGCAGATGTACATCCTGATGGCCGGCCTGATGGGCATCGGCATCTTCTCGCTGTCGTGGGCGCCCGAGGCGGAATCGCCGGCGCGCATGCCGCGCTCCATCGAGGAGGCGATCCTCGGCCCGCTGCGCGACTTCTTCTCGCGCCCGGGCGCGTGGTGGCTGCTGCTGCTGATCGTGCTGTACAAGCTCGGCGACGCCTTCGCCGGCAGCCTGTCGACCACCTTCCTGATCCGCGGCGTGGGTTTTTCCGCCGGCGAGGTCGGGCTGGTCAACAAGACGCTCGGGCTGGCCGCCACCATCGTGGGCGCGCTGTTCGGCGGCACGCTGATGGTGCGCCTGGGGCTGTACCGCTCGCTGATGCTGTTCGGCCTGCTGCAGGCGGTGTCCAACCTCGGCTACTGGCTGCTGGCGGTGACGCCGCCGCACCTGTGGAGCATGGGCGCCACCATCTTCGTGGAGAACCTGTGCGGCGGCATGGGCACGGCCGCCTTCGTGGCGCTGCTGATGACGCTGTGCAACCGCTCGTTCTCGGCCACGCAGTACGCGCTGCTGTCGGCGCTGGCCTCGGTCGGGCGCGTCTACGTGGGGCCCAGCTCGGGCTACCTGGTGGAGGCATTCGGCTGGCCGGCGTTCTACCTCAGCACGGTGGTGGTGGCGCTGCCGGGCGTGGCGCTGCTCTGGGCGATGCGCAACACCGTGCACCGCTACGAGGCCAGCGCGCGCGCCGCCGCCTGACGCGGCGAGGCCGCCGGCCTTACTGCTTGTAGTAGACGATCTGGTGCGAGGTGGCGAGCAATTCGCCCTGCGGGCTCCAGATCTGCGCGCCCTGGTCGAAGAAGCCCTGGCGGAACACCTGCGCCTGGGCGCTGCCCAGCACGTGGCTGTCGCCGAGCGCGGCCAGCGTGGCGGCGTCGGCATGGAAATACGTGGTCAGCGACACCGTGCCGGCCGGCACGAAGCCGGCGCGCTTGAGGAAGATGCGCGGGTAGAAGGTGTCGCACCACGCCGCCATCGCGGCGAAGTCCGGCGTGCGCGCCGGCGCGTCGCGCAGCCAGAACTGCGTGAGGCTGTCGGGATGCTCGGTGCCGGGCTCGGCGCTCGGCTTGGCGCCGCGCACCGGGCGCAGCTCGTAGGCGTCGAGCCAGCGCACCGGCGCGAAGCCCGCCATCGGCGGCACGGCCTGCGCGGGCGGCACCTGCGGGAATGCCGCCTCGGCGCAGTTCCACGTCTCGCGGCGCACGGCGAAGAAGGCGGTGGCGGTGGTGGCCACCTCGTCGCCCTGGCGCAGCTCGATCGACCAGTGCTGGGTGTTGCGGTTGGTACGCACCGGGCGCGCCTCGATCACGAACGGCCCTGCCACGATCGGGCCGGCGAAGTTGACGGTCAGCGCGGACGGGTCGCCGAGCCGGGCCGGATGCCGGAGCGCGGCCTGCAGCAGCGTGGCCGCGGTGATGCCGCCGAACGGCCCGATCATGTTCCAGTACTCCGGCGTGGTGCGGCCGTGGAAGAGATTGCCGCCCGCGTGCTCCAGCGCGATCGCGTGGTCGAACGAGTGGACGGGCTGGCTGGCGGCTTGGGTGGCGGTCATGATGTCTCTGCGTATTATGTTTGAATCGATGCCGAAAAAAGTACGGTCGTTCGATAATACGCCAAAGCGCCGCGCGCTGCCGGCGCGCGCCGCCAGGGCCGGACGCGCCCGCTCAGGCTGCCGTCACACTACCTTCGCGCTACCGTCGCGCCGCCCTCAGGCGGCACACACCCGGTACACCGCCAGGCTGCCGCGCCAGTTCCGCCCCCAGTTGACCGTCACGCCTTCGTGCATCACCACGCGGTCCAGCACGCGCAGCCCGACCTTGGGCGCGAGCGCCTCGAAGTCGCTGATGGTCAGCACGCGCACGTTGGGCGTGTTGTACCACTGGTAGGGCAGCGCCTCCGACACCGGCATGCGGCCGCGGAACACCGACAGCCGGTGCGGCCAGTAGCCGAAGTTGGGAAACGACACGATGCATTCGCGCCCCACGCGCAGCGTCTCGCGCAGGACCTGCGCGG
>Ga0255338_1002493_pt1 | contig 26576 bp, 17 predicted proteins | sample MeOH1_35cm_T4_19_FD_203715 | JGI IMG/M metagenome (GOLD analysis project Ga0255338, IMG submission 203715) | Sandy soil microbial communities from University of British Columbia, Vancouver, Canada - MeOH1_35cm_T4_195 | ecosystem: Engineered > Artificial ecosystem > Sand microcosm > Unclassified ...
TTGGTTTTGTAAGTGGTTCGTAATCGAAAAATCTGCACGCCATTTTCAACAAGTTGCGAAAGTGAGCTTCAAAACACCGACTTTTTCAGCAGCCTGTTAAGGGAACGAGAACGATTTCATCCCCATGAGCACCCCCACCTTTTTTCCCCAGGACATCATCATCAAGAAGCGCGACGGCGGCTCCCTGACCAAGGACGAGATCGAGTTCTTCGCCCGCGGCGTGGCCGACGGCAAATCCTTCGCCGATTACCAGGCCACCGCTCTGCTCATGGCCATCTTCTGGCGCGGCATGACCCCGCAGGAAACCGCCTGGCTCACCGACGCCATGATGCGCTCGGGCGACGTCATCGACCTGCGCGACATCCCCGGCGCCAAGGTCGACAAGCACTCCACCGGCGGCGTCGGCGACAAGGTCTCGCTCATTCTCGCTCCGCTCGCCGCCGCTTGTGGCCTCAAGGTCCCGATGATGAGCGGCCGCGGCCTCGGCCACACCGGCGGCACGCTCGACAAGCTCGAGGCCATCCCGGGCTTCAAGGTCATGCTCAGCGTGCCCGAGTTCCGCGCCATTCTCCAGAAAGTCGGTTTCGCGATGATCGGCCAGACCCCGCAGGTCGTGCCCGCCGACCGCAAGCTCTACGCGCTGCGCGACGTCACCGGCACGGTCGAGTGCATCCCGCTCATCTGCGCCAGCATCATGAGCAAGAAACTCGCCGAGGGCATCGACTCGCTCATCCTCGACGTGAAGTTCGGCAAGGGTGCCTTCATGAAAAAGAAGGAGGACGCCCTCGTGCTCGCCCGCGCCATGGTCGACGTCGGCAAGGCCGGCGGCAAACCCGTGTGGGCCCAGCTCACGGCGATGAACCAGCCGCTCGGCCGCGCCGCCGGCCACACGACCGAGGTCATCGAGTCCATCGAATGCCTCAAGGGCCGCGGCCCCGCCGACCTCATGGAAGTCACCTACGCCCTCACCGGCCACATGCTCGTCCTCGGCGGCATCTCGAAGGATATGGCCGAGGCGCGCAGGAAAATGGATGCCGCCATCGCCGACGGCTCGGCCCTCGGGAAATTCCGCGAGATGTGCGTCGCGCAAAACGGCGACCCGAAGGTCGTCGACGACTACAAAATCCTTCCGACCGCGAAAAAACTTCTCGCGGTCAAGGCGCCGGCCGACGCGAAGGGTTTTGTCAGCGAAGTCGACGCCCTCAAGTGCGGCCACGCGATCATGGCGCTCGGCGGCGGCCGCGCGGCGGTCACCGACCAGGTCGACCACGCCGTCGGCATCGCCGACCTCATCAAGATCGGCGAACCGGTCGGCGCCGGCACTTTGCTCTGCACCTTGCACATCAATGACGACGCCAAAGGCGCCCGCGCCGAGGCCCTCATCCGCGAAGCGGTCAAGTTCACCTCCACGGCCCCGGGGTTGGAACCGTTGATCCAGGACCTGATCCAGTGATCACCCGCCGCCGAGGCGGCGCTGGGCGAGCGCGGCGTTCTGACGGGCGGACTCGTTGGCCGGATCGAGGCGGAGCGCTTCCTGGAATTGCCAGAGAGCCTCGCGCAGACGCCCGGCGCGGCCGAGCACGATGCCGAGCTTGTTGTGCAGATCGGCATTGACCGGCTGCAAACGCACCGCCGCCTCCAACTGCGCCAGCGCCTCCGCATTGCGACCCTGCGCCTGCAACAGCGTCGCGTAGCTGACGCGGGCCTCGATGTCGTCCGGTTGCGCCGCGACGACTGACCCGAAATTGGCCGCAGCGTCGGTCAGACGCCCTGTCTGCGCCTGCAGGCTCGCGAGATTGTAGCGCGTGGCCCAGGCGGCGGGATTCTGTTGCAACGCGACTTCAAGTTGCGCGATCGCCTCAGGAGCGCGACCCGCGAGCGCCAACGCACTGGCGAGATTGTTCAGGGCCGCGTGGTTGTCGGGCCGGAGGGCCAGCGCCTGCCGCAGACAGTCGATGGCTTTTCCCGCTTCGCCGAGTTTCAGCCAGACATTGCCGAGGTTGTTCAAGACCTCGTGCACGCCCGGCTCGACCTGGAGTGAGCGCACCAGCTGATCGCGCGCTTCCTCGAACCGGCCGGCGCGTTGGTAATAATCGGCCAGCAAAGCCATGGCACGCGCGTTGCCCGGACGTTTGGCCACGGTGTCCTCGTAGATCCGGATGTTTGTCGCGTAGTCCTCGTTGCGCCGCTCGGTTGCCACGCCCAACGCCACGGCTGCGACCGCCAGCAAGGCCAGCGCCCGGCGGCCGAGGAGCGAATAAAGTCCGGTTGTCATCACCACCATGACCGCGGCGAGCGGCAGATACATCCGGTGCTCCGCCATGGCCTGATTGACCGGCACCACGCTCGAGCTCGGCGCCAGGACGGCAAAAAAGAAGACACCGCAGAAACCGGCCGCCAGCCCGCGCCAACCCGCCCACAGGCTGGCCACGACGAGCGGCAGCAGCAACAACGCCGACCAGACTATGGGCCACCACGCGTCCACCAATGCACTCCCGTAGTCGAGAATCAGCGGCGCCGGCCAAACCGTCAGCCGCAGGTAGTGCGTGATGGCATAAACCTGCGTCAGGGCGTAGTCGACCGGACTGACCGGCAGCGCGGCACCCGCCGAGCCGCCGCGATCAAGATTTGTCAGCACCAAACCGGCCAAGACCAGCCAGGTTCCCGCCAGCGCGAGATGCTGCCCGCGGCGCCGCGTCCAGACTTCGCGCCACGAGCCGGCGACGAACGTGCGGTCGTAGAGCGCCACTAGCAACGGGGCCGAGACCATGACCTCCTTGGAACCCATGCCCAGCAAACAGCAGGCAAACGCCCCTCGGGCCCAGCCGGCCCCGGCGCCCGGCTCGGTCGAACGGGCGAAACACCACAACGTGAGCAGATATAAAAGCCCCGTGAGCGATTCCGCGCGCTGGATGACATACGTGACCGACTCGGTTTGCAGCGGATGCAACGCCCAGAGCAAAGCGGCCACCAGCGCGATCCAAACTGCATCCCTATTGTAGGGCGGGATCGCCGATCCCGCCTCAGGTGCAGCCAGCAAGGTCCGGCGGACAAGGTCGAACAACACCAGCCCGGCGGCGAGGTGGATCAACAGGTTGAGAGCATGATAACTCCAGACCTCCAACCCGCTGATCGCATAGTTCAGGCCCAGCGAAAAATTGAGCACCGGCCGGCCCGCCACCGTGAGCCCCCCGTCATCGGTCGGTGGCCACCAGGCGGTGGTCAGGCTGCGAATCGTGGGATTCGAAATGATCGAAGGCTCGTCGTCGAAGACGAACGGAACGCCGAAGCTGTTGTGGTAGACGAGCAGCACGCCGGCGCAGAGCCCAAGCATCGCGAGTGGGGCGTAGCGTGAACTTGGGGTCGCTGAAACCGGCGGAGTGGTCACGGGGAATCCGGACAAAGTAAAAAGTCCGCCGGCGGGAAGCCAGCGGACTTTTTAAAATGGTGCCCGAGGCGAGACTCGAACTCGCATGCGGTTAGGCACAGGCTTCTGAGACCTGCGTGTCTACCAATTCCACCACCCGGGCAAAGAACAGAACGGTCATGGATACGTCCCGCCCCCGGTGGCGCAAGAGTTTTGTTGCGCCGGCCTAACTCCGTCTGCCGGGCGTGTTTGCGCCCGTGGTTTGGACAATCAGCTTTCGCGACGGCTGGAACAATCTGCCCAAAAGCAAGAAACCGGGAGGCCCATTTCACCAAGATTACACGTTCAAGAAGTGCAAAGTGCCCAAATGGATTTCGCGCCCCCGCACCCTGACGCCAAGAATCGCCCCGCCAAATGGAAAGAATGCAAGGGCCTCGTCCCGCTACCGCAAATTGCTGAGGCCGCCTCCCTTGCCTTCCTCACCCAATTGATCGGGAGCCTTGCGCGAGTCCCCATCATAAAAAAACCCGCCGAATAGGCGGGTTTTTCCGAAAAAAGCCGTGGATGGGCTGGATGCGTTTACTTCTGCCAAGTGCGCTTCTTGTGGCGGTTCGCCTTCAGGCGCTTCCGGCGTTTGTGTTTCGACATCTTGAGACGCCGTTTCTTTTTCAGATTACCCATAGGTTTGAGAGTGGTTTAGGTTCGGAACGTGCGGTTTCTCGTATGCCCTGTAAAGCATTTTCCCACAGGGGGCCGAGGCCTCAAGTCAGGCAATCCCACAGACCGGCACCGCTGGCGTAGATGCCCAATCTCAGCCCGGACCCCGGGAAAAATTGCCTCAGGCATGTCCCGTAGGCCTCCAATTGGGGCCGATACTCATCCAATATACGCACCAACAGCTTGGTGCCGTCTTCCCCCGGGCGCAGGTGGTTGGTCTTCCAATCCAACACCAACAGTTCTCCGGTCTTTTCGTTCTGCGCCACCAAGTCGATGATCCCGTCCACCCACGCGGCTTCACCGATGGAGGCCACGACGCTCAATTCCGTCGAAACGTCCCAAGGCTCCGACCTCAGCATGCGCCACAAGTCGCTGCCTTTGAACAGATCCATCTCCCGCTTCGCCCGGCCGGTGAAGCCCCTTTCCACGGCGATGGCCAAAGCTGCTTCCAGATAAACTTCCACCTCACTCTCGGAACCGCCCCAAGGCAGGAACTCCATCGTTTCGTGCCACCACAAACCATATTCAATGGGATCCTCCCGGCCGGCCGGGGCCGGATCTTCGAAGGCCGATTCATGGCGCGCCGTTCGCACCGCATCCGGCTTGTGCGCCAGTTGGTGGGGCAACACCCGCCGCGGAAACTCCACCCGCAATCCGGCGACCGCAGGCTCGTCCGCGTCCGGCACCTGCCCGGACGCCAACTCCAGCGCCGCGGGCAATTCATATCCGGCCGCCGCCACAGGCGGCACACCGGTCAGGTCCGCATTCCACAAATCCAGGAAACTGCCCTCATCGGCCGACTCTCCCCAAGGCAGCACCAACACGCGCCGCGCCCGGGTCAGCGTCACATAAAGCAGACGGACGAGCTCGCGCCGCCGCTCGCGTTCACGCGATTCCTTCGTCGTCTCGGGCATGCTGGCGCTGTCGAAATACACCCGGGCCACCGCCCCTTCATCCGTCAACAGCCGCAAGCCGGTCTCCTCGCGCTTCCCGATTTCCCGCCACAAGCCGATCGGGATCACCACCGGCCACTCGAGTCCCTTGGCCGAATGCGCGGTCAGCAGGTTGATCGCATCGTCGCTCGGTTTGCCCGCCGGCCGGCCGCTTTCCAAGCCGGCCAGCAACTCGCCCAGCCATGCCCGCGGGCCCGCCCCTTCGAGCCCGATCTCCGCCGCGTGAGCCAGCAGCCGCTCCAGTTCGCCGTTCAACCCGCCGCTGGGATCCACCCGCCGCGCCTTTCCCGCCAGCCCGGCCGCCTGCACGAGTTCGTGCGCGAACCGTTCCAACGGCTCGCCCTCCGCCTCCACCCGCGCGACGAAAGGCTGCAAGGTCATCAGCGCCGCGCGCAACGGCTCCGCGTGCCGCTCCGGGTTGTCCCACTGGAATTTCCGGTCGGTGCCCAGCTCCGCCGCGATGAGCGCGTCGCTCACGCCGAAAATCTCCCGCAACACGCCCACCCACTCGAAGGTGTTCTCGGGATCGCACACCGCCGCGAGCAGTCCCGTCACCCACGCGTAGGCCGGATTGTCGCCGTTGCGATTCTTCCGCATCTGCAGCGCCGCCTTCAGACCGGCGGCCTCCAATTCCTTGCGGGCCGTGAGCAGCCAGTCGTTGCGCGGCGCGAGCACGCAGACCTCGCCCCAGTGCCGCGCCCCCACCGCCGCCGGACCGCGCTCGCGCAACCAGGCCGCGATCTGCCGGACCTCGGCCGCCAGCCGCGCCTCCACCTTGGTCTTCGGTGCCGACGGGGTGACCGGCAGCACCGCCACCGCCCCCCGCCCGTTCCGCGGCCCGGCTTCGAGCCGTTCATAATCGACCTGCAACAACGGCGCCGGTGCGCCGTCGGCCGGCGGCAGGCCGCAATTGTGCGCGCGGCCCGGACCGAACGCCGCCGGCAACGTGGCGTTCAACAGGCTGATCACCGCCTCCGGCGCCCGAAACGTCACCTCGAACTTCAACAGCTCCCCACCGTCCCCGCGTCCGAAAGCAGCAAGATGTTTCTGGAAATTCCGCACATCCGCCCGCGAACTGTAGATCGATTGCTGCCCGTCGCCGACCATGCAGAAGTGCCCCGCCCGCGGCCCGGCTCCCCCATTGACGGGCCTGCCCTGAGCCGGGTCGAAAGGCCAGCTGCCCAGCGACGCACCCGGGGGCCGGGCGATCTCCACCAGCACGGCGAACTGCTGCGGATCGGTGTCCTGCGCCTCATCAAGCACCACGCGCCAGCCTTCGGCGCGGATGCGCTCGAGCGTCGCGGCATCGTGCAACACCGCGAGCGCCGCCTCCACCTGGTCCGCGTAGGTCTGCACGCCGCGATCGAAACGCCACGCCCGGTGCCGCAACGCCAGTTCGCCCGCCAGGGCCGCGCCGGCCTCCGCGAGCCACTCCTTCACGGGCGCAAAGAAGTCCGCATACAAATCCACAATTCCCGCCGCCGTGCCCTGTGGTTTCAGGATCGGCAAAAAGCTGCGCTCCTCCCGGAAGCGCCGGAGCCACGCCTGCGCCTGCTCCTGGTTGTGCTTCAGCGCCTCGACCCCCTTTCCCTTGCTCTTTGCCGCGAGCATCACCGACAGCGCCGCCGCGGATGGTTCCGGGGGTTCGGCCGCGGGGCGCGCGAATTTCAACCGCTCCGCCGTCGTCCGGCCGAGCTGCTTCGCCAGACCAAAGACCGAGTCGAGCGGGGCATGCCGCAAGAAGGCATCCAGTTGCGCCGGCGTCAGCGCGGTGAATTGCATCGCGTCCTGCTCGAGGAATTCCTCCCACAGCGCCTCCTCCATGTCGTCGCCCTCGATCACCGCCGGGTTCAGGTTGAGACCGAGCGCCTGGCCGTGACGCTGCGCGAGCAGCAGGCAGAAACTGTGAATCGTGCCGAAGAAGGCGCGTTCCAGCTGGTCCAGCGGCGCAAGGTCGGTGCGCCCCAGCTCCCGCAACCGGCGCACGAGCACGGCCCGCGCGCGCTGGCCGATCTGGGCCGCGGCTTTTTTCGTGAATGTCACGACCGCCGTCTTTTTCAGCAGCTCCGCCCCGCCCTCCGCCAGCGCCATGGCCGCCAGCCGCTCGGAGATGGCCGTGGTCTTTCCCGAGCCGGCATTGGCGCTGACGGCGAAATTGCTCCGCCATTCCTCGCGGAAGCGGTCGCGGGCGGCCTGGTCGATCAACGGTTCACTCATCGGCCGCCTCCTCCCCCTCGCCGGTTTCGCCGAACGTCGCCGCAAATTTCTTCCGCAACACGGCTTGCCGGACCGGCGTGCAGGCCAGCGGCCATTCGTAACCGTGCGAGAAATCCGTCCGGTCCGCCGTCAGCGCGCCGTAGCGGCCGGTCGCCAGATGCCGGCCGAGCTGCTCGAGGGAGGCGAGTGCCTCCGGCAGCTCCGTCACGCCGATGCTCGCCGGTTTGCTGCCATCAGGCTTCAACATCCAGACGCGGCCGCCGGCGATGCCGAGCGATTCCACCGCCGCAAGATAAACCCCGAGCTGCAGCGACGCCCCGCGCGCCATCGCCCTGGCCGACAACCGCGTGTCCGCGCCGGTCTTGAAGTCCACGATATCCACCTGCGCCCCGCCCCATTCCGGCCGGTCGCTCAGCGCGAGATCCATCCGTCCGATGATACCAATCCGCTCCCCTTCCGCTCCGAGCGGAATCGCCGTGCCGGCGGGCAGCTTGGTTTCCACCGCCACAAAACGTCCGGCCGACAACCGGTAGACCTGCGCCAGCAGGACGGCGGCGAGTTCTCCCAGCTCGGCATGAAACGAATCCCAATAGCGGTCGCGCGGCCACTCGTCCCGCAGTTGCGCCAGCTCCACCGCCAGTTTGGCCTGCGCCTCCTCGATGGCCGGCAACTCCCGGAAAACACCCTCGACCGGCCGGCCGCGCAGCGCCGACGCCAGCACACGATGCACGAGCGAGCCCAGCGACTTCTTTCGCGCCCGCACCAGCGGCGTCCAATCGACACGCTGCAGCCGGAGCACGCCCTCGAACCACAACTCGGCCGGATCCTGCACCGAGCGCTCGATCAGGCGCGCCGCCAGTTCCGTCGGTCGCGTCACCGCCGGATCACCACAAAGAAAATACTCGTCGAACGCCACCGTCGGATCGCGCCGCCGCCGCCAGATGTCGAACCACGCGGTCCGCGGTTCACGATCTTCCTCCGATTGCACCGCCTTCTTGGCGAGCCGGGTGAACTGTTCCTCCAGTCCGTCCTCCGCACCGGCCGCACCGTCTGCCAGCAGCACCCGCTCCAACCATGCATTGGGCGCGAGTTTCAATTCCGGCTCTTCCTCGTCGAACAACGCGGAGGAGAAAACCACCGCCCCGGTCGTGTTGCGCGCGATGTCGGCATAGCCCTGCTTTTCCAACCATGCCCGGTTGTCGCTGGTGAAGAGCCCGACGCTGAACCGGCTCCGGCGGTTCAGCTCCTCGCGCTGCTCGTCCGTGAGCCAGCACCCCGGCTCCGCGCGCGCGGGCCACACGCCGGCGTTGCTCTCAGCAAAAACAACGTCCGACCAGGCCAACGCCGCCGCGCGCCGCCACGTGGTCAGCGTGACCGGAGCAAAAAGCCCGCGCCCCGGCGCGCCGGTCGCCGCGCTTTTTTCCGGCAGGAACGACGCCAGCGCCGCGAACACGACCTTCGCCGGCAATTCGCGCCGGTCCTGTTTCGCGTAGGCCGCCAGCGCCGGCCAGCTCTCGGCCCCCGGCAGCCGGAAGCGCGCACTCACCGCGGAAAAACGTTCCAGTGCGTCCGCCAGCGTGAGTTGGTCGGGCCAGGCGGGCAGCAACAGGCCAGCCATCCGCGCGACCTCGCGCCACTCCGGCCGTTCGCGCGCGGCGAGATCCGGCAGCACCGCCGCGAGCGAATGCGTCTGTCGCGCATCAAAGGCCCGTTCGCACACGTCGCGCGCCGCGCCCGGCGCCAGCGTCGTGAAACTCAGCGCCTGCAACAGCGGCCAGAGCGCCAGCAATTCTTCCAGCCGCGCGCCGCGCTCGTAGAAGGCCAGCAGCGCCCGCTGCAGTTGTGCGTCCACGCCCGCCGGGCCGGCCGTCTCCAGCAGGTCGTTGAACGGCAGCCCGCGTTCGCCGAGCAAACGCGCCAGCCGCAGATGCGCGGCGTCGGCTCGCGGAAAGATGACCGCGAGATTGTCCGCCCCCGCCGCGAGCCGCCGGGCGATCTCATCGGCGACAAGCTGCATCTCGTCGGCCCGCGTGTGTCCAACCAGGACCGTCGCCCGCGCCGCATCCCCGTCCGGGCCGGTCCACAATTGCGCGACCGGCGCGCCCGATTCCGCCGGCTCGGGTGCATCGAGCGGCAGGGCCTCCGCGCCGAGCGCCTTTTCCCAGGCCTCGATCCAGCGTTCATCGCTGTCCTTGCGGCCGAAATCCGGCTCCGGCAGCAGCACCGTGACATCCCCGGCGCAGCGCACGAGCGCAACCACGGAGAAAAACTCCCGCCAGTGTTCCACCGAGAATCCGTAGACCAGCAGACGCCCGCGCAGCTGCGGTTCCGGCGGACGGGGACCGGTGCCGGCCGCGATGTTCTGCCGGGCCGCGAAATCATAACCGGTCTGCGCCACGCGCCGTTCCAGTTCGCCAAAGATGTCCCGCAGCGCCGCGAGCGGAAAATCCTGCGCCGCAAATCCCGCCTGCAACAGCTCGTCATAGGAGTCCAGCGCCCCCTCCGGATCGCTTTGCAGGCTTTTCCACCGGCCCCACGCCGCGTCATCCGGCGTGAGCGGGGCCAGTCTTTCCTCGATAAGCGCACACAGGTTGAGGAGGAGCAGTTCGCGGCCCAGCGCCGGCCGGGCCGGCCGCGTGAGTGCGGCCCACTTTTGCCTGGCCAGGCCGGGAGTGAGAAACTCGACGCCCAGCAGCGGCCGGCCTTCGCGCACACAACGGAGCTTGAGCGCGTGCGCCTGGCCGCGCGTGGGCACGAGCACGAAGTCGCGCCGCAGCGTGGCGGGCGCGGCGAGCCACGGACGCACGATTTCGCGCCAAGCGGCATCCCAGTCGCGGGCGAGATGGAGTTCGCACTTTGGTTGCACGGGCGCCGCGATGAACGCCAATCCGCCGGGCAAACTCAACCCTTCATCGCGCCGCCGGCGGGAGCCGACAAAAAACCCCGCGGCGATGAGGCGCGCGGGGCGGGGGACGGCGGCGGTCGGCCGGTTATTTCTTCGCGGGGAAGATGTATTTGGCGACCTGGGCCTTGTGGTTCGAGGCCGAGTTGCGGTGGATGACGTCGCTCTTGACGGCGCGGTCTAGCGCGGAGCTGTAGGCGATGGCGGCGGCACGGGTCTTTTCGGCGTCGGTGCCGGCGGCAGCCTTCTGGACGGCCTTGGCCAGAGACTTCAGGCGGGTCTTGACGGCCTGATTGCGGGCGGCGTTGCGGAGGGACTTACGGGCGGCTTTGATTGCGGACTTGGTATTGGCCATGGGCTTAAATAGATTGGAAAGGGCTAGAACTCAGACCCCGGGTGGTGAGTCAAGGGAGAATTCTATTGCCAGCAATTGGCAACCGGCTCCTTTTGGCCCTAGCTTGTATGAGTATTAAGGCCCGCCTTGCCCTATTGCTGGGACTGCTGCTGGTGGCATTTCTCGCAGCCCTGCAGATCCTGCGGCACTTGGAACGCACCCGGGCGGAGGAGCTGTTGGTTGATTCGATGAAAGCCAACCAGATGGCTTTGCAGCGCTGGATCGACCTGCTGGCCCAGCCAACCCAGCGGCTCGGCCAGGACTACGGCCAATGGAATGATCTGGCCCGGTTTGTCGCCCGGCCCGATCCCGCCTGGGCCGAGCTTAACCTCCATCAGGCCCTGCCCGGCTACGAGACCCATGCGTTGTGGGTGACGGATCCACAGGGCCGATTGGTATACAGCACGCAAGCCAGCGAGGGCCCCGCCCTGCCCTTGCCGCTGGATGCGACCGAACTCGCCAGGCTGACCCCGAACGAAACCGGACGGCGTTTTTTCGCAGAAAGCCGGGATGGCCTGATGGAAGTCTGGGTGAACGCCGTGACCGGTGCCGGCTCCGGCCTCCAAGGCTGGCTGTTGGTGGCGAAACGGTGGAGTCCGCAACACCTGTCCACCCTGGGACGGCTGGTGGAAGCCCGGATCCATCTGGGCCCGCCTGTCCCGTCGCTGGCGAAGGATAGCTCGAAAGCCCAGCTGTTGATTCCCCTGAAGAATTCCCACGAGATACCCCTCCGCCAGTTGGTGGTGGGATTCCCGCCACCGGATTTCACCGAAACCCTCGCCCGCGACACCCTGGCCGCCTACCTGTTCGTGGCCTTCGGCCTGCTGGTGGTCATCGCCCTCTGGCTGGGGGTGCGGCAATGGGTGCTGCAACCGCTCGACCGGATATCCGAGAGCCTCGTCAGCGGCGACCTCGGCCCCATCCAGCCGCTGCGCGGCGAGCAGAACGAACTGGGCCGTGTGGCCCGGCTCGTGGAATCCTCCTTCGAGCAGAAAGCCGCCCTGCAAAAAGAAATCGCGGAGCGCGGCCGCGCCGAGGCGGCGCTGCGTGAGAGCGAATTGCAGGTGCGCCGCTCGCTGGAGCTGCGCGCTCGCCTCGCGCGAGATCTCCATGACGGCGTGATCCAGTCCATCTACGCCGCGGGCCTGGGCATGGAGAGCGCCATGTCGCAGATGGAGCCCGGCCAGGCCGGAGTCCGCGCCTCGTTGCATCAATGCCGGCAAAGCCTGAACGATGTCATCCGCGAGATCCGCGGCTTCATCCTCGGACTGGAACCAGAGCAGATCCCCCGGCAGGGCTTTGGCGAGGAGCTGACCGCCCTCGCCCGCACCATGCAGGCCCTCTGGCCGGTGCACATCAGCCTGGAGATCGATCCCGTGGTGGCCGACCGGCTCAACGCCAGCCAGGAAGTGCATGCGCTGCAGATCGTGCGCGAGTGCATCAGCAACGCCCTGCGGCACGGCGAAGCCAAGGAGATCAAGGTCACCCTGGCGGCACGGGACCGCGACGGCGCCCTGCTGGTGCGGGACGACGGCCGTGGCTTCGATCCGGCCGCGCGGCCCATCGCCCGGGGTCACGGCTTGTCCAACATCGCCACCCGCGCCCGGGAAATGGGCGGCGCTTCCCTCGTCCAGTCCGAGCCGGACCACGGCACGACGGTCATCCTCCACTTCGCCCTCTCCGCGCCGCCCGCATGAAAACCCGCGCTCAAAACCTCCGGTCCTTCCGCGCCTTCACCCTGGTCGAGGTGATGGTGGCCTCGACCGTGCTGATCTTCGGCATCGTGAGCGCCATCACGGTCAGCCAGCGCGGCCTGCAGGCGCTCGACACGGCGCGCAATCTCACCACCGCCACCCAGCTCATGCAGAACGAAATGGAACGCGTGCGCCTGCTCAACTGGGCGCAACTCGGGACGCTGCAACAGTCCGGCGGCACCACGGTGACGCACTCCGACTCCGCCCGTTTCACCTGCACGCGCGAGATCGCCGACGTGAAAACCGGCATGAAGGAAATCCGCCTCGTCACCTCCTGGCGCGGTTACGACGGCCGGCCGCACACCGCCCGCCTCATCACCCGTTATGGCAAGAACGGCCTCAATGACTACTTCTACACCATCCGCTAGACGATCCCGGGCCCGGGGATTCACGCTCGTCGAGGTGCTGATCGCCGCGACGCTGAGCACCTTCGTGCTCGCGGCCGTGCTCAGCTCGTTTCTGTTTCTTTCGCGCACCGGCTTCCGCGCCAGCGCCTACAGCGAGATGGAATCCGAGATGCGCCGCGGGCTGGAAACCGTTTCACGCGACATCCGCAATGCCAGCGACGTGCGCTGGAACAGTTCCCAGAGCATCACCCTCACCGTGAACGGCGCCCCCGTGACCTACGCCTACGACGGCGACGCCGCGAGCGCCACCTACCGCAGCTTCTACCGCGCGTCGGGCGATGCCGGCTCCGCCCAGCCCCGCACCGTGCTCATCCGCAGCCTGGAGCCGGATTTCACCTTCCGTCGCTACAAGGTCGTGCAGCCCGAGGTCAGCGACAACACCGCGACCAACGACGCCGAGACCAAGCAGCTCCAACTCGTCCTGCGCGCCAGCCGCACCAACATCGCGACCGCCGGGGCCAGCAACTCGGTCGTCTCCAGCCGCTACGTGCTGCGCAACAAACAGGTCGCCAACTGACGATGTCGCGCTTCCCCCAGTCCCTGCCTCAGGCCCGGCGCGGCACCGTGCTGATCGTGACCTTGCTGGTCATGGCCCTGATCGCCCTGGCGCTCGGCAGTTATCTTTCGCTGAACCTGAGCACGGCCCGGCTTTCGCGGCAGAGCTACCAGCAAAACGCCGCCTTTCACCTCGCCGAGGCCGGAACCGAGGAGGCCCTGTGGTCCTTCAACCAGGCCAACGCCCAGAACAGCGCGGCATGGGACGGCTGGACGGTCCAGGCCCCGGCCGCGTGGCGCAAGTTCACCGGCTTTGAACTCGGCGGCAACACCACGGGCAGCGTGAAGGTCTACGTGACCAACCTCACCCCCGGGCCCAATGTGCGGCCGCAGGTGGTCGCGCTGTCCTCGGTGGAATCCCCCGGCACGCCGCCCACCACCCGCATGCTCCAGGTCACGCTCAGCCGGCGCTCGTATTTCAGCAGCGGCATTGTCGCCAAGGACACGCTGCGCTTCTCCGGCCGGAACACCTCGGTGGACAGTTGGAACTCGGATCCCGACAACGATGCCTCGACCGCGCCGATCCCCTACAGCCTCGCGGTGCGCAACGACCAGGGCCGCATCGCCACCATGGCGCTGCAAAACAACGCGATGCTGGTCAACCAGGCCACGGTGCTGGGTTATGTCGCCACGGGCGGCGGCGCGCCGGAAGTTGGCGAGCATGGTTCCATCCGCGGGACCAATACTCCCGTCGACGTGCAGATCGACCCCGCGCGCGTCTCCACCGGATTTTCCGCCGACCTGCCCGTCGTGGCGGCACCGCTCGACGGCACGACCATCGCCAGCGTGGGCGCCACCCTCGGCACCGCCGGCCAGGTCACCAAGTGGCGCTGCCCCGGCATTGCGCTGCGCGGCAACGAAACGCTCACCATTCAGGGCGACGTCACCCTCGTCCTCACCGCCGCCACCGGCAAGGCTCTCGATATCACCGGCAACGCCTCCATCATCATCTCCGCCGGCTCCAGCCTGGCCCTCTACGTCGAGGGCAACGTGCTGATCGCGGGCAACGGCCTCGGCAACGCCAACGTGCGCCCGGGCACCTGCCTCATCTGGGGCACCGGCGCCGCGAACTCCGGGCAGGACATCAAGGTCGCGGGGAACGGCGCGCTGAAGGCCGTCGTCTACGCCCCGAACGCGGAAGTGACCATCAACGGCAACGGGGATGTCATGGGCGCCATCGTCGGCCGGACCATCACCTTCACCGGCGAGGCCAGCTTCCACTATGACGAATCGCTCGCCAACCAGGCTGACAACACCCCGTTCCGGGCCGTCAACTGGCAGGAGCTGGACACCGCCGACTCACGCCGCGACTGGCTCGGGGTGTTTTCAGGCTGGTAGCCGGCGGCCCCTTGCACAAAACATCCTCGCTTCATTTCCCCGGCTGATCCATTTCTCTCTCCCGTGTCCAACAAAACCATGCCGCCTGTCGATGTCCTGATCGTTGATGATAGTGAACTGGTGCGCACCGGGTTGAAGACCCTGCTCGAATCCCACTCCCGTTCCACCGGCCAGACGCTGCGGATCCTCGGCGAAGCGTCCACCGCCGGCACGGCGGTGAGCGAGGCGATCCGGCTCAAGCCCACGGTCGTGCTGCTGGACATCCGCCTGCCCGACGGATCCGGACTCGAAGCCTGCCGTCAGATCCTGGCCCTCGATTCGGAAATCAAAATCCTCATCCTCACCTCCGTCATCGACGACGGCCTCGTCTACGAAGCCATGAGCGCCGGCGCCCACGGCTATCTGCTCAAGGAGATCGATGCCGCCGGTCTCTGCCAGGCCATCATCGACGTCGCCGCCGGCAAATTCATCCTCGATCCCGCGGTCACCAGTCGCGTCTTCAATCTGGTGCGCAACGGCAGCAACTCGCCGCACGCCGAGGCCGACCGGTTGTCCCTTCTCTCCGCCCAGGAACGTCGCGTCCTCGCCCTCGTGGCCGAGGGCAAGACCAACAAGGAAATCGGCGAGCAGATGGCGCTCAGCGCCAAGACCGTGAAGAATTATCTTAGCAATATTTTCGAAAAGCTGAAGATCAGCCGTCGCTCCCAGGCGGCCGTGCTCTACACCGAGAGCCGCAGCCAGAAACAAGTGGCGAACGGCCCTAGCATTTAGGGCCGATATTCTAGGCTATCGCCTGTTACGGATTCCGCCCGGTTCGGGTAGGTTGGCCGGGTGGAAACAACCTGTCTTTGCCCGCCTGCCTCCGCTGACCGCCGTCCGGGCCGCTCCTCCGTCCGGCACCCGCACACTTCGGCCTTCACGATCGTCGAGGTCATGATGGCCGCCATCGTGATGGCCTTCGCCATCACCACCTCGATCACGACGATGCAGCGCGGCTTTCTCGCGCTCGACACGGCCCGCAACATCACCATCGCGGGCCAGATCATGCAGAGCGAGTTCGAGAAAATGCGCCTGCTCCCCTGGACGACGGTCGACACCTACGACGCCACCGGCAGCGAGATCGCGGTCGCCGTGGACAGCAGCTTCAGCGCAAACGCCTTCATCGGCACCCGCTTCGCCATGACCCGCCGGGTCGATGTCATCCGCACCGGCATGAAGAAGATCTCCCTGACCGTCACCTGGCGGAGCTATGACGGCCGCAACATCACCCGCAGCTATTCCAGCTATTACGGACAAAACGGACTTTATGACTACTTCTACAATTCGCTCTAAGGGCCGCCGCGGTTTCACCCTCGTCGAGGTGATGATCGCCGCCTCGCTCGGCACCATGGTGCTGGCCGGCGTCATGTCGACCTTCCTCATGCTCGGCCGCAGCGGCGCCAACGTCGCCAATTACAGCGTGATGGAGTCCCAGGCCCGCCGTGCGCTGGAGGAGTTCAGCCAGGACGTCCGCATGGCCAGCGCCATCACCTGGAACAGCACCTCCTCGATCACCCTCACCATTCCGAACAACTACACCCCCACGGCGGGGGTCGTTACCTACGCCTACGACAGCAGCGCCAAGAAATTCTACCGCACCCCGAAGGACAGCACCTCCTCTTCCGGCCAGTCCGATCTCATCCGGAACGTGGTCTCGTTCTCCTACGCCCGCTTCGACCGCATCAACAATCCCGCCGCCCAGGACATGACCACGAAGCGCATCCAGATCAGCATGACCGCGCGCACCACGAGCAACACCGCCGTCGGCGCCAGCAACATCATCCTCTCCGCCTCCTACATCCTGCGCAACAAATACGCCAACTGAGGCACCGTCCATGCACCCGTCCCGCCTTTCCTTCCCTCGTTCCACCCGCGGCTCCGTCCTGATCGTGGCCATGCTCATGGCCGCCATCATCGGCATCTCCCTCGTCAGCTTCATCAAGCTGTCGGACAATTCCCTCAAGCAGGCGCACCGCACCTTCTACTCCAACTCCGCCATGAACCTCGCGGAAGTCGGACTAGAGGAGGCCATCTCCCGCTTCAACGCCCTCGACAATTCCGCCACCCCCGCCGACGCCTGGCCCAGCCCGTGGACGCTCAACAACACCGCCTATAATTCCAGCTCCAGCCCCTACACTCCCTGCGCGACCAATAACTTCACCGGTTTCACGGTCGGCCCCAACACCACCGGCTCCGTCAAGGTTTGGGTCCATTATTACAACGGCCAGGCCGGCGCCACGCCCAAGATCGTGGCGAAATCGACCATCACCCAGCCCGACGGCAGCCCGCCGATCAGCAAATACATCGAGGTCACCCTCCGCAAACGCTCCCTCTTCTCCAACGGCCTCGTCGCCCGGGAAAACGTCTCCTGGGTCGGCCACCCCTTGGCTGATAGCTGGGACTCAAAGGCCGACACCCAACCGACCACGGCCATTCCTTACGATGATTCGATCCGCACCGCCAACGTCATCGTCGGCAGTATCAGTGGCAACATAGGCTTGGGCGGCGGCGAGGTCTGGGGCTACGCCAAGACCGGCGAATTTGGCGTCATCTCCGGCGGTTCCGTCCATCCGCTTGGCACGACTACAGACGATCCCACCCGTCGCACCAATGATTTCAACGCCACCTTCCCTGAGCCCACGGTGCCCAATCCCACTACTTTCAATACCATCTCATCCGACGTGAGCAATAATACGACATGGCCGATCACGTCCGGCGGCGGCGCCCACACGCCAACCACGGTCGCCGGTGAGACCGTTTACTATTACAAATTCGACTCAAGCGCTGACATTTCCCTTAACTCCAAGACCCTGACCATCAGCCCCGGCTACAAGGTCGTGTTCTTGATGAACAACCATACGGGCAGCAGCGCCATCAGCGTCTCTGGCAACGGCGCCATCAGCCTCGGGCTCGGCAGCACCATGAATGTCTACACCAATGGCAATATCAGCATCGCCGGCAACGGCGAGAACATGGCCAACGACAACGCCAGTCCGCAAAACGCCATCATCTGGAGCACGGCCACCGCCTCCGACAGCCAGTCGATTACCGTCAGCGGCAACGGCCAACTCAAAGCCTGTGTCTACGCTCCGAACGCTAGTGTCAGCTTGAACGGCGGCGGCACCGACGGCCTGATGTGCGGCTCAGTGGTCGCCAAGTCGATCACCATGAACGGCGGCACCGAATTTCACTACGACGACGCCCTCGGCCGCCTCACCACCGGCAATCCCTACGGCATCTCCAAGTGGCGCGAACTCCAGTCCGCCACCGAACGTGCCGCCTACGCCGTCCCGCTGGCCTATTGATTGCGCCTGCTTTGACCCGTAAATGGAGCGGGGCGCGCCGTGGTTAACAGCGCGCCCCGCGTAGTGCTAGTTCCGAAGCCGGTAAGCCGGATTCTGTCGGCCGCCGTGTTGAGCGACGGCGGATCTTCATTTCTCTAGGCGCGCCCGAAGGCGCGACCTTTCCGGGCTGCCGGCTTGCGCCTGCGCCGCGGAATGCGACTAACCCGGGACTGTCCGACGGGCCGCCGAGTCCCCTATTTAGTCTTGCACCGGATTGGGTTTTTCCTGCCGCCGTCGTTGCCTTCGGCGCGGTGGGCTCTTACCCCACCTTTTCACCCTTACCCCTTTCAAATCTCAAATTTGAAATCTGAGATCTCAAAGAGGCGGTATATTCTCTGTGACACTGTCCGTCACGACGCCTTGAAGCGCCGCGCCCCCTCTTTCGCGGGGAATCCTGCCCTGTGGTGTCCGGACTTTCCTCTCCTGGTTCAAAGAACGCGGAGCGAAGATCTGGCTCCGAAACTAGGACTGCCAGTAGAGGATGCGACCACACTGGTCGCAAGTGGCAATTTCTGACCCGTTCCGGGCCATGACCTCGATATGGGTCGGCACCTTCAGGTGGCAACCGCCGCAACGTCCGCCGTTTACGGTCACGCACACCGGGTGTCCCGGCTTCGTCGCCACGCGGTCGTAAATCCTCAGGTAGGCCGGAGGCACGGCCGGTCGCGCCGCCGCTGACGCCGCCTGCGCCGCGGTCAAATCCGCTTTCAGATGCGTCTCATGCTCGCGCAGCGTGCGGATCCGGGCCTCGTGCCCAGTGATGTTCTTCTTCAATTCCGCCTCGGCGGCGGCAAAGCGCTTTTTGGCCTCGTCGATCGACAACATGACGGAAATCTCCTGCTCCTCGAGTCCGCTGATGGCCGCCTGCGTGGTGTCTATCTCGTGCGTGAGCGCCTGATATTCGTCGTTCTTCCGCACCTGGCTCTGCTGCGTCCGGTATTTCGCGATCTTCTCCTCTGCCGTGTGAATCTCGAGCTCGAGCGCTTTCTTCTTCGTCTCGAGTCCCTGCCACTCGGCCTTGGCGGTCTCGATCGCCGACTTTTCCTCGGCGATTCTCTCCTCCACCGCGGCCACCTCGCGCGGCACGCTCTTCAGCTGCTGCTCGAGCCCCAACCGCTTGCTGTCGCATTCATGAAGCAGGAGCAGTTTGTCCAGACTGGGAGCGGCCATAGGACGGCCACTGTGCGGGGCGGTTGGGGTGGCGGTCAAACACAACCCTCGCAGAACCGGCCGCAGCCCGGAATTTTCGCCGAAAATCGACCCGATTTCGCATCGTTTCGCCTTTCAGAGGCGATAGCCTGTATCGGCCGAAAATCATCGGTGTTAACCACTGGACACCAAGCGTTAAAAATAGCGCCTCAGGCGGCTAAAATACCTCCGAAATACCCTAGAAAAACGTTGTCCAACCTCCCGTTTTTCGTGACGTTTTGACTTACTATTTCCCACGTGATGTCCGACCAAGAAGAAGCCAGAAACCTCGCCAAATCCAACGCTGCCGCCGACGCCTACGACGCCAATAAACTCGGCCAGCTCAAGGGCCTCGAAGCGGTCCGGAAGAAGCCCGGCATGTATATCGGCGGCACCGACGAGCGGGCCCTGCATCACTGCGTCTCCGAGGTGCTGGACAACTCCGTCGACGAACATCTCGCCGGCCATTGCAGCAAGATCGAGGTCACCATCCACGTCGACGGCTCCATCAGCATCCGCGACAACGGCCGCGGCATCCCGGTCGACCTCAACAAGGACAGCGGCCTGCCCGGCGTCGAGCTCGTGCTCACCACGCTCCACTCCGGCGGCAAATACGGCCAGGGCGGCTACAAGTTCTCCGGCGGCACCCACGGCGTCGGCGCCAAGTGCGTCAACGCCGTCTCCGAGTGGTTCGAGGTCGAGGTCTCCCGCGGCGGCCAGGTCCACCACATGAAGTTCGAGCGCGGCAAGACCATGAAAAAGCTCGAGGTCATCGGCAAGGCCAAGGGCACCGGCACGCTCATCACCTTCAAGCCCGACGCCGAGATCTTCCGCGAGACCACCATCTTCAAGGCCGACATGATCGGCCAACGCCTGCGCGAGCTGGCCTTCCTCAATTCCGGCCTCGAGATCAGCTTCACCGACGAGCGCCCGGCCACGCCGAAGGTCGAGAATTATTTCTACAAGAACGGCGTCGTCGAGTTCGTGAAGCAGATCAACACCGGCAAGACCGCCCTCCATCCCAACCCGGTCCGCATCGCCAAGGAGCTCTCGACCACCCTCGACGACAAGCCCGTCGAGATCCACGCCGAGATCGTCCTCCAATACAACGATTCCTACAACGACCTCGTCCTCTGCTACACCAACACGATCCACAACCCGGACGGCGGCACCCACCTCTCCGGCTTCCGCAGCGCCCTCACCCGCGCCATCAACCAGTTCTCCAAGGCCAACAGCCTCCTCAAGGAAAAGGATCCGCAGATCACCGGTGACGACGTCCGCGAGGGCCTCGCCGCCGTCATCTCCATCAAGCACAGCGACCCGAAGTTCGAGTCGCAGACCAAGGTCAAGCTCCTCTCCCCCGAGGTCGAGAGCATCGTCGGCTCCATCGCCTACGAGGGCCTGATGTTCTATTTCGAGACCAACACCGGCGTCGCCAAGCGCATCGTCGAGAAATCCCTCACCGCCGCCCGCGCCCGCGAGGCCGCCCGCAAGGCCCGCGAGACCATCCGCAAGGGCGCCCTCTCCGGCGGCGGCCTCCCCGGCAAGCTCGCCGACTGCTCCGAGAAGGATCCCGCGCTCTGCGAGCTCTACATCGTCGAGGGCAACTCGGCCGGCGGCTCCGCCAAGCAGGGCCGCGACCGCCGCTACCAGGCCATCCTCCCCCTCCGCGGCAAGCTCATCAACTCCGAGAAGGCCCAGCTCGACAAGGTCCTCAACAACGAGGAAATCCGCACCCTCATCACCGCCATCGGCACCGGCATCGGCACGGGTGAGGACGAGTCGGCCTTCAACGCCGAAAAGTCCCGCTACCACAAGGTCATCATCATGACCGACGCCGACGTCGACGGCTCCCACATCCGCACCCTCATCCTCACCTTCCTCTACCGCCAGATGAAGGGCATCATCGAGCGCGGCTACGTCTACATCGCCCAGCCGCCCCTCTACAAGATCAAGCGCAAGAAGCGCGAGCAATACATCGACAACGACGAGCAGCTCAACCGCATCCTCCTCGAGCTCGGCTCCGAGGACATCGTCCTCGCCCGCCTGCGCGACCAGCACGTCTTCGCCCCCGCCGCCATCGACCAGGTCGTCGAGATGCTCGGCGCCCTCGAGAAGCTCGGCAACGGCATCACCCGTCACGGCGCCGGCCTCGCCGAATACCTCGATCAGCACGACCCGGAAACCCACGAGCTGCCCCGCTACATCGCCCGCATCCGCGAGGGCAACAAGGAGTCGCACGAGTTCCTCACCGACGACAAGGCCCGCGCCGCCTTCCTCACGCAGGCCGGCCTCGATGCCGAGCTCAACTCCGACGCTCCGGCCGGCACCGTCGGGCCGGGGGCGCCGCGCCGCGTCACCATCCACGAGATCTTCGAGTCCACCGAGCTCACCAAGCTCCTCAAGACCCTCGCCAAGGCCGGCCTCGACGTCCGCCAGTTTGCCCCGACCGAACAGCCCCGCTACCTCATGACCGAGAACGCCGGCCAGAAGTCCGAGGTGAAGACCGAACTCTTCTCCCCGCTTGAGGTCATCGCCCAGATCCGCCTCAACGGCCGCAAGGGCCTCAGCATCCAGCGCTACAAGGGCCTCGGCGAAATGAACCCCGAGCAGCTCTTCGAGACGACAATGGATCCCGACAAGCGCCGCCTGCTCAAGGTGAACATCAACGACGCCGCCAAGGCCGACGCGCTCTTCACCCTCCTCATGGGCGACGAAGTCCCTCCCCGCCGCCAGTTCATCGAGGACAACGCGTTAAACGTCCAGTATCTGGACGTTTAAGTAGCGAGTAGTGGGTAGCGAGTAGCGAGCATGGAAAACAAATCCCAGTCATTCCGCGATGTGATCGTGTGGCAGAAAGCCCACGCGTTCACGCTGTCTGCCTATCGCGCAACCGAGCCATTTCCCAAGCACGAGCTCTTCGCGCTCACCTCGCAACTCCGCCGCTCTGCCGCCAGCATTCCCGCCAACTTCGTCGAAGGTTTCCGCAAGCGGACCACCCCCGACAAACTCAGGTTCTACAACATCGCCCAAGGCTCCGCCGACGAGTGCCTCTATCATCTCATCCTGGCGCACGACCTGAACTACACCGACACCACCGCGCTCCAGGCTGACCTCGAAGAAGTCTCCCGCCTCCTCCAAGGCTACATCAACGGCCTCGAACGCCACGGTTCGTAACTACTCACTACCCGCTACTCACTACTCGCTACTCTCCCTGTGTATACCGCGAACGAAAAACTCTCCTCGGCCAACATCACCGACATCATGCAGACGGCCTACATCGATTACTCGATGTCGGTCATCATCTCGCGCGCCCTGCCCGACGCCCGCGACGGCCTCAAGCCCGTCCAGCGCCGTATCCTCTACGCCATGCTCCGCGAGGGCCTTGTCCACAACCGCGCCTTCGACAAGTGCGCCGGCGTCGTCGGCGAAGTCCTCAAGAATTACCACCCCCACGGCGACGCCTCCGTCTACGACACCCTCGTCCGCCTCGCCCAGACCTGGGTCATGCGCTACCCGCTCATCGACCCGCAGGGCAACTTCGGCTCCGTCGACGGCGACCCCGCCGCCGCCTACCGCTACACCGAGGCACGCCTCAAGGACATCACCGAGGAACTCCTCAAGGACATCGAGGAGGACACCGTCGACTTCATCCCCAACTACAAGGAGTCGACCACCGAGCCCACCGTCCTCCCCTCCGCCCTGCCCAACCTCCTGATGAACGGCTCCACCGGCATCGCGGTCGGCATGACGACCAACATCCCGCCGCACAACCTCTCCGAACTCATCGACGCCACCTGCGCGATGATCGACCGGCCCTCCATCAGCGTCGACGAGCTCGCCAGCTACATCCCTGGGCCCGACTTCCCCACCGGCGGCTACATCAACGGCCGCGCGGGCATCCGTTCCTACCTCACCACCGGCCGCGGCATCGTCCGCATGCGCGGTAAGGCCCACACCGAAGAGCTCAAGGGCGGCGGCGAGCAGATCGTCATCACCGAGATCCCCTACAACGTGAACCGCGCCACGCTCGTGCTCCGCATCGCCGACCTCGTCCGCGAAAAGGAGATCGACGGCATCCGCGACCTGCGCGACGAGTCCGACGAGAACACGCGCATCGTCATCGAGCTCAAGCGCGGCGAGCAGGCCCAGATCATCATCAACCAGCTCTACCAGAAGACCGCCCTCGAGTCCTCCTTCGGCGTCATCCTGCTGGCCCTCGACAAGAAGCGGCCGAAGCAGATGAACATCAAGGAACTCCTCGAGTGCTACGTCGACCACCGCCGCGACGTCGTCACCCGCCGCACCAAGTTCCGCCTCGCCCAGGCCAAGGCCCGCGCCCACATCCTCGAGGGCTACATCATCGCCCTCGATAACCTGGACGACTTCGTGAAGATCATCCGCGCCTCCGCCAACCGCGACGAGGCCAAGGTGCAGTTGATGGCGAAGTATCCGCTCAGCGAGATCCAGACCAACGCCATCCTCGAACTCCGCCTCTATCAGCTCACCGGCCTGGAACGCGGCAAGATCGAGGCCGAATACCTCGAACTCATGAAGCTCATCGAGGAACTCCAGGGCATCCTCGACGACGAGCACAAGCTGCTCGCCCTGATCAAAAAGGAACTCCTCGATCTCCGCGGCAAATACGCCTCCCCCCGCCGCACCGAGATTCTCGACGTCGAGGGCGAACTGCGCATGGAGGACGTCATCCCCAACGAGGGCTGCGTCATCACCGTCTCCCACCTCGGCTTCATCAAGCGCACCCCCGTCGCCGCCTACCGCGCCCAGAAGCGCGGCGGCAAGGGCGTCATCGGCGCCGAGACCTACGACGAGGATTTCGTCGAGACGCTCTTCACCGCCTCGACCCACGACTACGTGCTCTACTTCACCAGCACCGGCCAGTGCCTCGCCAAGAAGATCTACGACATCCCCGAGGGCACCCGCACCGCCAAGGGCAAGTCCGTCTCCAGCTTCCTGCGCCTCAACGCCGGCGAGAAGATCGCCGCCATGGTCTGCGTGAAGGACTTCGCGGAAACCAACCACATCGTGATGGCCACCAAGAACGGCATCACCAAGAAGACCAACCTCGGCGACTACGCCAACGCCACCCGCGAGTCCGGTCTCCGCGGCATCAAGCTCGAGGCCGGCGACTTCCTCGTCGGCTGCGTCCTCACCAACGGCGAGAACGAGGTCGTCCTCGTCTCCCACAAGGGCCAGGCCGTCCGCTTCAAGGAGGAGGATCTCCGCGACCAGGGCCGCGACACCGTCGGCGTCACCGGCATGCGCTTCAAGATCGAGGGCGACTACGTCCAGGCCATCGAGGTCTGCGACGCCGAAGCCCGCCTGCTCGTCGCCCGCGAGGACGGCATCGGCAAGCGCACCCCCTTCGAGGACTACCGCCTCATTTCCCGCGGCGGCACCGGCGTCATTGCCATCGACCTCCCCGAGGACGGCTCCGTCAACGTCGCCGGCGCGCTCAGCGTCCGCGACACCGACGAAGTGATGCTGCTCACCGCCAAGGGCCAGAGCGTCCGCACCCGCGTCGCCGAGATCCGCGAGACCGGCCGCGGCGCCAAGGGCGTCAAGCTCGTCAACCTCGAAGAGGGCGACAAGCTGCTCGCCATCGCCCGCGTCGTCGAGTCCGACGAGGAGGAAGCCGCCAACAGCACCCCGCCGATGGAGACCCCGCCGCCGGCCCCGTAAGGTGGCACGCGACCTCCGGACGCGTTCCGAGCGCGGCGGGACGCCACGCTCCACCCCTCCACCCCAAGACGCGTCCTCCCCGGCGCGTCTTTTTTCCGCCGTGCATTCTTTATTCCTGCAAAATACGGAAACCCGGCCGATGCTATCTGTTCACCGATGAACAAGCGCCGGTCCTCCCGTAAAACCATCCGTCCCCTGCGGGAGGGCATTCTGGCCGCGCTGGCCGTCTTTCTCGTCTCCTGCGTCGGCCTGGCCTCGGTCTATTACTTTGCCTATCGCGCGCAGATTGACGCCGTGCGCGAGGAACTGGCCGCGCTGGCCCGTTCGCTCGCCGTTCAGATCGACGGGGATCTGCATCGCACCCTCACTTCGCCCGGGCAGATGGGTTCCCCCGCCCACCTCAAGGCGCTCGCACCCATGGTCGCGTTCCACCAGGCCAACCCGAAGCTCTACTTCGTCTACACCGCGGTGCTGAAGGAAGACGGCGTGCATGTCGTGCTCGGCACCGACCAGGTGATGAAGCATGACCGCAACACCGAGCCGCCCGATGACATCATGGCGCTCTACCAAGGCGACGACCCCGAATTCACCGAGGCGCTGCGCGAGGAGAGGGTGATCACCAACTCCCGGCCGGTGACCGATGAGCAGGGCACCTTCATGAGCGGCTTCGCGCCGTTCTACGACTCGTCCCACCGGCTCGCCGGCGTCGCGGGCATCGACATGGAATTGTCCGATCTGCTGGGCCGGCTGGCGGGAATCCGCTACACGGCCTTCACGTCGCTCGTCGGCGTCGGTGTGCTCTCGCTGGCCGCCGGTTTCATCGTCTGGCGCCTGCGGAAAACCGCCGCCGAGATGGCGGCGCACGACGCCCGGGCCACCGAGGAGCTGCGCCGGGCCAAGGAGCAGGCGGAGGCCGCCAACCAGGCCAAAAGCGCGTTCCTCGCCATGATGAGCCACGAGATCCGCACCCCCATGAACGGCGTCATCGGCATGGCCAGCCTCCTGCGCGACACCCCGCTCACCCCCCAACAGCTCGATTACCTGCAGACCATCGAGTCGAGCGGCGACTCGCTGCTCACCATCATCAACGACATCCTCGACTACTCGAAGATCGAGGCCGGCCGCATCGACCTGGAGAACGTCCCGTTCGACCTGCGCCAGTGCATCGAGGATGCCCTCGACCTGTTCAGTGCCAAGGCCGCGCAGATCCCGCTCGAACTCGCCTATTCCCTCTCCCCCGACGTGCCGGGCTGGGTCATCAGTGATGTGACGCGCGTGCGCCAGATCCTCGTCAACCTGATCGGCAATGCCGTGAAGTTCACCTCCCAGGGCGAAATCCTGGTCGCCGTGGACATCGCCGCCCGCGAACCGGCCCTGGAGCTGCATTTCGCCGTGCGCGACACCGGCATCGGCATCCCCGCCGACCGGATCGACCGCCTCTTCAAGTCTTTCTCCCAGGTCGACAGCTCCACCACGCGCAAGTTCGGCGGCACCGGCCTCGGTCTCGCCATCAGCCAGCGGCTCGCGACGCTCCTCGGCGGCCGCATGTGGGTCGAGAGCACCGTGGGCTCCGGCTCGACCTTCCATTTCACGATCACGGTGGCGCCGCACACCCAGAGCGTGCGCGTCAACGTCGGCGCCCAGCAACCCGCGCTTGAGGGTCTCCGCGTCCTCATCGTCGACGACAACGAGACCAAC
>Ga0255338_1002494_pt1 | contig 26566 bp, 28 predicted proteins | sample MeOH1_35cm_T4_19_FD_203715 | JGI IMG/M metagenome (GOLD analysis project Ga0255338, IMG submission 203715) | Sandy soil microbial communities from University of British Columbia, Vancouver, Canada - MeOH1_35cm_T4_195 | ecosystem: Engineered > Artificial ecosystem > Sand microcosm > Unclassified ...
CATGCGCTTGGTGTAGCTGCTACCGTCCACTGCGACCAAGATCTTCATCCCATGCTCCTGTGTTGTGTAAGTCGACGGCCGCAGTCTGACACAAGACCTGGCCCCCGGCTTGATGGTCATCAAGCCGGATCTTCGAAGACCTCGACGCAGCGCAGACCGTCGTAGCCGTCGGCCTCGCCCCTGTGGCTGTGGCCGCGCGCATTGCAGACGACGCGGCAGCCGTTCAGCCGGTAATCGTGGCGGCAGTGCAGATGGCCATGCACCCAGAGCCGGGCGCCGGCGAGCAGGTCCTCGTCATTGCTGCAGAAGCTGGCGGTGCCGGGCTGGCGTCCGTAGCGGGGGTCGGCGCTGTGCAGGCTGGGCGCGAAATGGGTGACGACGACGGTGGCGTCCCAGCCGGGGCCCTGCTCGCCGGCGGCCAGGGCCTCGGCCAGCCAGGCGCGGCAGCGCAGCCCTTGCTCGCGCACGGCCGCCGCATCGAAGGGCCGGCCCTGGCGCGTCGCGCCCATCACGCGCTGGAAGTAGCTGCCGGCACGCAGGGCGCGCTCGCGCTGGGCCGCGCCGAACAGGTCGAAGTCGCTCCAGCGCGTGCTGCCGACAAAGCGCACGCGGCGGCCCTGTGCATCGGCGAGCACCTGGCAGCTGTCATCCAGCATCAGCAAGCCCAGCTCGCGTGCCCGCGCGTGCAGTTCCAGACGCGCGGTGTCGACATCGCGCTGGTCGTATTCGTGATTGCCGGGCACGAAGAGCACGGGCACCGGCCAGTCGCGGAACAGTGCCAGGCCGCGCCAGCTGCTGTCCACGTCACCGGCCAGCACCAGAGCTTCGGCACCGGGGGCCGGCCGGGGCTCGTGGCTCTCGGTCTCCAGGTGGAGGTCCGAGATCAGCTGCAGGCGCATCGATGCGGGGCGGCTTGAATTTGCGCGACCGGTCCGGTGCGGGCGATGCGTCGCGCTGCCGGAGCGTCAGTTGGCGTGTCAGTTGGCGCCATGGCACTGCTTGTACTTGCGGCCCGAGCCGCAGGGGCAGGGGTCGTTGCGGCCGACCTTGGGGCCTTCGCGGCGCAGGGTCTCGACCTTGTAGCGGTGTTCCTCGGTCAGGTCGCGCAGATCGGCCACGGTCACCACCAGCTCCTCGATGGCGTCGTCCAGGTCCTTCAGCGGGTGCTCGCGGTCCAGGGTGGCGATGACTTCCTTTTCCTCATCGGTCTCGGCCGGCAGGTGGCGGTACAGGCGGGCCAGCGCGGCCATCACCGCGTCGTCGGGCATCTCGGCCAGTTCGGGGAAGCACAGGCAGGCATGCTGGAAGCCGGCGACCCAAGGCAGCAGGGTGCGCGAGATCGGCGTCATCGCGGCATAGACCGGATCCTCGTCGTCGGGCGTCTCGGTCTGGCTCTCCTCGTCCAGGTCCAGCACCACGGGGTCGAACCAGCCGTTCTCCACCATGGCACGGTTCAGGGCCTTGTAGCGGCGCTCGACCAGTTCGCGCACGCGCGCCAGCCAGGCCGGGTCGGCATCGTCGGGCAGTTGGCCGCCGTCGTAATCGAAGATGTTGGGCAGCCACTCCTCGGTCTCGATCAGGCGCGGCTGCACCAGCACGCCGCAGAGATAGCCGTCCAGCATGGAGGCGTCGAGGGCCTGCAGCGGCGCGGGGGTGGTGGCAAGAAGCTCGTCGAGTTCGGCAAACTCGGCGTCGGTCAGGTCGGCGTGGGTGCTCATGGCGCGATTGTCGCCGCTGCCGCCGCTTCGGTCAGCCTTTCCCGCATCCAGCGCTGGGCGCTGCGGTCCTCGTTGCGCAAATGCCAGAGCATGTCCACATGGACGCGGGCCAGCGGCATCGGCAGCGGCTTCTCGACCAGCCGGTGCTTGTAGCCGGTGGCCTCGACGAAGGAGGCCGCCATCACGGTCAGCAGGTCGGACTGGATCACCACCCGCCCGGCGGTGAAGAACTGGTTGACGGTCAGCGCGATGCGGCGCGTCCGGCCCAGGCCCGCCAGCGCCTCGTCGACGAAGCCATGCGGCCGGCCCGAGAAGCTGACCAGCAGGTGGTGGGCGGCGCAGTAGGCGTCCAGGCTCAGCTCCTGCTCGGCCAGCGGGTGGCCGCGCCGCATCACGCAGACATATTCGCTTTCATAGAGGCGGTGCTGGCGGATCGCCGCCATCGTGCCCTGAGATTGCAGGGCGGCGACGGCCTGCGGAAAGTAGCCCAGGGCGAAGTCGGCCTCGCCCTGCTCCAGCAGCGCGCGCGGATCGCGCGTGGTGAGCGGCAGCACATGGACATTGGCCAGCACGCGCAGCCGCTCCAGCTCCATCATCAGCGGCGGCAGAACCAGGGCGGCGGTGGCGTCGGCCATGGCGATGCGGAAGGTGTACTCGTCCTGCTCCGGCCTGAAGTCGCTCGGGTCCAGCACGCCGCGCAGCCGGTCCAGCGCCGCGCGCACCTCGGGCCACAGCCCCTCGGCCCGCGAGGTCGGCTTCATGCCGAAGGCCTGGCGCACGAACAGCTCCTCCCCCAGGGCCTCGCGCAGGCGCTTAAGCGCATGGCTGACGGCCGGCTGCGTCATCGCCAGCCGGGCGGCGGCGCGGGTCAGGCTGCGCTCGGCCATCACGGCGTCGAACACCTTCAGCAGGTTCAGGTCCAGGGTGCGGAAGTTCATCGCGAGGGGTTGGAGTTATGCCTGATGTTTATATATCCAATGCAAAGGATTCATTTGCTGCAAACCTAGGGTTTACCCCAAAATGACGTCCATCGGCTCCACAAGAGCGTCAACCAGGAAACCAAGCCATGAGCGCTACCTCCCAAACCTTCGGTCTACCCCTGTATCGTTCCATCAACCATAGCGGTTCCTTCGCCGCCATCGGTGCCCGCCTCTGGATGCGTCTGATCGAGACCGTCAAGGCCCAGCGCGCCCTGGCTGCCGAGCGCCGCGCCGAGCGCGAACTGCTGGAACTGGCTGCTCAGTACGAGTCCAGCATGCCCTCCTTCGCGGCCGAACTGCGCGCGGCCAACGCCCGCCGCCGCTGAGGCACTGCCGTCCGGCCACCGAGCCTGGCGGTATGGCCTAGGCAAAAAAAGCCCGCTCATTGAGCGGGCTTTTTGTTTGGCGCTGCCGGATCCGGCGCTACCGACACGGCTTCGAAGAGCCGTGTTAGTTGATGCTCACTCAGCGGCGAGGCGCTGTTCAATCTTGGCCTTGGTAGCCGGCAATGCCGCAGGCAGGTGGTAGGCCAGCTGCTCGAACAACTGGGCGTGCAGGGCCAGCTCGGCCGTCCAGGCGCTCTTGTCGATGGCCGTGGCCGTCTCGAACTGGGCGGGCGTGAAGTCCAGGCCTTCCCAGTTGATGTCCTGGTAGCGCGGCGTGATGCCGAAGGCATGCTCCTCGCCGGTCTGGGCGCCGCCCACGCGCTCCAGCATCCAGCGCAGCACGCGCATGTTCTCGCCGTAGCCGGGCCAGACGAACTTGCCGTCGGCGCCCTTGCGGAACCAGTTGACGCAGTAGATCTTGGGCAGGGTGGCGCCCGAGGCCTGCAGCTTGGCGCCCAGATCCAGCCAGTGCTGGAAGTAGTCGGCCATGTTGTAGCCCATGAAGGGCAGCATGGCGAAGGGGTCGCGGCGCACCACGCCCTGCTGGCCGGCGGCCGCGGCGGTGGTCTCGGAGCCCATGGTGGCGGCCATGTAGACGCCCTCGGTCCAGTCGCGCGCCTCGGTCACGAGCGGCACGGTGGTGGAGCGGCGGCCGCCGAAGATGAAGGCATCGATGGCCACGCCGGCCGGGTTGTCCCACTCGGGGTCCAGCGCCGGGTTGTTGGTGGCGGCCACGGTGAAGCGGGCGTTCGGGTGGGCGGCCTTGGCGCCGGTGTCCTTGGCGATCTGGGGCGTCCAGTCCTTGCCCTGCCAGTCGATGGCGTGGGCAGGGGGCGTGTCTGTCATGCCCTCCCACCAGACGTCGCCGTCATCGGTCAGCGCCACATTGGTGAAGATGACGTCGCGCGTCAGGCTGGCCATGCAGTTCGGATTGGTCTGCACATTGGTGCCGGGGGCCACGCCGAAATAGCCGGCCTCGGGATTGATGGCGTAGAGCTTGCCATCGGCGTGCGGCTTGATCCAGGCGATGTCGTCGCCGATGGTCGTGACCTTCCAGCCGGCGAAGGCCTTGGGCGGGATCAGCATCGCGAAGTTGGTCTTGCCGCAGGCGCTGGGGAAGGCGGCGGCGATGTGGCGCTTCACACCATCGGGGCTCTCGACGCCCAGGATCAGCATGTGCTCGGCCAGCCAGCCCTGGTCGCGCCCCATGGTGGAGGCGATGCGCAGCGCGAAGCACTTCTTGCCCAGCAGGGCGTTGCCGCCGTAGCCCGAGCCATAGGACCAGATCTCGCGGGTCTCGGGGTAGTGGACGATGTACTTGGTCTTGTTGCAGGGCCACTTGACGTCCGCCTGACCGGCGGCCAGCGGTGCGCCCACCGTGTGCACGCAGGGCACGAAGGCACCCTCGGCGCCCAGCACGTCCAGCACCGCGCGGCCCATGCGGGTCATCAGGCGCATGTTCACCGCCACATAGGGGCTGTCGGACAGTTCGACGCCGATATGGGCGATGGGCGAGCCCAGCGGGCCCATGCTGAAGGGCACGACATAGAGCGTGCGACCGCGCATGGCGCCCTTGAACAAGGCGTTCTGGCCGGTCTGCAGCAGCTCGCGCATCTCCGCCGGGGCCATCCAGTTGTTGGTCGGGCCGGCCTCTTCCTGGCGGGCACTGCAGATGAAGGTGCGGTCCTCGACCCGGGCCACGTCGCTGGGATCGGAGCAGGCCAGATAGCTGTTGGGGCGCAACTCGGGGTTGAGTTTCTTGAAGGTACCGGCCTCGACGAGCTGCTGGCACAGCCGGTCATACTCGGCCTGGCTACCGTCGCACCAGTAGACATCGCGCGCTTCGGTCAGCGCGGCGATCTCGGCCACCCAGGCGATCAGGCGCTGGTGCTTCACATAGGCCGGCACATTCAGGCGCAGCCCTTCCATCACGGGTTGGTTCATGGTGATACCCATTCAATTTGAAAGCAGGATTGGGTCAGGCTCGGACGGATGGCCGGGCCTGGCCCAATGCGGCTTTGCGCGCATGGCTGGACGGGCGACACCGGGCCGTGAATGGGCTCGGATCTGGCCTCGACCGGGTGGGACGAGGCGGAACAGACATTGTCATCCCAATGTAATCACGCCGTAACTCCGAACTTCAGGGGTGTCATGCAAAACCCGTATGACCCCATGCGCCGCTGGCCGGGGTTTGTCCGCGCTGCGGACAAGAGGTGACCATTCGGGCTTGTCGTGAAGACCAATAAGGCTCGTCGCAGGGGGCGCGGCGATCTCGGCCGGCCCGGCGCATGGACAATGCCGGCTCATTCTTCCACGCGCCCGTGACCCGCATGAAGCTGCTCAGCGTCAACACCTCCTCGACCCAGATGCTCCAGATCGACGGCCAGGCCGTGGCCAGCGGCATCCTGAAGCGCGCCCGCGGCGGCGCCGTGCCGGTCGCACCGCTGGGCCTGGACGGCGACGAGCAGGCCGACCTCAGCGTGCATGGCGGCCTGGCCAAGGCCGTCTATGCCTATCCGGCCGAGCATTACCCCTTCTGGCAGACGGTGCGCGCGCAGGCCAAGGCGGCGGGCTGGGACGAGGCCTTGCCGCACGGCTTCATGGGCGAGAACCTGACCCTGCAGGGCCTGCTGGAAAGCCAGGTCTGCATCGGCGACACGCTGCGCTTCGCCGACTGCGAGCTGGCCGTCAGCGAGCCGCGCTATCCCTGCTTCAAGTTCAATGCGGTGATGGGCTTCAAGCAGGCCGCCAAGCTGATGATGCAGAACGGCTGGTGCGGCTTCTACCTGGCGGTGCGTACCCCCGGCAGCCTGCGCGCCGGCGAGTCCTTCGAGCTGATTCCCGGGCCCCGCGAGGTGGTGGTGGCCGAGCTGTTCCGGGCCAAGGTCCGGAGCAAGCTTTGAGGGTTGCCCGACCCACTCGTGTATTTACCGAGCGGATGCCGCGGATCCGGCTTTGCCGGGCGGCCGGCATCGCCCCCTTGAGGGGGCGGCCGAAGGCCGTTGGGGGAGGCAAGTCCGTCAGGCCGCCAGCGCTGGATAGTCGGTGTAGCCGCGCGCGTCGCCGCCGTACAGGGTGGCCTTGTCGAGCGGCTGCAGCGGCGCGTTGAGCCTGAGGCGGCGCACCAGATCGGGATTGCTGATGAAGTCGCGGCCGAAGGCCACCAGGTCGGCGCGGCCCTCGGCGACGGCCTGCAGCGCCATCTCGCGGGTGTAGCCGTTGTTGACCATCCAGGGGCCGCCGAAGCGCTGGCGCATGGCCTGGTAGTCGAAGGGCGCGATGTCGCGCGCGCCGCCGGTCTGGCCCTCGATCACATGCAGGAAGGCCAGTCGCAGCGGCGCCAGCCGCTCGGCCACATGGTTGAACAGGGCCTGGGCGTCGCTGTCCTGGCCGGCGTCGTTGACCGGGGTCACCGGCGACAGGCGCAGCCCGGTGCGACCGGCGCCGATCGCGGCGGCGATGGCCGCCATCACCTCGATGGTCAGGCGGGCGCGGTTCTCGATCGAGCCGCCGTAGAGGTCGGTCCGGTCGTTGATGCTGTCGCGCATGAACTGGTCCAGCAGATAGCCGTTGGCGCCGTGCACCTCGACGGCGTCGAAGCCGGCCTCCATCGCGCAGCGCGCGGCATGGACGAAGCCGGCCACGATGCCCGGCAGCTCGGCCGTGGCCAGGGCCCGCGGCGCCGAGACCGGCACGAAACCCTCGGCCGTGAAGGTCTTGCCCTGGGCCGCCCGCGCGGTCGAGGAGACCGGCGCGGCGCCCTCGGGCTGGAAGGCCACATGCGAGATGCGGCCCACATGCCAGAGCTGCACCGCGATCTTGCCGCCCTCGGCGTGGACGGCGTCGGTCACCCGCTTCCAGGCGGCGATCTGCTCGGGCCGGTGGATGCCGGGGGTGTCCAGATAGCCCTGGCCCTGGGCCGAGATCTGCGTGCCCTCGCTGATGATCAGGCCGGCACTGGCGCGCTGGCGGTAGTACTCGACGGCCAGCGCGCCGGGCAGCAGGCCCTTCGAGCGGCTGCGGGTCAAGGGGGCCATGACGATGCGGTTGGCGAGCTGCAGGTCGCCGATCTGGATGGGGTCGAAGAGATGTGCCACGGAATTGCCGAAGGTGGAGCCGGTGAGGGCGCCCAGCGTAGCGGGATCCGCGCCGGGCTGCCGTCAAGTAGCGGACAGCCGGCGTGGCGCTGCGGCTTTGGCGGGCCGCGTGCAGGAAGGTCCCGGAATCATTAGACTTGCGCCCGAGGAAGGAGGCCCTGGATGAGCCCTGAGGAGCTGCTGTTGCCGCGGCGCCGCGCTGCATTGCTGCGGGTACTGGGTGTCGCTACCGGCCTTGGCGTGGCCATCCCCCCGCTGCGCGCCCAGGGTCAGGTCTTGCGCGTGGGGCCGCGCCAGGCCGTGCGCAGCCTGGCCAGCGCCGCCCAGCATGCCCGCGACGGCATGCGCGTCGAGGTCGAGGCCGGCGATTACGTGGCCGACGTGGCGGTCTGGCCGCAGAGCGACCTGAGCCTGAAGGCCGTGGGCGGCCGGGTCCGCCTGATCGCCGCCGGCGCCAGCGCCCAGGGCAAGGCCATCTTCGTCACCAGCGGCGAGCGGGTCAGCATCGAGGGCTTCGATTTCCAGGGCACCGAGGTGCCGGACCTCAACGGCGCCGGCATCCGCCTGGAGCGCGGCTCGCTGAGCCTGCGCGATTGCAGCTTCTCCGCCAATGAATGCGGGGTGCTGACCAGCAATCATCCCGAGGCCAGGCTGCGCGTCGAGAACTGCGAGTTCGGCAGCATCCTGGCGCGCGACGGCAAGAACCACAACCTCTACGTCGGCCGCATTGCCGAGCTGAGCGTCACCGGCAGCTACTTCCACCATGGCCAGCTGGGCCATCTGCTGAAGAGCCGCGCCGCCGTCAGCCACATCCTCTACAACCGCCTCAGCGACGAGGTCGGCGGCCGGGCCAGCTACGAGCTCGAGTTCCCCAACGGCGGCGTGGCCGTCGTGGTGGGCAACATCATCCAGCAGAGCGCCCAGACCCAGAACCCCTACATGGTCTCCTACGGCAGCGAAGGCCTGGGGCCGAACCGCCACGAGCTCTACCTGATCAACAACACCCTGGTGGACAACCGGCCCAGCGGCGGCATCTACCTGAGCGTCGCTGCCGGGCCGGTGCGGGTGCGCGCCATCAACAATCTGCTGGTGGGCAACAGCCGCTTCGCCAGCGAGCCGTCCTGGGATTCGCGCGCCAACCACCTGGTGGACTGGGATGCCTTCGTGATGGCGGCGCGCGAGAACTATGCGCTCAAGCCGGGCTCGCCCCTGCGCGGCACGGCGGTCGACCCGGGCACCGGGCCGGACGGTCAGCCGCTGCGGCCCACGCGCCAGTACCAGCACCCGCGCAACAGCGTGGCGCTGCCCGGGCCGGCCCTGCATCCGGGCGCCGTCCAGCTGCCCTGAGCCGGCCCCAGGCGCTACAGTGCGCACATGCTTGCTTACCGACACGCCTTCCACGCCGGCAACCATGCCGATGTCCTCAAACACCTGGTGCTGTCCCAGGTGCTGCGCTACATGGGCGAAAAGGAAAAGCCTTACACCCTGGTCGACACCCATGCGGGCGCCGGCGGCTACTCGATCGAGGGCCGCTACGCCCAGAAGACCGCCGAATACAGCGCCGGCGTGGCGCGCCTGTACGACCGCAAGGACCTGCCGGCGCCGCTGGAAGCCTATATGGACCTGGTGCGCCAGTTCAACACCGACGGCCAGCTGCGCCAGTACCCCGGCTCGCCGGCCATCGCCAATCTGCTGATGCGCGAGCAGGACCGGCTGCGCTGCTACGAGCTGCACCCGACCGACCACCGCATCCTGGCCAGCTATCTGGAGAGCCGGCCCAACACCCAGGTCAGCGACAAGGACGGCTTCGCCAGCCTGAAGGGCGAGCTGCCGCCGCCCTCGCGCCGCGCCGTGGTGCTGATGGACCCGCCCTACGAGATCAAGACCGACTACGCCAAGGTGCTGGCCGCCTTGCGCGAGGGCCTGCAGCGCTTCGCCGAGGGCGTGTTCCTGATCTGGTATCCGCAGCTGGCCCTGCTGGAATCGACCCAGCTGGCCCAGCGCCTGAAGGCCGCCGCCGATGCCGGCGCCAAGAAGGGCTGGCTGCATGTGCGCCTGACCGTGGCCCAGGCCGACGAGCGCGGCTTCGGCATGCTGGGCAGCGGCATGTTCGTCGCCAACCCGCCGTTCACGCTGCACGACGAGCTGCAGGAATGTCTGCCCTATCTCGTGGAGAAGCTGGGCCAGTACGACGGCGCCAATTTCATCCTCGAGCAGAAGGTGGTCTGATCAGTAGCCGATGGTGAAGCGGCGGCGGATGTGCTGCGGCCGCTCCAGCTCGTCGACGATGGCCACCGCCAGGTCGGCGGTCGAGACATGGGCCGGACCTTTGTCATCCATCACCGGCGTGTCCAGGCTCGTGCGGTAGCTGCCGCGGCGCTCGCCCGGCTCCAGGTGCACGGCCGGCGACAGGAAGGTCCAGTCCAGGCTGCTTTCGCGCTGGATCAGGTTCAGCGCCTCGCGCGCCGCCAGTGCGCCGTTCTTCCATTCGGCCGGGAACTCCGGCGTGTCGACGATCTGCAGGCCCGGCGCGGCATAGAGGCTGCCCGCGCCGCCCACCACCAGCAGGCGCTTGACGCCGGCGGCCTTGACGCCCGCGTAGATGGCCTGCGTGCCCTGCAGGAATTCCTGGTAGATCTCGGCCACGCCCCAGCCGGGGTTATAGGCGCTGACCACGGCGTCGGCGCCGCGCACCGCGGCCGCGACCTCGTCGGTCTTCAGCACATCGGCCTGCACGACGCTGAGGCCCGGCTGCGCCGCCAGCTTGGCGGGGTTGCGCGCCAGCGCGATGACCTCGTGGCCGCGCGCCAGCAGTTCCTGCAGCACGGCCTTGCCGACAAAGCCCGTGGGTCCGATCAGGGCGACTTTCATGGGGAGTCCTTTCTTTCTCAATTCAAGCAACTGGGAATGGACTCCACTGTAGGAACTTCACACTCCCGCGATAAGTCCCCAAAATAGGCCAGGATTGTTCAGTTCAACTTCATAAACAAATGCTGGATCAGCTCAAGCGCATGGCCGTGCTCGCCACCGTGGTGGAGCAGGGCAGCTTCGTGGCCGCGGCCCGCAAGCTGCAGACCACCACCTCGGCGGTCAGCCAGCAGGTACGGGCGCTGGAGCGCGACATGGGCGTGACCCTGCTGCACCGCTCCACCCGCAAGCTCAGCCTGACGCCGGCTGGCGCGCGCTTCCACGAGGGCTGCGTCGCGATGCTGGCCGCGGCCCAGCAGGCCCAGGCCCAGCTGCTGCAGCTGCGCGACGCGCCCGAGGGCGAGCTGCGCGTGGCCGCGCCGGTGGGCTTCGGCCGGCATCTGGGGCCGGCGCTGGCGCCGCTGCTGACCGGCCATCCCGCGCTGAGCCTGCACCTGGAGGTGGACGACGGCTTCACCGACCTGGTGGCCAAGCGCATCGACCTGGCGGTGCGCTTCGGCCGCCTGCCCGACAGCGCCTGGGTGGCGCAGAAGATCGGCGAGAAGAGCGTGGCCCTGTTCGCCGCCCCGGCCTATCTGGCACGGCGCGGCAGCCCGGCCGGGCCGGCCGAGCTGGGCCGGCACGACTGGCTGGTGCTGCGCCCCGGCACCAACAGCGTCCACACCCTGCCGCTGCGCAGCGCGGCCGGCGAGGAGCAGGCGCTGCGCGTCAGCCCGCGCGCCAGCAGCAACAACCAGCTGAGCCTGCAGCAGCTCTGCGAGGCCGGCCTGGGTCTGGCGATGCTGAGTCCCAGCGACCTCGACGGCGCGGTGCAGGACGGCCGCCTGGTGCCGCTGCTGAGCGGCTGGCAGCTGCCCGCCCTGCCGGTCTATGCGCTGACGCCGCAGCGCGATGCGCAGCCTGCCAAGGTGCGCCATGCGGTGCAGGCGCTGCGCGAGCATTTCGCGCAGCTGCGCGAGCCCTGAGGCGCCTCAGCGCCGCTCCACCACCATTGGCAGCAGGGCCAGGCGCTCGCGCACCCGCTCGGCCGCCTGGCGCGCATCCTCGCGGCTGGCGTAGGGGCCGGCCTGCAGGCGGTGCAGGCCCTTGTCGCGCACGACGGCCAGCAGCGGCGCCATGCCGTCCAGCCGGGCCAGCACCTGCTGGCGGAAGCTTTCGGCCCCGTCCAGCCTGGCGAAGGCGCCCAGCTGCAGCCAGAAGCCGTTGGCGATCTTGGCCTGGGTCTGGGGCGGTGGCGCTACTTCGACGGCGGGCGCGGCCGGCATGGCGGCGGCGGTCTGGGTGGTGGCGAGCTCGGGCGCGCCGGCGGGCGTGCTGGCGAGGAAGACCGGCGGCGGCTCGGCGCTGGGGGCGCCGGGCAGCTCGGGCGAGAGGCGGCCGCGCAGCCAGGCGCCGGTGCGGATGTCCTCGTAGGTGATGCGCTCCAGCTCCACCGGCGTGACCCCGCGCAGGATGTCCAGCTTCAGCGCCGCGGTGTAGCTGAGGTCGATGACGCGGCCGGGATGGAAGGGGCCGCGGTCGTTGACGCGCACGATGACCTCGCGCCCGTTCTTCGGGTTGCGCACCCGCGCATAGCTGGGGATGGGCATGGTGGCGTGGGCCGCCGTCATCGCATACATGTTGTAGACCTCGCCGCTGGAGGTCGGCCGGCCGTGGAACTTCTTGCCGTACCAGGAGGCCAGGCCGCGCTCTGCCAGGGGCTGGTCCTCGGTGAGGGGCTCGTAGCGCTGGCCCAGCACCTCGTAGGGCTTGTTGGGCCCGCCCTTGCGTATCGGCTCCAGCCTGGGCTGGGCATCGGGGACCTGCAGCAGGTCGGGCGGCACGCTGGCCTCGGGGCCGTCCTTGTCGGGCCAGCCGCCGGCGGGCGGTGTGGGGCGCGCGCCCGGCGCCGGCGCGCGGCTGGCGCAGCCCGCCAGCAGGGCGAGCAGCAGGGCGGCGGTCAGCAGCGGGGCGGGACGAAGGACATGCATTGCCCGCGATGGTAGCCGCAGCGGCCGCCGATGCAAGGCGCCCGGGGCCGGCGCCGACCCGGGGTGCGGGCTACGGGACATGGCATACGGGATCGCCGCAGGGCAGGGGGCCGTCCATGGCACTATGCTGCGCCTTCGATGTCCACCCGCATGCATGCCGTCATGACCGACTACGTTTTCGCTCCCCAGGCCCAACCCAGCGTTGCCGTGCGCGGCAGCAGCCAGCGCTATGCCGTCTCGCGCATCTTCTGCGTCGGCCGCAACTACGCGGCGCACGCCCGCGAGATGGGCGGCAACCCCGACCGCGAGCCGCCGTTCTATTTCACCAAGCCGGCCAATGCCCTGGTGCCCTCGGGCGCGAGCATCGCCTACCCGCCCGGCACCCGGAACTACCACTACGAGATGGAGCTGGTGATCGCGATCGGCGCGCCGGTCTTCAAGGCCACGCCGGAAGCCGCCGCCGCCGCCGTCTGGGGCTATGCCGCGGGCCTGGACATGACGCGCCGCGACCTGCAGGCCGAGGCCAAGGCCGCCGGCCGTCCCTGGGACACGGCCAAGGGCTTCGAGCAGTCGGCCGTGATCACCGAGCTGGTGCCGGTGAGTGCGGTCGGCGAACTGAAGGCCGGCGCGATCACGCTGGCCGTCAACGGCAGCGAGAAGCAGCGCGGCGACCTCTCGGACATGATCTGGAGCGTGCCCGAGATCGTCGCCAACCTCTCGCAGTTCTACCACCTGCAGCCGGGCGACCTGATCTACACCGGCACGCCCGAGGGCGTCGGCGCGGTCAAGCCGGGCGACGTGATCACCGGTCGCGTCGAGGGCCTGGCCGAGCTTTCGTTGACAATCAAGGACCCCGAGTAAGCCGTCCCAAGCCGAGATGTTCGACCACAACGAGACCCTGGAAGAAGCCCGCGCCCGCAATATCCGCGAGGCGCTGATCGAAGACATCGGGGTCTGCGACTGGACGGCCCGCCTGGTGCCGGCCGGCCGTCGCGTCAGGGCGCAGCTGCGCGTGCGCGAGCCGGCGGTGCTGTGCGGGCGCGACTGGTTCGAGGGCGTCGTCCATGCGCTCGACCCCGAGGCGCGCATCGCCTGGCATTACGAGGAAGGCGCGGCCATGGCGGCCGACACCATCGTCTGCGACATCGAGGCGGAAGGCCCGGCCCTGCTGTCGGCCGAGCGCCCGGCGATGAACTTCCTGCAGCTGCTCTCCGGCACGGCCACGATCACGCGCGCCCATGTGGACGCGATCCAGGGCGCCAGCCCCAATCCCCATGGCTGCGCGGTGCTGGACACGCGCAAGACCATCCCGGGCCTGCGCCTGGCGCAGAAGTACGCGGTGCGCGCGGGCGGGGGCGGCAACCAGCGCCTGGCCCTCTATGCCGGCATCCTGATCAAGGAGAACCACATCGCCGCGGCCGGCGGCGTGGCGGCGGCGTTGCGCGCGGCCCAGGGCCTCAACGCCGGCGTGGACATCCAGATCGAGGTGGAGAGCATCGCCGAGCTGCGCGAGGCGCTGGACGCCGGCGCCACCAGCGTGCTGCTGGACAACTTCAGCGAGGCCATGATGCGCGAAGCCGTGGCCGTCAACGCCGGGCGCGCGCTGCTGGAGGTCTCGGGCGGCGTGGCGCTGGAGCAGCTGCGCTGGATCGCCGCCACCGGCGTCGACCGCATCTCGATCGGCCGCCTGACCAAGGATGTGAAGGCGGTCGACTACTCGATGCGCGTGCTCGGCCCGGCCTGAGCGTCCGGCGTCGCGGGGCGCCGCCGCGCCGTTGATCTGGCGCAATCGGCCGCGCTGCCGCTGCCGGATGATGGACCGGCCCGTCCGCGGTCGAGGCCGCGGGAAGCGGGTTCCGGTCCAGCTTCCAGGAGACATGCGATGCACAACACAAGGGCTTTCCAGCGGACGCTCGTGGCCTTGCTGCTGGCCGCCGGCGCCGGCGCCGTGCTGGCGCAGACCGCCAAGGTCGATCTCGGCAAGCGCGAGTACCTGAACAAGTGCGCCGCCTGCCACGGCGCCAGCGGCAGGGGCGACGGCTCGTTCAGCGACATGCTGACGCGCCGCCCGGCCGACCTCACCGGCCTGGCCAAGCGCAACAACGGCATCTTCCCGGTGGCCCGGGTCTACGAGGTCATCGAGGGCGGTGGCAGTGCCCACGGCTCGCGCGACATGCCGGTCTTCGGCCTGGACTACAAGGTGCAGGCCGCCGAGTACTACCACGACGTGCCCTACGACCCCGAGGTCTATGTGCGCGGCCGCATCCTCTCCCTGGTCGAGTACCTGAACCGCATCCAGGTCAAGTAGGGCGCCGGCTCAGGCCTGGCGGCGGCGGCGCTGCTGCAGCAGGCCCAGCACGGCGATGCCGCCCAGCATCAGCGCATAGCTGGCGGGCTCGGGCACGGCGGCCATCAGCTCGTTGCGGGCCAGCACGGCCATGTCGCTGTAGTTGCTGAACACGCCGTCCATGCCCCAGCCGAAATACTTGTCGTACTGGGTCGCGGCCAGCTCGGGGTTGGACTGCGAGAAGGTGTAGCCATGCACCAGCAGGCCGGCCGCATGGGCCGCGCCGATATAGGCCTCGGAAACGGCGTTGGCGCCGCTGGCGCTGATCGAGGGGCCGATGCCGTTGACGTACTTGGCGATGTCGGCGAAGGAGGTGCTGGCCGAGTTGCCCAGGAACACCTCCTGGATCGTCATGCCCAGCGCGTCCTGCTTGGCACGGATGCTCTTGAGCGTGTCCAGGCTGAAGGACTGGATGAAGACCTTGTCGCTGGACTTGCCATAGCCGTAGGCCTGCAGGGTCGACAGGATCTTGTCCTCCATCGCCGGGTCGGCGATCTTGGCCTCGGGGTAGATGCCGACGGTGCGGCCGCTCAGCGCGCTTTGCGACTGCGCGAGCTGGATCACCTCGTCGAAGGTCGGCACGCGCAGCTCGGGGTTGGCGGGGGTGAAGCCGGGATAGCTGGTCTTGCCGGTGCCGGTGGGCTTGACGGTGAGCTGCTTGATCTCGGCCAGCGTGTAGTCCGAGACCTTGTAGCCGCCGTTGCGCGTGCCCAGCTTGGCGGCCACGTCGGTGGTGCGGTTCAGCGTGGTGTCGTGCATCGCGACCAGGTAACCGTCCTTGGTCAGCTGCAGGTCGGGCTCGATGTAGTCGGCGCCCATCTTCACCGCCAGCTCGTAGCCGGCCAGGGTGTGCTCGGGCAGGTAGCCGCTGGCGCCGCGGTGGGCGATGACCAGGGGCGCCGCGCCGTTCAGGGTCTTCAGCGTGTCGGCCTGGGCCGGGACGGCGCTCAGCAGGCTCAGGGCGAGGGCGACGCTCAGGGGCAGGGCTTGGCGAGAGAACATGACGAGAGACTCCGGTCGAGGCGGTGTGGCAAGGTGGAGTGCCGCACTCTAGGGGCCGGCGATGACGCCGGCATGGCCGCGGCAGGCCCGCCACCCATGCCGAATGGCACCCCCGCTGAGCGGGCCGCGCACGGCTTAGCGTTTTTTTAGCAAAGCGCTAGCAAAGCTTTAGCGGCGGCCACGAGGGGCGATTCCTAGACTGACTTCCATGCCCGCTTGCCTTTGGAAGTCGCCGCACCCGCTGCGGCAGCCGGTGGGTTCTATCCGGAGAGTTCTCGATGTCCCTGAATGGCTTAACCCCCACCGCCCCGCGCTTCAATATGTACGGCCCCATCCACAAGGCCCTGCGCCTGTTCCTGGGCGACAGCCTGGGCCGCATGGGCCGGCTGGACTGGCAGGACGAGGCCGAGCTGGCCGAGGTCTGCGACCAGCTCGACAGCCTGGTTGCGGTGCTGCGCGGCCATCTGGAGCATGAGGACAAGTTCATCCACCCCTTCATGCAGGCCCGCCAGCCCGGCAGCCCCGCCCAGGCCGGCGGCGAGCACCACGATCATCTGGAGGCCCTGGCCGAGCTGGCGCTGGAGGTGCGCCTGCTGCGCCAGCAGCCCGGCGAGACCCAGGCTGCCCGCGTCTATCAAAACCTGGCCCTGCTGATGGCGGAGAACCTCACCCACATGCAGTGGGAGGAGACGATGCACCACCAGAGCCTGTGGCAGCATGCCAGCGATGCCGAGCTGCACGAGCTGCACGATCGCCTGGTGGCAAGCATCGCGCCGCAGGAGATGGCCATGGTGATGGGCTGGATGCTGCCGGCCCTGGCGCCGCGCGAGCGCGCCGGCCTGCTGCTGGGCATGCGCGAGGGCGCACCGCCGCCGGTGTTCGACGCGATGCTGAAGCTGGCGCAGCAGAAGCTCGATTCGAAGAGCTGGGCCAAGCTGGCGCTGGCCTTGCAGTTGGCGCCGCAGCCGCAGGCGGCCTGATCCGTCCCCTCAGTCCAGCAGCTCCAGCCGCAGCGGCCGTTCCAGGCGCAGTCGCCAGCGCCCGCGCCCGCTCTTCTCGATGCGCAGCGGCGCGGCGCGCTCCTGCAGGCGGCGCTGCAGCAGGATCAGGCGCGCCTCCAGGTTGTCCACCACATCGGGCAGCTTCAGGCGCGCGTCCAGGCGCAGCTCGCGGTTGCTGAATTCGCAGCGGCCGCTGGCCAGCCAGTCCTCGGCCAGGGCGCGCAGGATGGCGCCGGCCACCCCCTTGATCAGGTAGTCCTGGCCCAGGAAGACGCTGTCGTTGTGCGCGTAATGGCGCAGCAGCAGCGGCTCGCCCTCGGGGGCGGCGACCGGCGCCGGCGGCGGCGGGGCCTCGGGCTCGGCCGCGCCGCCCTGCAGCAGGCTCATCTGCAGGGCCAGCTGGGTGCAGACGATGGTCAGCGCGTCCTCGTCGTCGTAGCTGAAATGCTGGTCCTGCTCGCTCTCCAGCAGCAGCACGCCCAGCACCCGGCCCTGCAGCTTCAGCGGCACCGCCATCTGGCTGCGCGGCTCGGCCAGGCCGGGCATCGGGATCTCGTCCGCGCCGCCCTCCAGGCCCTGGTCCGCGGCGCGCTGGCGGATCGCGCGCGCATAGGTCCGCCACAGGGTCAGATGGCCGACCCGCAGCGCCACCCCCTCGCGCGCGGCGATGCCGGCCACGCCCTGGCCCAGCTCGATCTCGGCGCCCAGGCCGGAGGCCGCGTAGCCCAGGCTGGCCACCGCGTACAGGCGCTGGCTGGCGACGTCCAGCAGCAGCAGCATCGCGTGGTCGATCAGCAGCTGCTCGCGCAGGCCGGCCATCGCCTCGTCCAGCAGCTCGCTCATCTCGGCGCAGGCCGCCAGCCGCTCGCTCAGGCCGCGCGTGGCCGCGGGCAGATCGCAGCGGGCCTTCGGTGCCGCCAGCTCGCGCCGGCCTTGCAGGCGCCTGACCTCCAGCACGCGGTACACATCGGAGCCGCGCAGGTGGTAGACCTTGTCCATGCCGGAATGCGAGGCGATGCCCGCCAGCTTGGCCTTCATGCGCTCGAACAGCGGCCCCTCGTACTCGGTGCGCAAATACTCCAGCCGCAGGTGCACGCCGCCGGCCGTGTAGGGGTCGTCGACCGTCAGCGCGGCGCGCTTGTTTGCCAGGATGTTCTGGCGGCTGCGGTTGAAGAACTGGAAGGACAGGGCCACATGCTGGGCGTCGACATACTCGGCCTGCGAGAGGTAGCACAGATGCGGCACGCCTTCGCTGGAGGCGGTGCAGAGCACGGCGGGAATCACGCCCTCGAACATGCGGCGGATCTCGGCCAGCGAGACCTGGGTGTCGCCGGCACGGCGCGCGAGGACGGCCGGGCGGGGGCTCATGCGAACAGCTCCATCGGCGCGCCCGCGCCGGGCCCGGGCGTCTGGTTCCAGGCGCCGGTCGGCAGGAAGCTCACCACCTGCAGCTGGGCGCCGGGCACGTCGAACCAGGCATCGGCGAACTCCGGCCCGAAGCCGAAGGGGGCGATCTCGGCGGCGAAGCCGTGGTGGTTGCGGGTCAGCTCCGGCCAGTCGGCCGTCCAGGCCGGCTCCACCCGCGCGTCCCGGCCCTTGATCTGGATGGCGATGTGCGAGGTCGGCTGGCAGAACACGCAGGCCACCTGGGCGGTCTGCGCGATCGCGTCCAGCAACTCCTGGCCCGGCAGAGCCGGCAGCAGCACGGCCAGGCGCGCCGCGGGGCGCAATTGCACCGCCAGCGCACGGCTCAGGGTCGGGCCGGTGGCGGCGTCGCAGGCGCCGATATGGATGGACAGGCCCAGGCCGAGGAACTGGCGGAGCTGCTCGTGGAGTTGGTACACGCGGGGGGACCTCTGGCGCGGATTCTAGGCGGCCGCTCCACCATCGACCGGCCCGCGCCACCGATGTTCGCCGCGAGTCCCACCGACGAGCCTCGCCATCGGTGTCATCAGGGCGCGGCGGCCGCGAACTCGGCCGCCAGCTGCTCGATGAACAGCCGGGTGCGCGCCGGCAGGAAGCGCCTTGACGGAAACACCAGCTGGATCGGCGCGCTGTCGCCGCGCCAGCCGGGCAGCAGCTCGACCAGGCGGCCCTCGGCCAGCTCGGTCTTGACGTCCCAGATCGAACGCCGCAGCACGCCCAGGCCGGCCAGGCCCCAGTCGTTGGCCAGCTCGCCGTTGTCGCAGACCAGGCGTCCGCCGACCCGCACCACGGTGGGCGCGGCGGCCCTGCCCGCGTCGTCGCGCCAGAAGCTCCACTCGGTCTCGGCCAAGCCCTGGCGGTTGACGATGATGCAGGCATGCTCGGCCAGCTCCTGCGGCGTCTGCGGCCGGCCATGGCGGGCCAGGTAGTCCGGCGCGGCGCAGACGATGCGGCGGTTGTCGGCCAGGTGCCGCGCCACCAGGCGCGAGTCCGGCGGGCCGCCGATGCGCACCGCGCAGTCATAGCCGCCCTCCAGCAGGTCGACCAGCGCGTCGCTCAGCGAGAGCTGCACCGTCACCGCCGGGTGGGCGGCCGCGAAGCGCGCCAGCGCCGGCCCGACCCAGCGCCGCCCCAGCGCCACCGGGGAGCTGACGCGCAGCACGCCCTGGGCCTGGCTGCGGCCACGGCCGATCGCCGCTTCGGCGTCCGCCACCTGGGCCAGGATGGCCTGGCAATGCTCGAAGTAGATCGCGCCCTCCTCGGTCAGCGCGAGGCGGCGCGAGTTGCGCTGCAGCAGCCGCGTGCCCAGATCCGCCTCCAGCCGCGCCAGGCGCTTGCTGCCCACCGCCGGTGAAAAGCCCAGCTCCCGACCCGCCGCCGAGAGGCTGCCGGCCTGCACGGTCTGCACGAAAAGCCTCATGTCGGCCAGCTCGGCCATCGCGATCACCCCGCTGATCTTTCTTGATTTGGAATAGCTGCTTGAGCTTATGGAGGTATTTTCACGCGAATTGGAAAAGCCGACAGTGCGGACATCGTTTCAACCGCCAACCGGCCGATCTGCCATGTCCCGACCTGCCCTGTTCCTGCCAACCCTGCTGCTGGCCTTGCTGGCGTCCAGCCTCAGCGGCCCGGCCCGTGCCGCCGAGGCGGCGGCGTCCCTGCCGCAGCCCCGCTCCATCGTCGTCGACCGCTCGCTCAGCGCCGAGCGCCTGCAGGCCCAGAGCCTGGCTGCGCGCCGCTACTACGGCTTCTGGAACAGCGGCGATGCGGCGCTGGCGCGCGCCGCGCTGGCGCCGGACTTCATCGACCGCAACCTGCCCGCCGGCCGCCCGCAGGGCCCCGAGGGCCCGCTGTTCGCGTCGCGCCAGTTCCGCGCCGCGGTGCCCGACCTGAGCGCCGAGGTCGAGGAGATGCTGATCGTCGGCGACCGCGTGGTGGGCCGCCTGCGTTTCCGCGGCCATTTCAGCGGCAGCTTCGGCGGCAAGGCGGGCGACGGCCGCGCCATCGACTTCATCGCCACCGACATCTACCGCATCGACGCCGAGGGCCGCATCGCCGAGAACTGGCATCTGGAGGACAACCTCAGCTTGCTGCAGCAGCTCGGTGTCGTCGCCAGCGGCTCCTGAACCGGGCGCCGCGCCCAACACTGCTTCGCTGCAACCTGGAACGACTTCCGCCTCATGACGACAAGCATCTCATCCCTGTCCCATCAAACCCTGGCCGTGCTGGGCGGCAGCTCGGGCATCGGCCTGGCCGTGGCGCGCGCCGCGCTGGCCGAGGGCGCCACGGTCTGGGCGGCCGGCCGCGACCCGCAGCGCCTGGCCGAGGCCGCCGCGGCCGCGCCGGGCCTGCAGACGGCCGCGCTGGACATCGCCGACCCGGCCGCGCTGGCAGCTTTCTTCGAGCGCATCGGCGTGCTCGACCATCTGGTGGTGACGGCCGGCGCCAGCCTGGCCGCCGCGCCGCTGGCGGGGCTGGACTTCGCGGCCGCGCGGCAGGCCATCGAGGTCAAGCTGATCGGCAGCCTGCGGGCGGCGCAGCAGGCCCTGCCGCATCTGCGCGCCGACGGCTCGATCGGTTTCACCTCGGGCATGCTGGCCAGGAAGCCCACGCCCAACGCCCTGGTCAAGACCGTCATCAACGCCGGCCTGGAGGCGGCCGTGCGCCAGCTGGCCAAGGAACTGGCGCCGCGCCGCGTCTATGCGGTCAGCCCGGGGCCGGTGGACACGCCCGGCTGGAGCTTCCCCGACGCGGCCAGCCGCGCCGCCAAGTTCCAGCAGCTGGGCGCGGGCCTGCCGGTGGGCTTTGCGGCCAGCGCCGAGGACACGGCGGCGGCCTATCTGTTCGCGATGCGGGCCCGCGCGCTGACCGGCGCGGTGATCGACCTGGACAGCGGCGCCCAGCTCAGCTGAACCATTCCTCGTCGGGCAGCTTGCCGAACACGCGCCGCAGGCCCTCGCCCCAGCCGCGGCTGAGCTTGAGGAAGTAGGGGTCGGTGGCCTCGATGCGGTGCGGCGCCGCCGGCTCGAAGCGGTCGGCGCGGTGCAGCAGCATGTCGATCGGCAGGCCCACCGAGAGGTTGCTGCGTATCGTCGAATCGAAGGAGATCAGGGTGCACTTGGTCGCCTCGGCCAGCGAGCTGTCGTAGCGGATCACGCGGTCGATGATGGGCTTGCCGTACTTGGCCTCGCCGATCTGGAAGTAGGGCGTGTCCTCCGAGGCCTCGATGAAATTGCCCTGCGGATAGATCTGGAACAGGCGCGGCGCCTCGCCGCGGATCTGGCCGCCGATGATGAAGCTGGCGCCGAAGTCCACGCCCTGGGTGGCGGGGTCGGCGTCGCGCGCCAGCACCTCCTTGAGCGTGCGGCCCAGCAGCGCGGCGGCGTCGTACAGCGAGCCGGTGCTGAGCAACTGCTCGCCCTCGTGCTGGGCGCGCTGGCGCAGCAGGCTGATGACGCTCTGCGTGGTGGCGAGATTGCCGGCGTTCAGGATGCAGATCAGGCGTTCGCCCGGCTGCTCGAACAGGGTCATCTTGCGGAAGGTCGAGATGTGGTCGACGCCGGCATTGCTGCGCGTGTCGGAGGCGAACAGCAGGCCGGCCTTGAGCCGCATGGCAACGCAGTAGGTCATGGCCGGCGATTATTGCTGCTGCTGACGGCCGCTCGCGCGCACCTGCACCTGGGTGTGCAGCTGTTCGGCACCGCCGCCCAGGCGCACGCCGCGCACCGGGCAGGCGTCCAGGTAATCGGCGCCGATGGCCAGCTTCACGTAATGGCCATCGGCCAGGCAGCGGTTGGAGACGTCGAAGCCCAGCCAGCCGCCGTCCGGTCCGGGCAGCCGCGCCTCGGCCCAGGCATGGCTGGCCACATGGGTGTCGTCGGTGGCCAGATAGCCCGAGACATAGCGCACCGGCACGCCGAGCCGGCGCGCGCAGGTGGCGAAGACCTGGGCATGGTCCTGGCAGACGCCCAGCCGGGCGGCAAAGGCCTCGGCCGCCGGCGTGGCGGCGTCGGTGGCGCCGGGCGTGTAGGGCATGTGCTGCGCAAGCGCCTCCAGCAGCTGCAGCAGGCCCTCGCGCGGCGCGGCGGCGACCGCGGCCGCATGGGCATCGGCAAACTCGCGCAGCGCGGCGTCGGCCCGCGTCAGCGCCGATTCGCGCAGGAACAGCTCGGGCGGCAGCGGGTCGGCCGGATCGGGCCGCGGCGGGCCGTCCAGGGTCTCGACCACGCCCTGGGCCAGCAGCCGGATCTCGCGGCTGGGCTGGTCCAGGGTCAGCACCTGCAGCGCGTTGCCGTAGGCATCCAGGCAGCGCCCGGCCGGGGCCGGCAGGGACAGCTCCCAGGCCAGCACGCGCTGGCGCGCGTCGTCGCGCGGGCTCAGGCGCAGGTACTGGGTGCTGCGCTTGAGCGGGCTCGCGTAGCGGTAGACCGTCTCGTGGGCGATGGCCAGATGCATGGCGGGCGGCTCAGGCGGCTTCCAGATAGGCCTCGCGGATGGCGTCGCTGAGCTCGGCCGATTCGTCCAGGAAGCCGGTCAGCCAGCTGTGCACGCCCTCGGCCAGGATCTCGTCCACCGTGCCGTATTCCAGACGCAGCGCCAGGCGGCCGGCCAGCAGCTTGACCTGGCGGCCGGCGTCGGCATCGCCGCTGCGCGCCTCGATCAGCGGCAGGATGGCGCGGATCTCGTCACAGCAGGCGCGCAGCGAGCGCGGCACGTCGGGGCGCAGGATCAGCAGCTCGCTGACGCGGCGGCCGGCCAGGCTGTCGCGGTAGACCGCGTGATAGGCCTCGAAGGCCGAGAGCGAGCGCAGCAGCGCGCTCCAGGCATAGAAGTCCGGCGCGCTCTCCAGCGGCACGTCCACCGGCGCCAGGCTGGCCACGGCCGGCTCGATCAGCTGCGACTTCACGTCCAGCAGCCGCGCGGTGTTGTCGGCCCGCTCGACGAAGGTGCCCAGGCGGATGAAGCAGTAGGCGTCGTTGCGCTGCAGGGTGCCGTAGGTGGCGCCGCGGAACAGGTGGGAGCGCTCCTTGACCCAGTCGAAGAAGCTGGACACATTGGGGATGCCGCGCTTGGGCAGGCCGCGCGCCTCCAGCCAGGTGCTGTTGATCGCCTCCCACATCTCGGCCGTGATCTGGCCGCGCACCGCGTGGGCGTTCTCGCGCGCGACGCGCAGGCAGGACAGCACCGAGGCCGGGTTCTCCAGGTCCAGGGCCATGAAGTTGAACAGCGACTCGGCCTCCAGCTTGGGGTGGCGCTGGGTGTACTCCTCCAGGGTGCCGGTAACGGCCAGCGGCGCGGCCAGTTCCGTCATCGCGCCGCGCGACTGCGGCAGCAGGGACAGGGAATGGGTGACGTCCAGCATGCGCACGAGGTTCTCGGCGCGCTCGACATAGCGGCTCATCCAGTAGAGCTGGGCGGCGGTTCTAGACAGCATTGCAGTTCTCCAATCCCGCGTGCGGCAGCCGCATGGCGCGCACCTGGGGCATGACCGAGCGGGTGCCGCTGATCCGGCTTTGCCGGGCAGACAGCGCCGCCCCCTTGCAGGGGGCGCGCGAAGCGCGTAGGGGGTGGGACATCTAGTTCTCCAGGATCCAGGTGTCCTTGGTGCCGCCGCCCTGGGAGGAGTTCACCACCAGGGAGCCCTCTTTCAAGGCCACCCGCGTCAGCCCGCCCGAGACCATCGTCGTCTCCCTGCCGGTCAGCACGAAGGGCCGCAGGTCGATGTGGCGCGGCGCGATGCCGCTCTCGACGAAGGTGGGGCAGCTGGACAGGCACAGGGTCGGCTGAGCGATGTAGTTGCTGGGGTTGGCCCGGACCCGCTCGCGGAACTCCTCGACCTCGGCCTTGCTCGAGGCCGGCCCCACCAGCATGCCGTAGCCGCCGGCGCCGTGCACCTCCTTGACCACCAGCTCGGCCATGTTCTTCAGCACATGGTCCAGCTCGGCCGGCTTGCGGCACTGCCAGGTCGGCACGTTGTGCAGGATGGGCTCCTCCTTCAGGTAGAAGCGGATCATGTCGGGCACATAGGGGTAGATGGACTTGTCGTCCGCCACGCCGGTGCCGATCGCGTTGGCCAGGATCAGGTGGCCCTGCTTGTAGACCGACAGCAGGCCCGGCACGCCCAGCATCGAGTCGGCGCGGAAGGCCAGCGGGTCGAGGAAGGCATCGTCGATGCGGCGGTAGATCACGTCCACCCGCTTCGGCCCCACCGTCGTGCGCATGTAGAGGTAGTCGTCCTTGACGAACAGGTCCTGGCCCTCGACCAGCTCCACCCCCATCTGCTGGGCCAGGAAGGCGTGCTCGAAGTAGGCGCTGTTGAAGGGCCCGGGGGTCAGCACGACCACGGTGGGGTTCTCGACCTCGCTGGCGTGGCGCAGGGTGTTCAGCAGCAGGGTCGGGTAATGGGCCACCGGCGCCACCGCGTACTTGGCGAACAGCTCCGGGAACAGCCGCATCATCATCTTGCGGTTCTCCAGCATGTAGGAGACGCCGCTGGGCACGCGCAGATTGTCTTCCAGCACGTAATAGCCGCCGTCCGAATGGCGGATCAGGTCGACGCCGGTGATGTGGGTGTAGATGCCCAGCGGCAGGTCCAGGCCCTGCATGGCCGGCTGGTACTGCGCATTGGCGAACACCTGCTCGGCCGGGATCAGGCCGGCCTTGATGATCTCGTGATCATGGTAGATGTCCCACAGGAACTTGTTCAGCGCGGTGACGCGCTGGCGCAGGCCGCGCTCCAGCATCTGCCACTCGTCGGCCGGCACGATGCGCGGCACGGTGTCGAAGGGGATCAGGCGTTCGGCGCCCGCCTCGTCGCCGTAGACGGCGAAGGTGATGCCGACCTTGTGGAACAGCAGGTCGGCCTCGGCCCGCTTCTTGGCCAGGGCCTCGGGGGTCTGGGCATGCAGCCAGTGGGCAAAGGCCTGGTAGTGGGGCCTGATCGCACCGCTGGCCAGCAGCATCTCGTCGTAATGACCCGCAGCGGGGAGGGTGAGCGCATGCATCGTGGGAACTCCGTCGGTGTTGAACGGGGTGAATGCAAGGGCTGTGCCCACAGCCCGCTGCTGCAGCTTGCCCGACTTTGGTGCCCAGGGCCAGCGGGCACCGAAAACGTGCCGCGATCACTGCGCCGGACTGGTGCATCCGGCGGCCGGGCGGCCGGGTCAGTGCCGCCGCGCCACGATGAAGAGCCTCGGGAAGGCCAGCAGCCGGCTGCCGTCGGCGCGCGCCGGATAGGCGGCCGCGATGCGGCGCTCGTAGTCGGCCAGGAAATCGGCCTGCAGCTGCGCCTGCGGCAGTGCGTCGAGAAAGGGCCGCAGGCCGGTGGCGCGCAGCCATTGCACGATGGCCGCGGCATCGTCCATGCGGTGGTAGTAGGTGGTGCGCCAGACATCGACCTCGGCCGCGGGCGCCAGCAGGTCGTAGTACTGCTCGGCCGGCAGCAGGCGCGAGCGCAGCCGCTCGGCCGCGCCGAGGGCCGCCGCGAAGCGCGTGTCGGCCGCGGTCTCGCGCATCAGCCGGTGGCTGGGCTCGTCCAGGTTGTCGGGCATCTGCACGGCCAGCACGCCGCCGGGCGCCAGCGCCTCCAGCAGGCGCGGGACCAGGCGTTCATGCCCGGGCACCCATTGCAGGGCCGCATTGGCATAGATCAGGTCCAAGGGCGCCGCCGGCGTCCAGCCGGCGATGTCGCCCAGCTCGAACCGGCCCTCGGGCAGGCGCCGGCACGCCGCCTCCAGCATGGCCGGCGAGTTGTCGAGCCCGAGGATCTGCGCCCGGGGGTAGCGCCGCCACAGCAGCTCGGTGGAATTGCCCGGCCCGCAGCCCAGGTCGACCACGCGGGTCGGCGCCGCCAGCGGCACGCGCGCCAGCAACTCGGCCGCGGGGCGGCTGCGCTCGTCCTCGAAACGCCCGTAGAGGGCCGGATTCCAGTCGCTCATCGCTGCACTCCTGCGGTATGGCTTGTGTGGACTCCATCTTATGTCTTATATAAGACTTAGGGTGAGCGCCCCGGCCGCGACCTCAGGCGGATTCGTAGACCAGCATGGCCGCCGCCAGGTCTTCCAGCGCCGTGCCGACCGACTTGAACACGCTGCGCTCGGCTCGGCTGCCCAGGCCGCGGGGCAGCCGGCAGAGATCGGCCAGCGTGCCGCGCACGGCGGCGGCGCTGATCGCGCCGCTGGCCAGGGGCTGCAGCAGATCGCCGCTCTTGCGCAGCGCCTCCTCGGTGTCCACCCACAGGGCGGCGTCGCGCAGGCAGGCGTCGTCGGCCTCGCGCATGGCCGGCGTGAAGCTGCCGATCAGGTCCAGATGGCTGCCGGGGGCCAGCCACTCGCCATGCACCAGCGGCGCGGTGGCCAGGGTGGCGCAGCTGACGATGTCGGCCCGCGCGGCGGCCGCGGCCAGGTCCGGCACCGGCTGGGCCGGCAGGCCGGATTCGCTCAGCGACCGCGCCAGGGCGGCCGCGGCGGCGGGCTTGCGGTCCCAGACCAGCACCTGCTCGATGGGCAGCACGCTGCGATAGGCCTCGGGCAGCAGGCGGCCGACCCGGCCGGTGCCCAGCACCAGCAGCACGTGGGCGTCCGGCCGCGCCAGGCGGGACGCCGCCAGGGCCGAGGCGGCGGCGGTGCGCCGCGAGGTGATCTCGTTGCCGTCCATGCGCGCCAGCGGCGCGCCGCTGGCGGCGTCGAACAGCTGGTAGCTGGAAAACAGCCC
>Ga0255338_1002495_pt1 | contig 26560 bp, 24 predicted proteins | sample MeOH1_35cm_T4_19_FD_203715 | JGI IMG/M metagenome (GOLD analysis project Ga0255338, IMG submission 203715) | Sandy soil microbial communities from University of British Columbia, Vancouver, Canada - MeOH1_35cm_T4_195 | ecosystem: Engineered > Artificial ecosystem > Sand microcosm > Unclassified ...
CGACCACACCATCTTTTCCACTTCCTCGGCCAGCGACGACGTCACGGCCGAGTTGCCGAGGTTGCCGTTGATCTTGACGCGGAAGTTGCGGCCGATGGCCATCGGCTCCAGTTCCGTGTGGTTGACGTTGGCGGGGATGATCGCGCGGCCGGCGGCAATCTCCTTGCGCACGAATTCCGGCGTGATGTCCTCGGGGCGCAGCGGCAGGCCGGCGCCGAGCGCGTTGCCCGGATGCTGGCGCAGCAGCGCCCTGTACTCGGGCTTGTCGTGGAGCGCCTGCAGGTTCAGCGACTCGCGCAGCGCCACGTATTCCATTTCCGGCGTGATGATGCCCTGGCGCGCGTAGTGCATTTGCGACACGTTGGCGCCGGCCTTGGCGCGTCGGGGGTTGGTCAGCTGGGCAAAGCGCAGGTGCGCCGTGGCGGGGTCGTTGGCGCGGTCGCGGCCATATTCGGACGACAGGCCCGGCAGCACCTCGGTGTCGCCGCGCTCCTCGATCCAGCGGGCGCGCAAGGGCGGCAGGCCGGTCTTCAGGTTGATGTGCACGTCCGGGTCGCTGTACGGACCCGAGGTGTCGTACACGGGGATGGGCGGATTGGACATCTCGCCCTTGTCGGTGTGCGTGGACGTCTGCAGGATCGTGCGCAGCGGCACGCGGAGGTCCGGGCGGCTACCGGTCAGGTAGGTCTTGCTCGATGCCGGATAGGCGAATTTCTGGTCGAGATCGCTCTCGAGCGATTCAAACGATGCGGCGGGGGCAGTGCGGGCCATGGGTGTCGTCCTCTCTCTTGCGGGGATGGACGAAACCAGGAGCCCTGTGAGCCAGCCTGCGCGGCGGAGCCGGAGGCGGGGTCCCGTTGCGGGACAGGAGCTGTTCGGTTATTCATGAAACTTCCCACGCCGGTACTAGCCGGATCGGGTTCGAAGGGACTCTCTCAGCCGCACGGCCCATCCGTACGGCACCCCTGTTTCATCCAACGGGGTGAATTTAAGCACAAGCCCCCGCTCGGCGCCACCCGCAATTTTGTCCCGGCTGTCATGCGCGAAAGGTTCGACCGATCAATGCTGCACCGCACGATGCCCGACGATGTGGGCATGGCGGCGCTTTTTGCAAGGGAATGCGCGCGTTTCCCGAACGGGCGCAGTTGCCGTACCATCGCCGCAGAAGCCTGTTGCAGCCCTGTTGCCATGCCCCCGGGAGACGCCATGACCGCCCCATCCGATGCCACGCACGTTGTCTTCAACCAGGTCCCGGACCTGTCGCACTACAACCTGTTCGGGACCGATCCGGGCCTGCGCGCCGCGCTGGAACGGCTGGGCGGGGGCTGGCATGCCGATGCGCTGGGCGCGTTCGGCGCGCGGCTTGGCGAGCCCGAGGTGCAGTCCTGGGCCGCCGAGGCCAACCGCCTGGACCCGGAACTGCACACCCACAGCCGCACCGGCGAGCGCATCGACGCGGTGAGCTTTCACCCCGCCTGGCACGCCCTGCTGGCGCTGCTGCGCGGCCAGCAGTTGCAGGCGCTGCCGTTCGCCCAGCCGCGCCCCGGCGCCTGGGCGGCGCGCACGGCCGGCTACTTCCTGCAGGCGCAGGTGGAATCGGGCGCGCTGTGCCCGACCACCATGACCCTGGCCAGCATTCCCGTGCTGCGCAAGGAACCCGCGCTGTTCCGCGACCTCGAGCCCCGGCTGTATGCCACGGAACACGATGCGCGCGACCTGCCCTGGCGCGACAAGACCGCGATCCTGATCGGCATGGGCATGACCGAGAAGCAGGGCGGCTCCGACGTGCGCGCCAACACCACCGTGGCCATGCCGGTGCGCGGCGAGGGCCGGGGCGCCGAGTACGCGCTCACGGGCCACAAGTGGTTCTTTTCCGCGCCAATGTGCGACGCGCACCTCGTGGTGGCGCGCATGGGCGCGACCGACGGCCCGCTCTCATGCTTCTTCGTGCCGCGTTTCCGCGATGACGGCAGCAAGAACCCCATCGAGATCCAGCGCCTGAAGGACAAGCTCGGCAACCGCTCCAACGCCAGCAGCGAGGTGGAGTTCCGCGGCGCCACGGGCATCCTGATCGGCGAGGAAGGCCGCGGCATTCCCACCATCATCGAGATGGCCACCAACACGCGGCTGGACTGCGTGATCGGCAGCGCGGCGCTGCTGCGCGCCGCGCTGGTGCAGTCGCTCCATCATGCGCGCCATCGCATGGCGTTCGGCCGCCTGCTGGCGGACCAGCCGCTGATGCGCAATGTGCTGGCCGACCTGGCGCTGGAGTCCGACGCGGCCACGCTGTTGATGATGGCGCTGGCGCAGGCATTCGAGCGCGCCGACGACGATCCGCTGGCCGCCGCCTGGAAGCGCGTGGTCACGCCCGCCGCCAAGTTCTGGATCTGCAAACGTGCGCTGGAAGCCACCGGCGAGGCCATGGAGGTCTGGGGCGGCAACGGCTATGTGGAGGAAGGGCCGATGGCGCGGCTGTACCGCGAGGCGCCGGTCAATTCGATCTGGGAAGGCTCGGGCAACGTGATGTGCCTGGATGTGATGCGGGCGTTACAGCGCAATCCCGACGATGGGGCGCGCATCCTGCACGATCTGGCGCGGCTTTCCAACGGCAATGCCGCCGTGCGCGCGGAACTGGCGTCGCTGCAGGCCATGCTGCGCGAACCGGCCGAGCAGCTCGAGGCGAACGGCCGGCGCTTCGCGCAGGGGCTGGTGCTGACCGCGCAGGGCGCGCTGATGATCGCGCACGCCGATCCCGAATCGGCCGAGCATTTCGTGGCGAGCCGCCTGGGCCGCCAGCATGGGCGCGTGTTTGGCACGCTGGATGCCGATAGCGCCACATTGAAGCGGCTTGCGGAGCGGAGTTGGCCTGCCTGAGGGAGATTTCGTGCGGATACCGCACCGCGGATGATGCGCCGCGTCAGAAACGGCTTCAGGGGACATGGCCCCGGACGTAAATGTTGATGCCCGCGACATCCCGTCGTCATCAACCCGGCGGCACTGCGATCAAGCAAGTGCCGCCAACGTCCCATGAATATCACCCAACGCCTGCTTCTTACCCTTTCCATTTCCGTGGTCTCGCTGCTGTTCATCGGGATCGGCGGCATCTGGCAACTCAACCAAGCCGAGGAACGCCTCGAGTACTTCAACTCGAACACGCTGGCCAGTGTGCGGCACCTGAATATCATCAGCGACGCCGTGACCGGCCTGCGCGTGGGCCTGTACCGCCACGCGGTCACCGATGACGCCGCGGCCAAGAAGGAGGCCGAAGCCGATATCGGCGCTGCCAGCAAGCGCCTCGACGAGATGGCGGCGCTGTACGCGCGCGAGGATGTCTCGGACGAGACCGACCGCAAGATGCTGGAATCCGGCAAAGCCGCCATCAAGCGGTTCGTCGATCAGTTCCCCGCCTTCCTCGAGCGGTCCAACAACAACGACCACGATGTGGTCCGGCAAATGCTGACGCCGGGCAGCGAGTTGCTCCAGGCATCGGCGGCGTTGCGCAATGCCATCGACGAACACGTCGCGTACAACGCAAAGCTCGGCGACGACGCCGTAGCGGCGAATAAGGCGCAGCACACCCGGACCGTGTGGACGTTCCTGGGCGTAATCACGGTTGCTGTGGTGTTTACAGCACTCATGGCCGTGTCGCTGTATCGCCGCATCAGGCACAGCCTGGCCGAGATCAAGGGCACGCTCGAACACGTGAGCCAGTCGCTGGACCTGGACCGCCGCGCCCCGGTGGCGCGGATGGACGAGATCGGCCAGACCGCGCAATCGTTCAACACGCTGATCGAGCGCGTGGCGCTGACACTGCGCGAGGTGCGCCAGTCCACCGATTCCGTCGGCGTGGCCGCCGCCCAGATTGCCGCCGGCAACGTGGACCTTTCGTCGCGCACCGAGCAGCAGGCGGCCTCGCTGGAGGAAACCGCATCGAGCATGGAGCAGTTGACCGCCACCGTGCGCCAGAACGCCGATAACGCGCGCCAGGCCAGCTCACTGGCCGCCAGCGCCGCCGACGTGGCCGATGCCGGCAACCACGCCGTGCAGCAGATGGTGGACACGATGGGCGCCATCAGCGGCAGTTCCGAGCGCATTGCCGAGATCACCAACCTGATCGAGGGCATCGCGTTCCAGACCAACATCCTGGCCCTGAACGCGGCGGTGGAAGCGGCGCGTGCCGGCGAGCAGGGCCGCGGCTTCGCCGTGGTGGCGGGCGAGGTGCGCAGCCTGGCGCAACGTTCGTCCAGCGCGGCCAAGGAAATCAAGGAACTGATCGAGGCATCGGTGGACACCGTGCGCACGGGCTCCACGCAGGCGCAGGGCGTGGGCGACACGATGACCGAGATCCGCCAGGCCGTGCGCCGCGTGTCGGAAATCATCGCCGAGATTGCCGCCGCCTCGCAGGAGCAAAGCGCGGGCATCGAGCAGGTGGGTCAGGCGGTGGGCCAGATGGATCAGGTCACGCAGCAGAACGCCGCGCTGGTGGAAGAAGCGGCGGCCGCCGCGCAATCGCTGGACGAGCAGGCCGGCAGGCTGCGCGAGTGCGTGGCGCAGTTCCAGATGCAGGCTTGAGCGGTGGCATTTAATCCGCCGCCACGGTCTCGCGGATGCGCAGCGTCACATGGGGCGCGTAGCGGATCAGGTCGTGCGCGCGCTCGCCGATCATGATGGCGGGCGCGTTCGTATTTCCGCCAATCAGCGTGGGCATGATCGACGCATCGACCACGCGCAATCCCTCCACGCCCCGCACGCGCAGTTGCGGGTCCACCACCGCCAGCGCATCCATGCCCATGCGGCACGTGCCCACTGGGTGATAGATCGTGTCCGCGTGGCGGCGGATCATCGCGCGCACGGCGGCGTCATCGGTGCCGTCCAGCCGCAGGTCCGCCGAATACAGCTCGCGCCCGCCGAAGTCGGCCAGCGGCGGCTGCGCCAGAATCCGCCGCACGATGCGCACGCCGGCTACCAGGTCGTCCATGTCTCGCGGATCGGACAGGTAGCGCGGATCGATCTCCGGCGCATCGCGCATGTCCGCCGACGCCAGCCGCACCACGCCACGGCTGCGCGGCCGCAGCACGCAGACGTGGCACGAATAGCCGTGGCCCACGTTCACGCGGCGCATGTGATCGTCGGCCATCCCCACCACGAAATGCAACTGCAGGTCTGGCTCGTCGAGCCCCGGCCGGCTGCGCAGGAACCCGCCCGCTTCGGCGAAATTCGAGGTCAGCATGCCCGTGTGGTCGCGCCGGTAGCGGCGTATCTCGGCCAATAGCCGCCACGCGCCGCCCAGCGAGATGCCGAACAGGTCAGGTGCCGCCACGCGCTTGTGCACGATGACGTCGAGGTGATCCTGAAGGTTGCCGCCCACGCCGGGCAGGTCATGCACAACGGGCACGCCGTGCTCGCGCAGGTGCGCCCCCGGGCCGATCCCTGACGCCATCAGCAACTGCGGCGAGCCGAACGCGCCAGCGCTGACGATCACCTCGCGGCGCGCGCGCAGCACCACCTCGGCCCCGTCGCGCCAGGCCAGCACGCCCACCGCGCGGCGGCCTTCGAACAGGATGCGCAGCACCTGCATGCCGGTGAGCACATGCAGGTGCGGGCGCCCGCCGTTGCAGGCGCGGTCGCGCGCGTTGCCGCCGTGCAGGTAGGCCCGCGCGGCGTTCCAGCGTTCGCCGTCGTGCTGGGTCACCTGGTACCAGCCCACGCCCTCCTGCGATTCGCCGTTGAAATCGTCGTTGCGCGCGAAGCCGGCCTGCCGGGCGGCATCGATGAAGGACTGGCCAAACGGATTCGGCGAGCGCAGGTCGCTGACATGGAGCGGGCCGGTGCCGCCGTGCAGCGGATCGTCGTCATGCCCGGCCACGCGCGCGTTGCATTCGGCGCGGCGGAAATACGGCAGCACATCGTCCCATGCCCAGCCGTCGCAGCCGGCGGCGGCCCAGCCGTCGTAGTCGCCCGGGCGGCCGCGCGTATAGATCATGGCGTTGATCGACGATGACCCGCCCAGGCCCCGGCCGCGCGGCTGGTAGCCGCGCCGGCCGTCCAGCCCCGCCTGCGGCACGGTCTGGTAGCCATAGTTGCGGCGCCCGGCGCGCGGCAGGATGGCGGCGCACCCGGCGGGTGTGCGTACCAGCACATGGTGATCGTGCTGGCCGGCTTCCAGCAGGCCGATGCTGTCGCCGCCGCTGTCGGCCAGCCGGCCAGCCAGCGCGCAGCCGGCGGAGCCGGCTCCCACGACGAGATAGTCAAAGATCGCTTCCATCTGTCTCCCCGCCTGCCCTGTGCCCGGACCACCGCGAAAATCCAGTGTAGGCGCTGGGGCCGGGGTGGTGAAGGCGCGCAATCCCGGGCTGCGCGCCGCGGCGTTTGGGGGGCCGCCTCCATTGCGGTAACGCTCATGCTGGCATATGGTGCGCGATGGTGGCGCGCGATCATCCGGCAACGCGACAGGCACCCTGCCCCCCACCCCGCCAGCCAGGAGCCCGCCAGATGAGAGAAGTCCCCGCCATGTCATTGGTGTTCGACGCCATGCGCGCGGCGTCGCGCCACGAGCAGACCCCGCCGTGGGCGGTGCGCGCGGACCGCCTGCGCCGGCTGCGGCGGCTGGTGCAGACGAACCACGACGCCATCGCCGCCGCCATCGGCGCGGACTTCACCAACCGGCCGCGCCAGGAAACCGCGTTGCTCGAAGTGTTTCCGAGCCTGGCCGGCATCGATGACGCACTGCGGCACGGCAAGCGCTGGATGCGCGTGCGCCGCGCGCGCACCGGCCTCTGGTTCCTGCCCGGCCGCTCGCGGCTGATGCCGCAGCCGCTGGGCGTGATCGGCGTGGTGGTGCCATGGAACTACCCGCTGTTCCTGGCGGTGGGCCCGCTCACGGGCGCGCTCGTGGCCGGCAACCGGGCCATGGTCAAGCTGTCGGAGTACACGCCGCGCTTCGCGGCATTGTTCGCGCAACTGGTGCAGGCCACGTTCGCGCCGGACGAGGTGTCCGTGGTCAATGGCGATGCCGACGTGGCCGCCGCGTTCAGCGCGCTGCCGTTCGATCACCTGCTGTTTACCGGCTCCACGAATGTGGGACATCACGTGATGCGCGCGGCGGCAGCCAACCTGACGCCGGTGACACTGGAGCTGGGCGGCAAGTCGCCGGCCATCGTCGGCCCGCAGGCCGATTTCGAGCATGCCGTGGAGCGCATCGTGGTGGGCAAGCTGCTCAATGCGGGCCAGACCTGCATCGCCCCGGACTACGTGCTGGTGCCCGAGGACCAGCGCGACCGCTTTGCCGAGGCCGCGCGCCGCTGCGTGAACCGCCTCTACCCCGACCTGGCCCGCAACCCCGACTACACGAGCATCATCAGCCCGCGCCACTTTGGCCGGCTGGTGTCGATGATCGACGCCGCCGGCGCGGCCGGCGCGCGCGTGGTGCCGCTGACCGATGCCGTGCCCGATGCCGATGCGCGCCGCCTGCCGCCCGTGCTGCTGACGGGCGTGCCGGATGACACCATGGCGATGCGGGAGGAGATCTTCGGCCCGGTGCTGCCCGTGGTGACCTATCGCACCATGGACGAGGCCATCGGCTTCATCAACGCCCGCCCACGGCCGCTGGCGCTCTATCTCTTCGACCGGCGGCGCGACGTGGTGGACCATGTGATGCGGCAGACCGTGGCAGGCGGCGTGACGGTCAACGACACGCTGTTCCATATCGCCCAGGACGACCTGCCGTTCGGCGGCGTGGGCGCCAGCGGCATGGGCGCTTATCACGGCCGGGCGGGCTTCGAGACCTTCTCCAAGCTCAAGCCGGTGTTCCACCAGGCCGGGCTCAATGGCGCCGGCCTGCTCAAGCCGCCCTACGGCAAGCGCTTCGCGGCGATGCTGAAACTATTACTGCGGTAAGCCCTACGCGGCCAGCATCGGCTTGCCGAGCATGCGCGACAGCACGGCCTCGGGCGAGTGCGTGTGGTCGCTGATGGCCTTCGGGTCCAGGTAGATGGTCTGCTCCATCATCGCCCGGCCACGCATGGCCGCGTGGAGTGCCTGGTCGCTGAACACGATCCAGGTGGCGCCCGGCGGGAACTGGAATTCCTGCTGCGGCACGTTCTTCTGGTAGTCCAGGTCGGCCTTGGCCAGGTCGTGCAATTGCAGCATGCGGTGGTCGTATTCCGAACGCGTGCGCTTGGTGATGTGCAACTGCTTCATCAGCCACGCCTGCCCCGGCCACATGCCGTGCGTTTTGGGCACGAAGCGCGCGGCGAAGTCGGCAAACGGCTCGCCCACGCGCCACACGCGCGGCGCGGCCGGGTCGATGTTGTGGAACACGCGCAGCAGCCGCTTGCCCTGCATCGGATTGGACGGAAACGCGTCCACGTGCAGCCGGGTGTCGTCCTTGCGCCAGCTGACCGGGCGGCCGGCGATCTCGCTCGGACGCAGCGAGGTGCCCGCGCGTGTCATATACGGCGCATATTCGGGAAACAGCGTGCGGATCAGCGTCTCGCCCGATTCCGCGTAGCGGCGGATCAGCGCGTGGAGGTCGGCCAGGTCCTGCGCGCCGCCCACGGCGCCGCGCACCGCGCGGTCATCGGCGCGCAGGTTGATGTTCTTGGACTTGCCATCGGACCAGCGGCTGTCCAGGAAGCGCTCCTCGCCGGGCGCGAAGCGGAAATTCAGCTTCGGGAAGTACAGCACAGCGCCCTGCTCGAGCTCGCGGCGCAAGGTGGCGCGCTGCTCGGGCGTGACGGCGGGTGCCCATTCGGTAAAGGGCTGCGTGCGGATCAGGTTCAGCGACATGGCATTCCAGGTGGATGCGGCAGATGTAATTGGTGGCGATTCTACCGCGCGCGCCGCGCGCCGCCATGTGCTGCATCAACGACAGAACGCACCCAATAAAAAACCCCGCGGGTTCCGAAGAACCGGCGGGGTTCCGGCCTGCCCGTGGGCTGGCCGAGGCCTCGATTACAGGCCGGCGGCGGCGCGCAGCACGGCGGCCTTGTCGGTGGCTTCCCACGAGAACTCCGGCTCCTCGCGGCCAAAGTGGCCGTAGGCGGCGGTCTTCTCGTAGATCGGGCGCAGCAGGTCCAGCATCTGCACAATACCCTTCGGCCGCAGGTCGAAATGCTCCTGCACCAGTTCGGCGATCTTTTCGTCGGAGATCTTGCCGGTGCCTTCGGTGTACACGGTCACGTTGATCGGGCGGGCCACGCCGATCGCGTAGCTGACCTGCACCTGGCACTGGCGCGCCAGGCCGGCGGCCACCACGTTCTTGGCCACGTAGCGGGCGGCGTAGGCGGCCGAGCGGTCCACCTTCGACGGGTCCTTGCCCGAGAACGCGCCGCCACCGTGCGGCGAGGCGCCGCCGTAGGTATCGACGATGATCTTGCGGCCGGTCAGGCCGCAATCGCCCTGCGGGCCGCCAATCACGAAGCGGCCGGTCGGGTTGACCAGGTACTTGGTGTCGATGAGCATCCCGTCCGGCAGCACCGGCTTGATGATCTCCTCGATCACGGCTTCGCGGATCTGGGCCTGCGAGATGTCCGGCGCGTGCTGGGTGGACAGCACCACGGTGTCCACGCTGTGCGGGCGGCCATCGACGTAGCGCACGGTCACCTGCGACTTGGCGTCCGGGCGCAGCCAGGGCAGGCGGCCGTCACGGCGCAGCTGCGACTGGCGCTCCACCAGGCGGTGGGCGTAGTAGATCGGGAACGGCATCAGTTCGGGCGTCTCGTCGCACGCGTAGCCGAACATCAGGCCCTGGTCGCCGGCACCCTGGTTCAGGTAGTCGTCGGAGGCGCGGTCCACGCCCTGGGCGATGTCGGGCGACTGCTTGTCGTACGCCACCAGCACGGCGCAACCCTTGTAGTCGATGCCGTACTCGGTGTTGTCGTAGCCGATGCGCTTGATGGTGTCGCGGGCAACCTGGATATAGTCCACGTTGGCCGTAGTGGTAATTTCACCAGCCATCACCACCAGACCGGTGTTGCACAGCGTCTCGGCCGCCACGCGGGCGTACTTGTCCTGGGACAGGATGGCGTCCAGGACGGCGTCCGAAATCTGGTCCGCAACTTTATCGGGATGGCCTTCGGAGACAGATTCCGAAGTGAACAGGAAGTCGTTTGCCACGAGCTTGTTTCTCCAAGGTTGGCTATTGATCGGCTTTTGCGTGCCAGCCTCGGGAACGACGCGGCGACGCTTTAGCGGTATTTTCACGCCACCCGGGTAGAGCGGCATCGCCCCGCAAGTTGTCAGTTAACTCGGCGATACACGCTATTATACGCGCCTGCCGCGTGCGCTGCACTGCGCCGCGAATCAGCCTTTCTTGCCCGTATTTCTTGCCCGTATTTCCGCGTCTGGTCCTATGACTTTCCTCTTCTGGCTCATTTCCCGCCTGCCCCTGCGCGCGCTGCATGCCATCGGCGGCGCGCTGGGCTTGCTCGCGGCGCGGTTGCCCGGCCGGTATGGCCGGCGGCTGGCCGAGAACTTCCGCCATGCCTACCCGGACGTCACCGACGCCATGCTGGCCGAGGCCGCGCGCGCCACGGGCCGCCTGATCCTGGAGATGCCGTACTTCTGGTGCCGCAAGTCGCTCGACGCCAGGCTCTACAACTTCGACGACTCGCTCTGGCCCACGCTGAACCGGCTTCAGTTGCAGGCCAACGGCATCATCATCCTGACCCCGCACCTGGGCTGCTTCGAGGTATTGCCGCAGTCACACGCGGTGCACCGCCCCGTGACGGCGCTGTTCAAGCCGCCGCACCAGCCCTGGCTGCGCAACTTCGTGGAGCGCATGCGCACGCGCCCCGGCGTCTCCATGGCCCCGGCCACCCCGCGCGGCGTGCGCATGCTGGCCAAGGCACTCAAGCGCGGCGAAGCCGTGGGCATCCTGCCCGACCAGGTGCCAAGTGCAGGAGAGGGCACGTGGGCGCCGTTCTTCGGCAAGCCGGCCTATTCGATGACACTGGTGCACCGGCTGCACAAGCTGACCCGGGCGCCCGTGGTCATGATGTTTGCCGAGCGGTTGCCCAAGGCCGCCGGCTACATTGGCCACATGCGCCTCGTGGGCAATGACGGCGTCCTGGCCGACGATCCCGACGCCGCCGCCGCGCAGATCAACCGGGCGGTCGAGGAACTGATCTCGGAGGCGCCCACCCAGTACCTCTGGGGCTACAACCGCTACAAGCGCCCGACCGGCGCCGACCTGCCGCCCGACACCGCCGGCCAGCCGCAGGCCGCCACCCACGACACCCTCCAATGAGCCGAATCTTTACCTGGCTTGGCATCGGCCTGCTGACCGTGCTGGGCAAGCTGCCGTACCCGTTCGTGGCCCGCTTCGGCGAGGCGCTGGGCGGCCTGCTCTACCGGATTCCCAACGGCCGCCGCGAGGTGGTGCGCGCCAACCTGCGCCTGAGCTTTCCGGAAAAATCCGAGGCCGAAATCGACGCGATGTCGCGCGAGACCTTCCGCCACATCTTCCGCAGCTTTGCCGAGCGCGGCATCTTCTGGACCGGCAGCGAGGCCCAGATGCGCCGCTGGGTGCGGATCGACGACCAGGCCAACCTGGTGGCGCTGGACGGCACGCCCCACATCCTGGTGACGATGCACCTCTCGGGCGTGGAGGCCGGCGCGATCCGCCTGACCATCCACCTGCGCGACCACGCGGGCCGGTCAGGGGCCTCGCTGTATACCAGGCAGAAGAACGCGCTGTTCGACGATTTCCTGAAGCACGCGCGCGGCCGGTTCGGCGCCAACATGATCTCGCGCAACGACAGCGCGCGCGACATCCTGCGCTGCCTGAAGAAGGGCGAGGCGCTCCAGTTGATCTCCGACATGGATTTCGGCGAGCGCGACTCGGAATTCGTGCCGTTTTTCGGCGTCCAGGCGCTCACGCTGACGGCGGTCTCGCGCCTGGCGCGGCTGACCGGCGCCAAGGTGGTGCCGATCTATACGGAAATGCTGCCCGACTACCAGGGCTACGTGCTGCACATCCTGCCGGCGTGGGAAGACTACCCGGGCGAGAGCGTGACCGACGACACGCGGCGCATGAACGCGTTCTTCGAGGACGCCATCCGCCCGCGCGTGACCGAGTACTACTGGGTCCACAAGCGCTTCAAGCACCGCCCGCCGGGCGAGCCGGAAATCTACTAATTTCGCACGGCGACGATACAATTTGGCCATGAAACTCCAGTTCACCAAGATGCATGGCGCCGGCAACGACTTTGTCGTGCTGGATGGCATCCACCAGAAGCTAGACCTCACCGAGGCCCAGTGGCGCGCGCTGGCCAGCCGGCACTTTGGCGTGGGCGCGGACCAGATCCTGGTCGTGGAGGCGTCCACGCGCGACGACGTGGACTTTCGCTACCGGATCTTCAATGCCGATGGCGGCGAGGTAGAGCACTGCGGCAACGGCGCGCGCTGCTTCGTGCGCTTTGTCACGGACAAGGGCATGACCGACAAGCGCTCGGTGCGCGTGGAAGTGATGAACGGCGTGATCACGCTGACGCTGCAGGACGACGGCCAGGTCACGGTGGACATGGGCGCGCCCGAGCTCGATCCGGCGCGGGTGCCCTTCCTGCCCGACGGCCTGCCCACGCGCGCCGAGGGCGACGACACGCTGTACGGGCTCGAGGTGAACGGGCGCACCGCCTGGATCTCGGCGGTGTCGATGGGCAATCCGCACGCGGTGCAGGTGGTGGACGACGTGGAGCAGTTTCCGGTCCTCCAGGACGGCCCGGTGATCGAACACCATAAGACTTTTCCGAAACGGGTCAACGCGGGCTTCATGCAGGTGGTGGACCGCCAGACCGTGCGGCTGCGCGTGTTCGAGCGCGGCGCCGGCGAGACGCTGGCCTGCGGCACGGGCGCCTGCGCGGCCGTGGTGGCGGGCATCCGGCGCGGTTTGCTGGACTCGCCGGTCAAGGTTCACACGCACGGCGGCGACCTGACCATCGGCTGGGGCGGCGCGGGCCAGCCCGTGCAGATGACCGGGCCGGCGACGACCGTTTTCGAAGGCACTATTGACCTTGCGGCGCTGAACGCGTGACCATAGGGGCTCCCGCGGTTTGCCACCGGAGCGCCCATGACGCTGGACGATTTCCGCATCACCAGTAGCAAGAAGTTCAGTCTTGCCAACTTCGACCCCGGCAGCAAGCTGCTGTCCAGCGGCGACAAGCGGACCGGCGAGGAGCGCCTGGCCGCCCTCTCGGACCATCTGGACGCCCAGCAGGACGTCTTCTACGCCGAGCACCGCCGCAAGCTGCTGGTCATCCTGCAAGGGATGGACACCAGCGGCAAGGACGGCACCGTGCGCTCGGTCTTCCGCAGCTTCGACCCGCTGGGCATCCGCGTGGTCGGCTTCAAGGCGCCAACCCCCGACGAACTGGCGCACGACTTCCTGTGGCGCGTGCACGCCCAGGTGCCGCGCGTGGGCGAGATCGTGATGTTCAATCGCAGCCATTACGAGGACGTGCTGATCACGCGCGTGCATGGCTGGATCGACGAGGCCGAGTGCGAGCGCCGCTACAAGCAGATCCGCGCGTTCGAGTCGCTGCTGACCGAGACCGGCACCACCATCGTCAAGTGTTTCCTGCATCTTTCCAAGGACGAGCAGAAGGCGCGGCTCGAGGCCCGGATCGCAGATCCGCAGAAGCACTGGAAATTCGACGTGCAGGATCTGGCCGAGCGCAAATACTGGGGGAAATACCAGGAAGCCTACGAGGCGGCCATCGCGGCCACGGCCACGCCGGCCAGCCCGTGGTACATCGTGCCGGCAGACTCCAAGATCCATCGCAACCTGATGGTGGCCGAGATCATGGCTGACGTGTTCCGGCAACTGAAGCCTGAATACCCGCCGCCGAAGCCGGAACTGGCCAAGGTCAAGGTGGAATGACCGGAAGGGGTCAGTCGCCGCCGCCGTTGCCGCGATGCACGTCGTGCGTGACGAACGGATGCTCGGGCTCCGGCATCGCCAGCCATTTGGGGTGCCTGAGCGTGTCCCGGATATCTTCCAGGCCGCTCGCCCAATGCTCGTGCATCGTCAGGGCGCCGAACTGATAGTCCTTGGCGCTGCCCTCGAACGATTTGTCGCGGTAGATCAGCTGGATCACGTTGCGGCGCGCGTCGCAGGCGTGGTCGGCCGCGCGCTGGTAACACGGGTCGCCGCGCTTCGACGGCGGCACCAGCGCCATCAGCTCGCTCAGCATGCGCCGATAGTTCTGCTGCTCGCGCATGTAGTCCGTGATGGCGCGCGTGCGGCTGGAATACTGGATGTCCTTCTGCCGCTCGGCCACGTCCAGCAGGTTGTGCGGCAGCTTGCCGCGCGCGCTCCACAGGTCCACCTGGAAGATCAGCGCGTCGCGCCGCGGCTGCGCCGTCAGCACTTCATGCAACGGCGTGTTCGAGACCAGGCCGCCGTCCCAGTAATACTCGCCGTCGATCTCCACGGCCGGAAAGCCCGGCGGCAACGCGCCCGACGCCATGAAATGCTCGGCGCGCAGCGTCTGCCGCGTGTTGTCGAAATACGCGAAATTGCCGGTCCGCACGTTCACGGCGCCTACCGAGACGCGCATCTCCTTCGGCTGGTTGATGCGATCAAAATCGGCAAAGCGCTCCAGCGTGGCCTTGAGCGGCCCGGTGTCGTAGTAGCTGGCGCGCGCGGGGTCGTCGAGGCGGCTCCAGAGATCGGTGATCGCGCGCGGCGAGAAGAAGCCGCGCTGGCCCTCCATCATCGCGCGCGCCGCGTTGATGCTGTCGAACCAGATCCGCATCGGCTCCGGCCACGTGGGCGCGGTCTCGGTCAGCAGTTCCACCGGCAGTCCGGGCAGCCACGGCTGCGCGCAGATGTATTCCCAGAACGCACGCAGTTGCGCCACGCGGGTCTCGGGCGGGTTGCCGGCGATGACGGCGGCGTTGAGCGCGCCAATCGAGATGCCCGCGATCCAGTTGGGATGAATTCCACCCTCGGACAGGCCCTGGTACACGCCGGCCTGGTAGGCGCCGAGCGCACCGCCGCCCTGCAGCACCAGCGCGCGCACCGCATAGGCATCATGGGCCGGACCATCGCCGGGCAAGGCGTCAGGAGCGCAGTGATCGCTCACTGCGGTGCGCTTCTTTTTCATGGTTATTACACGCCGTATTTCTTACGATAGGCCGCCACGGGCGCGCGAAAGTTCCCCAGCGCGGGGTCGTTTGACGCATCGAGGTAGGCCAGCAGGTCCTTGAGGCTGGCGATGGCGATCACGGGCACGCCGTACTCGCGCTGCACGTCCTGCACGGCAGAATGCGTGCCGATGTTGTCGGCGGTACCGCTCCGCTCCATGCGATCAAGGGCGATCAGCACGGCGGCCGGCTCGGCGCCCGCGGCGCGGATCATCTGCATCGACTCGCGCACCGACGTGCCGGCTGAGATCACGTCGTCCACGATCACCACCTTGCCCTGCAGCTTCGCGCCGACCAGGGTGCCGCCTTCGCCGTGGTCCTTGGCTTCCTTGCGGTTGTAGGCAAACCCGACGTCGCGCCCCATGCCGGCCAGCGCCACGGCGGTGGCCGATGCCAGCGTGATGCCCTTGTAGGCCGGCCCGAACAGCACGTCGAACTGCACGCCCGAGTTGAGCAGGGTTTTCGCATAGAATTGCGCCACCTGACCCAGCATCGCGCCCTGGTTGAACAGGCCGGCGTTGAAGAAGTACGGCGACTTGCGGCCCGCTTTGGTCACGAACTCGCCAAAGGACAGCACGCCCGCATCGAGCGCGAAGCGGATGAAGGTCTGGCTGAGATCGCCCGGCGTGGTCTGCTGCGTCATCTTTTCTCTCTGAATTCAAAATTTCCCGAGATGTTACGGATTATCAGCGCCAACCTCAACGGCATCCGCTCCGCGGCCAAAAAGGGCTTTTTCGAGTGGATGGGCAAGCAGGACGCGGACATGGTCTGCGTGCAGGAACTGAAGGCCCAGGAAGCCGACATGACCGAGGCGTTCCTTGCGCCACATGGCTACCACGGCTTTTTCCACTACGCCGAGAAAAAGGGCTACAGCGGCGTGGGCCTGTACACGCGCCACAAGCCCGAACGCGTGATCACGGGCTTCGGCGTGCCCGAGTTCGACGCCGAGGGCCGCTACGTGGAAGTGCAGTATCCGCATCTTGCGGTGATTTCGGTCTATGTGCCGTCCGGCTCCAGCGGAGAGGAGCGCCAGCAGGCCAAGTTCCGCTTCATGGAGGCATTCCTGCCGCACCTGCTGCAATTGAAGGCCAGCGGCCGCGAGATCGTGCTGTGCGGTGACGTGAACATCGCCCACAAGGAAATCGACATCAGGAACTGGAAGGGCAACCTCAAGAACTCCGGCTTCCTGCCCGAGGAGCGCGCCTGGATTGGCGAGCTGTTCGACAACCACGGCTATGTGGACGTTTTCCGGCAACTGGACCCGCGCCCGGAGCAGTACACGTGGTGGAGCAACCGGGGCCAGGCTTACGCGAAGAACGTGGGGTGGCGGATCGACTACCACCTGACCACGTCGAAGATCGCCGCCACGGCCAAGGTGTGTTCCATCTACAAGGACGAGAAGTTCAGCGACCACGCACCGCTGTCGATCGATTACGATTTTCCGCTGTAGGGCGGCGGGCCAGGCGCCATGCCGGCGCCACCGCCGTCAGATCGTGCGGATTTCGTCCAGCAGGTTCGGGTGGCGATCCAGCAGCTTGAGCAGCTTCACCAGCGCCAGCGGCGGCTTGGTCCGCCCGGTTTCGTAGCGCGAGAACGCGTTGACGCCGCCGCCGAAAATCTCGCCGGCTTCGCGCTGGTCGAGTTCGAGCTTGCGGCGCACCGATACGATGAAGGCGGGGTCGACGACTGCGGCGTTCACTTGTTTGTTGAATGCAAAGGCCAACTCGCCGATACGGTCACATTCATCGCGATCCAAGACCCCCTCGCCGCAGATGGGGCACCAATCCGCAAGGACGCTTTCGATGACGGTGGACTCTCCACGGTAGCTGTATGGCATATCCCGACGCTCTCGTACGAGTTCCGCGCCGCCACACTCAGGGCATTGCATAGCCATTCCTTTTTCAGTGAGGATTACCGCACCTTGAACGATACGATCAAGACGTCGTCCACCACGGTTAGCTTCAGATAGATGGCACCGAACGGTGTTATCGGGTGGTAGACGTCCTGCCAGATCCGGTGATCGGTGTACGTTGTCATGCTCTTGTACAAGTCGGCAGGCTGGAGACGGGACACAACGTCTACCGCGTCCTTCTCCCGCAATCCCATATTGAAAACACCCTCTGCCGCCGAAGCAGTCAGTCGAACCCGGCCTTCGACAACCAGCCTCCTCACGACCGAGAGCTTGTAATGCGCTGACGATTTCTCCATGCAAAATTAACCTACTTGGTTATTTCCCGCAAGTTTCGAAATGTGCCAGATCGCAACTCCCCGTCCCGCGTAAACCCTGCGCCCGGCCCCCAACCTCGCTACAATGCAGGTTCGCCGTCCTCCCGGACAGGCGACTTTTCGCATTTTCAGAGTGAGTTCGCCATGGTTTTCAAAGTGTTCGTCGATGGTCAGGAAGGCACCACCGGTCTCCGGCTGCTTGACTACCTCTCGGGTCGCTCCGACGTGGAGCTGCTGCGCATTGCCGATGACAAGCGCAAGGACCCGCAGGAACGCGCACGCTTTCTGAACGCCTCGGATGTCTCGTTCCTGTGCCTGCCCGATGCGGCCTCGCGCGAGGCCGTGTCGCTGGTGACCAACCCGAACACCTGCGTGATCGACGCCAGCACGGCGTTCCGCACCACCGATTCCTGGGCCTATGGCCTGCCCGAGCTGACCCGCGGCCAGCGCCAGCGCGTGCGCGCCAGCAAGCGCATCGCCGTGCCCGGCTGCCACGCCAGCGCCTTCGTGCTGGCCGTGCGCCCCCTGGTGGAAGCGGGCCTGATGCCGGCCGGCTACCCGGTCTCGGCGTTCTCGCTGACCGGCTACAGCGGCGGCGGCAAGAAAATGATCGCCGAGTTCGAGGCCGGCGGAAATCCGCGCCTGAACAGCCCGCGCCCATACGCGCTGAACCTGGAGCACAAGCACCTGCCCGAGATGCGCGTGCAGGCCGGCCTGTCGCAGGCGCCGATCTTCAACCCGATCGTCGGCAATTTCCTGAAGGGCCTCGCGGTGACGGTGCCCGTGTTCCCGGCGCTGCTGTCGCGCAAGGCCGATGCCGAGGCCATCCTCGACATCTACCGCAAGCACTACGAGGGCGAGCAGTTCATCCGCGTGCATCCGTTCAACAGCGATGCCAACCTCGACGGCGGCTTCTTCGACGTGCAGGCCAGCAACGATACCAACCGCGTGGAACTGTTCGTGTTCGGCAACGCCGAGCGCCTGAACCTCGTGGCCCGCCTGGACAACCTGGGCAAGGGCGCGGCCGGCGCGGCCGTGCAGTGCATGAACCTGCACGTGGGCGCCGACGAGGCCACCGGCCTGACCGCCTGACCTCAAACCGCGCGCGTCAATGAGAAAAGCCGGCTAGCGCCGGCTTTTCGCTTTTCCACCAGACCCCGGCAGCCTAGCCGCCGACCTTGACCAGCGTCGCCTTCAGCGCCACGCCGATATAGGCCGCGCCCTTGGCGCAGACGTAGGTGGTCTCGCTGGACGTCTCATCGTCCTTCCAGTTGCTGTGGATCTGCACCACCGCGTTGGCGCCCCCCTGGGTGGCCTGCTGCTGCAGGTCCTGCACCGCCTGCACGAACACGGACTCGCAGAGTTCCTGATCGGTCGGCGTGGGGCCGTTGGCCACCTTGCTCACCGGGCGGCGCACGCGCTTCACGGTCTTGTACGACAGCGCCTGCGTGGCGCCGTCGAGCTTGTTGAAGCCGAACAGCAGCTTCACATTGGGGTCGATGCGTTCCTTGGCCGCCGGGCTGGCCAGCGCCTTGTCGATCGGCATCGGCAACAGGTCGTCGGCGGCGCTGGCCACGCCCGAGGCCCCCAAAGCCAGCAGCACGGCCGCTGCCAGGCTGCAACGCAATCCTGTCTTCATGTTCTGTTCTCCCTGATCTGGCGTTGAGTGTTGATCCTGTCGCGCGCCAGGGGCGCTGGCGGCACTTTTCAATCGTACAGGATTCGCGGAAAACCGGGCCGGAATGCCGTGTTTACTTTCTTCGTTATTTCTTCAGTGGCTGCTGCTGGTCCTCGTCGCCGGCGTCCACCGGCGCGCCGCCCAGGTTGGCCATGTTCGGCTTGTGCTCGGGCAGCCTCTCCATCGGCATGTTCATGGCCCTGGCATAAAGCGGCATCACCTCGGCCATGTGCGCCTCCAGCACGGCAATACGGCTGCGGCCGGACGGGTGGGTGGACTTGAACTCGTCGCCGGACGCCAGCACCGTGCCCATCTTCCGCCACAGCGTGATGGCCGCGCGCGGGTCGTAGCCGGCGCGGGCGGCAATGTCCATGCCGATCAGGTCGGCCTCGGTCTCCTCGCGCCGCGAGAACCGCAGCGACACCAGCCGCGCGTTGGCGCCGATGTCGGGGTTGCCCAGGTTGCCGAAGCCGGTCAGTTGCGACACCACGTTGGCGCCCAGGTTCGAGATCTCGGACTGCGCCGCGCGTTGCCGGGCATGCTCCTCCAGCGCGTGGGCGATCTCATGGCCCATCACCATCGCCACTTCGTCGTCGGTGAGCTTCAGCTGGTCGAGCAACCCTGAATAGATGGCCATCTTGCCACCCGGCATGCAGAACGCGTTGACCTGCTTCGACGCGATCAGGTTGATCTCCCACGCCCAGCGGCCGGCGCGCGGGTTCCAGAGCACGGTCTCGGGCAGCAGGCGGATGCCGATCTCGCGCAGGCGCAGCACCTGCGGGTTGTCGTCGCCGGCCAGCGTCCGCTTGGCAATGGCCTCCTGCTTGATCTGCTCGTATTCGCGGGCCGCCTGCTGGTCGATGACTTCCATCGGCACGATCTGGCGCACGCGCGAATAGCGGCGCTCCACGCGCACGCCATCGTCCGGCGCGGTCACCAGCGCCACCTCCTGCGCCATGGCGCAGCTTGCCACGGCCATCGTCAGCCATGCCAGCCAGCGCCGCCGTGGATAATGGAGACTGCGCGGCAGGCACAAATGCTCGGACGCGATCAGGATCACGGCGGGGGCTCGATGGGGGAGTTGGGGAAACAGTCCGGAGCGGACGCAAACGGTGATGCAATAATACATCCATGACGCTCCAAGACTACCTCGACATCTTCCGCAACCGCCGCATCGGCGCCATGCTGGCGCTCGGCTTCGCGTCCGGCCTGCCGCTGGCGCTGACCTCGGGCACGCTCCAGGCCTGGATGACCGTGGAGGGCCTCGATATCAAGACCATCGGCTTCTTCTCGCTGGTCGGGCAGGCGTACATCTTCAAGTTCCTGTGGGCGCCGCTGATGGACCGCTACACGCTGCCGCTGCTGGGCCGGCGGCGCGGCTGGCTGCTGGTGACGCAGCTCGGGCTGGTGGCCGGCATCGCCGCCATGGCGTTCTGCCCGCCGCGCGAGGCGCTCTGGGCGCTGGCCGCGCTGGCCACGCTGGTGGCGTTCCTGTCGGCCTCGCAGGACATCGTGTTCGACGCCTACAGCACCGATGTGCTGCGCCCGCCCGAGCGCGGTGCCGGCGCGGCGGTGAAGGTGCTGGGCTACCGGCTGGCCATGCTGGTCTCGGGCGGGCTGGCGCTGTACCTGGCGGACCGCGTGCTGGGCTGGTCCAGCATGTACCTGCTGATGGCGGTGCTGATGTCTGTCGGCCTGCTGACGCTGCTGTGGGCGCCCGAACCCGACGTGCCGGCCCGCGCGCCGCGCACGCTGGAGGAAGCGGTGGTGGGCCCGCTGCGCGACTTCTTCGGGCGCCGGGGCGCGTGGTGGCTGCTGCTGCTGATTGTGCTGTACAAGCTGGGCGATGCGTTCGCCGGCAGCCTGTCCACCACGTTCCTGATCCGCGGGCTCGGTTTCGATCCGGGTGAAGTGGGCATCGTCAACAAGACGCTGGGACTGGCCGCGACGATCATCGGCGCGCTGTTCGGCGGATCGCTGATGGTGCGGCTGGGGCTGTACCGCTCGCTGATGCTGTTCGGCATTCTGCAGGCCGTGTCGAACCTGGGCTACTGGATTCTCTCGGTCACGCCGCCGCACCTGTGGACGATGGGCGCGACCATCGCCATCGAGAACGTGTGCGGCGGCATGGGCACGGCGGCCTTCGTGGCGCTGCTGATGACGCTCTGCAACCGCTCGTTCTCGGCCACGCAGTACGCGCTGCTGTCGGCGCTGGCCTCGATCGGCCGCGTCTATGTGGGCCCGACCTCGGGCTACATGGTGGAAGCCTGGGGCTGGGCGCCGTTCTACCTCGGCACCGTGGTGGCCGCCGTACCGGGCGTGGCGTTGCTATGGGCGATGCGCGGCACCGTGCATCGCTACGAGGCCCAGGCGCGCGAGCCGGCCGAGGACCCTGCCGTGGCGCGCCCGGCCTGAGCCCGGCCCACGCTCACTCCTTGTAGTAGACGATCTGGTGCGACGTGGCGAGCAGTTCGCCGGCGGCGCTCCAGATCTGCGCGCTCTGGTCGAAGAACCCCTGGCGGAATACCTGCGCCTGTGCGCTGCCAAGCACATACTGACCCGCCAGCGCGGCCAGCGTGGCCGCATCGGCATGGAAATGGGTGGTCAGCGACACCGTACCGGCCGGCACGAAACCGGCGCGCTTGAGGAAGATGCGCGGATAGAAGGCATCGCACCACGCGGCCACGGCGGCGTAGTCCGGCGTGCGGGCCGGGGCGTCGCGCAGCCAGAACTGCGTGAGGCTGTCCGGGTGCTCGGTGCCTGCCGCCGCCGCAGGCTTGCCGCCGCGCACCGCGCGCATGTCGTAGCGGCCCAGCCAGCGCACCGGCGCAAACCCGCCCATGCCGGGCAAGGTATCGGCGGGCGGCACGTCGGGCATCACGGCCTCGCCGGTCCCCCAGGTCTGGCGCCGGACCGCGAAGACCGCGCTGCCCGTGGTGGTCACCTCGCCATCCTGGCGCAGCGCCAGATGCCAGTGCTGGGTGGAACGATTGGTCCGCGACGGGCGCGCCTCGATCTCGAACGGCCCCTCGGCAATCGGCCCGGCAAAGTTCACCGTCAGTGCGATGGGATCGCCCAACCGTTCCGGGTGGCACAGCGCGGCCTGCAGCAGCGTGGCCGCCGTCATGCCGCCGAACGGCCCGATCATGTTCCAGTAGTCCTGGCTGGTGTGGCCCAGGTAGCGATGCGTGCCGGCCGGCTCCAGCGCCAGCGCGTGATCAAACGGATGGAGGGTGGCTGCGGGGGGCGCTTGGGTCATGGCGAAAATAGTACGGTCGTTCGGTAATCGACGTACGGTATGCCCGCCGGGCGCTGGCGTCAAGCGATGGTGTTCTCCCCTCTCCCGCAAGCGGGCGAGGGGAGAACTGACGCGCACGGCGTCAAGCCGCGCAGACCCGGTACACGGCCAGGCTGCCACGCCAGTTGACGCCCCAGTTCACGGTCACGCCTTCGTGCAAGACCACGCGGTCCAGCACGCGCAGGCCCACCTTGGGCGCCAGCGCCTCGAAATCGCTGATCGTCAGCACGCGCACGTTGGGCGTGTTGTACCACTGGTACGGCAGCGCTTCCGACACCGGCATGCGCCCGCGGAACACCGACAGCCGGTGCGGCCAGTAGCCGAAGTTCGGGAACGAGACAATGCACTCGCGCCCCACGCGCAGCGTGTCGCGCAGCACCTGGGCCGTGTTGTGGATGGTCTGCAGCGTCTGCGACAGGATCACCGTGTCGAAGCTCTTGTCCTCGAACAGCGCCAGCCCGCCTTCAAGATCCTGCTGGATCACATGCACGCCTTTTTGTGCACAAGCCAGCACGCCCTCATCGCGGATCTCGATGCCATACGCCTGCACATCGAGTTCGTCCTGCAGCACGCGCAGCAGGCTGCCGTCGCCACAGCCGGCGTCCAGCACGGTGGAGCTGGGCTCCACCCAGCGCGCGATGGCGCGGAAGTCGGGGCGCAGCGCGAGGATATTGGGATTGGCGGAGGCGTTCATGCGCCGATCTCCTCGGCAATGCGCTCGTAATAGGCGCGCATCAGGTTGTGATAGCGCGGATCTTCCAGCAGGAAGGCGTCGTGGCCGTGCGGCGCGTCGATCTCGGCGTACGAGACCGGCCGCTTGTTGTCCAGCAGCGCCTTTACCAGCTCGCGGCTGCGGTTCGGCGCGAAACGCCAGTCCGTGGTGAAGCTCGCCACTAGGAAGCTGGCCTGCGTGTGGGCCATCGCGCGCGTGAGGTCGCCGCCGTACGACAGGGCCGGGTCGAAGTAGTCCAGCGCGCGTGTGATCAGCAGGTAGGTATTGGCGTCGAAGTACTCGGCAAACTTGTCGCCCTGGTAGCGCAGGTAGCTTTCCACCTGGAATTCCACGTCAAACGAGAAACGGATGTCCTCGCTCTTCAGCGAGCGGCCGAATTTCTCGGCCATGTCCTCGTCGGACAAGTAGGTGATATGGCCGATCATGCGCGCCACGCGCAGGCCGCGCTTGGGCTTCACGTTGTGCGCGTAGTAGTTGCCGCCGTGGAAGTCCGGGTCCGACAAGATCGCGCTGCGCGCCACCTCGTTGAACGCGATGTTCTGCGCCGACAGCTTGGGCGTGGACGCCACCACGATGCAGTGCCGCAGCCGGTCGGGGTACATCAGGCTCCAGGCCAGCGCCTGCATGCCGCCCAGGCTGCCGCCCATCACGGCGGCAAACTGCGCGATGCCGAACGCGTCGGCCACGCGCGCCTGCGCGTTGACCCAGTCCTCCACGGTCACCACCGGGAACAGCGCCCCGTAGGGCTGGCCCGTGGCCGGGTTGGCGCTCATCGGCCCGGTGGAGCCGAAGCAGGAACCGAGGTTGTTCACGCCGATGACGAAGAAGCGGTCGGTATCGAGCGGCTTGCCCGGCCCCACCATGTTGTCCCACCAGCCGATGTCGCGCGGATTGTCCGCCGCGATGCCGGCCACGTGGTGCGAGGCGTTGAGCGCATGGCACACCAGCACGGCATTGGAGCGCGCCGCGTTGAGCGTGCCGTAGGTTTCCACCATCAGGTCATAGCCGGCGATCTGGGTGCCGTTGCGCAGTGGCAGCGGCTCGGCGAAATGCATGCGCCGCGGGGTGACGACGCCGACGGAATCGGTCGGCACATCGAACACGGCGGCGGGAGGAGCAACGTCGGTCATTGAGCGGGCCCGTTGGCGAACGGGCATAAAAAAACCCGACTGGCAGTTGCGTGTGTGTCGCAGCCAAGTCGGGCGTGTCGCGGTGTCCCGCGCGTCGGCGCCGTTTCGTGGATAACGCTCCACGAGGCACCGACCCAACCTCTTTAGCCGCATTTATATTGGCAGGGCCTTCTTCTTCCCTGCCGCGCGCCCGCAAGCCAGTCATCAAATCGGCGCGACGCGGCCATTATAGTGCAGTTCCCGGGTGCGCTGTTGGCCGCCCTGCCTGCCCACCCGCTTCGCGGGCTCCGGTCAGCCCAGCAGGATCCGCAACTGCGCGTCGATGTTCTCGCCCGGCGCCCTGCGGAAACCGCTCTTCACGAAGCGATGCCATTGCCCCTGCACGGTGGCCGTGATCAGCGCCACGCGCACCGGGATGTCGACATCGGCCGGAAACGCGGCCTGCGTGACGGCCACCTTCAGGCACTGGCGCAGCGATGCCTCGATGCGATCGATCATCTGGTTGATCCGTTCCTGGAGCCGCTCGTGCTCGCCCACCAATGCCTCGCCGGTCAGCACGCGCGTCATGCCGGGGTTCTTCTCGGCAAACGACAGCAGCATGCGCACGATGGCCTGCGCCTGGCGCAGCCCGTGCTCCTCCTGCGCGGTGATCTGGTTGATCAGTCCGAACACGGTCTGCTCGATAAAGGCGATCAGGCCCTCGAACATCTGTGCCTTGCTGGCGAAATGGCGATACAGCGCGGCCTCGGAGACCGACAGCTTCGCGGCCAGCGCCGCCGTGGTGATCTTTTCCCCGCGGGGATGCTCCAGCATGCCCGCCAGCGTCTGCAGGATCTGGATGCGGCGTTCGCCGGGACGCGGGCGCTTGCGCGCGGGCGCGTCCGGTGGCTGGGCAACCGCCACGGCCGGTGGCGCGTCTGGCTGGCTTGCGATGGTTTGCGTCATGACCCGATTCTCCGCATTCGTCGTAGGAGTTGATGCATCGATTGTACTTTTATGTCCACATAACCCGGGCGATTCACCACGCGCGCCCGTACGCGCGGGGCATGGTCGGGTTGCTGCTGCGGCGCTGTGCCGTATTGTGCGCCATCGGCACCGGGTGGCGGCACCTGCGCTTCGGCCGCGACCATCGCGACCGATTGTTCCTGCGCCGCGTGCCCGATGCGCTGGCGGTCTTCCGCCGCCAGGGCGGCACGCGTGGCGGCGTCGGCCACCGTGCCCGGCACGGCGGCATCCAGGGGCACCGGCGCCGGCACGGCATGGGGCCGCGAGGGCGCCAGGGAGCGCAGGTAGCCCGTGACCCAGGCGGTGCGGATGCCCGTGCCCGCGTAGTGCTTCAGGTGCGACAGCGTGTCTTCCACCAGCACCGCGCGATGCGGCGCCACGCCCGTGCGCGCCAGCAGGCGCCGCAGCATGCGGCGGTCCGGCTTGGGCCGCAGATGGCCGTGCACCCACATGTCCTCGATGGCCACCACGCGCTCGAAGCAGCGATCGATGCCCGCGATGGCCATGACCGCGCGCGCATAGTCGCGCGGCGCGTTGGTGACCAGGATCTTGCGCCCGGGCAGCCGGCGCAGCGCCGCCGCCAGCCCGCGCCGCACGCGCACCATCTCGGCCAGCGCCGGAAAGTCATGCGCGGCGCGCAGGAAATCGGCGGGGTCCACGCCGTGGTGCCGGATCATGCCCAGCAGCGTGGCGCCGTAGCGCTGCCAGTAGTCCACGCGCACGCGGCTGGCGGTGGCCTCGTCGGTATCGAGCACGCGCGCCACGTAATCGGTCATGCGCCGGTTGATGGCGGGAAAGATCGCGTGCGAGGCGTCGTGCAGCGTGTTGTCGAGGTCGAACAGCCAGACCGTGCCGCCCGAGGTATCGCCCGCCGGCCGCCGCACCAGCGGATGCCGGGGGCGCCGGGCCGATTGGACCGATTGGACCGATCGATCCGGCAGGCGCGCGCGCGCCACGGCGCGGCGCTGGTGAGGTTGTCTGAGGAGCACGCCGGGCTGCAGGGGGATGACTTGTGGGGGGGGGCGGGCGCCGGGCGCCCGCCGGTTCGGTACGCGGCTCAGTGCGAGCGGATCATCGTGCCGAACGCCTGCTCGGTCAGGATTTCCAGCAGCAGCGAATGCTCGATGCGGCCGTCGATGATGTGCACCGAGTTCACGCCGCTCTTGGCGGCGTCCAGCGCCGACGAGATCTTGGGCAGCATGCCGCCGGAAATCGTGCCGTCGGCAAACAGTTCCTCGATCTCGCGCGCGGACAGGTCGGTCAGCAGGTTGCCCTTCTTGTCCATCACGCCGGGGATGTTGGTCATCATGACCAGCTTCTCGGCCTTCAGGATCTCGGCCATC
>Ga0255338_1002497_pt1 | contig 26556 bp, 23 predicted proteins | sample MeOH1_35cm_T4_19_FD_203715 | JGI IMG/M metagenome (GOLD analysis project Ga0255338, IMG submission 203715) | Sandy soil microbial communities from University of British Columbia, Vancouver, Canada - MeOH1_35cm_T4_195 | ecosystem: Engineered > Artificial ecosystem > Sand microcosm > Unclassified ...
GTACGCCGACGGCGCCACCGAGAGCCTGGTGGGCGAGGCGATCGCCGGCCTGCGCGATGACGTGTTTCTGGTCAGCAAGGTCTACCCGCACCATGCCTCGCGCAAGGCGATGCGCGCCGCCTGCACGGCGAGCCTGCGGCGGCTCGGGACCGATCGGCTCGACCTGTACCTGCTGCATTGGGCCGGTGGGGTGCCGATCGAGGAGACGGTGGCGGCTTTCGAAGCCCTCATGCGCGACGGCCTCATCCGCGGCTGGGGCGTGAGCAATCTCGATACGGCCGCCATGGAAGAACTGTGGGCCGCGCCCGGCGGCCGCGCGGTGCAGGCCAACCAGGCGCTCTACAACCTCACGCGGCGCGGCATCGAATGGGACCTGCTGCCGTGGCAGCGCGAGCGCGGCATTCCCACCATGGCGTATTGCCCGATCGAGCAGGGGCGCCTGCTGCGCAATCGCAAGCTGGCCGGTTTCGCGGAGCGCCGCGGCTTGACGCCGGCCCAGGCCGCGCTGGCCTGGCTGCTGGCGCGCAATGACGTGATCGCGATCCCCAAGACGGCCAGGCCCCAGCGGCTGGCCGAGAACCGGGCCTCGCTCGACCATCCGCTGGACGCCGCCGCGCTGGCCGAGCTGGACTCGCTTTTCGCGCCGCCGGCGGGTCCCGTTCCCCTGGAGATGATCTGACCATTGGCCGGGGCCGGGCTGTGCAGCAAGCGCTTGCCTGGGGCACGTCCCTGAGGTCCAATGCAGGACCATGGCGCGCGCCCCCTCCAATACCGTCAAACTGGCGCCGCCGACCGAGCGGAACGCGTGGGTGCGGCACTTCGCCGGGGCGTTCGAGAACGCCGTGATCGGCATGACGCTGCTGGGCACGGACCGCCGTAGGCTCACGGTGAACCGCGCGTTCTGCGAGTTCCTCGGCTACACGGAAGCCGAACTGCTGTCGCTGTCGCTCGAGAATCTCATGCACCCGGACGACGCGCAGGGCGCCCGGCGGCAGCTGGCTGCGCTCCTCGCGGGCGAGAAGGACAGCTTCCGCCGGGAAATTCGTTACCTTCACCGGCGTGGGGACGTCGCCTGGGGCGATTTCAGCTGCACGCTGGCGCGGGACCTCGACGGGCAGCCGCTTTTCTTCATCACGCAGGTGCAGGACATCACCGAGCGCAAGCGCGCCGAGCAGGGCCTGCGCGACACGCAAGCCATGCTGCATCTGGCGGCGCAGGTCGGTCGGCTGGGCGCATGGGCCTGGGACGTCGGCGCCGAAACGCTGCAATGGTCGCAGGAGGCCTGCGCGATCTTCGAGGTGAAGCCCGGCTTCGGGCCGACACCGGCACAGGCGATGCGCTTCATCGCGCCCCCCTACCGCGCGAGCATCGGCGCCACGCTCAAGGCCTGTCTGCGCGGCGGCAGTCCTTTTGACATCGAGGCGCAGATCGTCACGGCCAAGGGGCACGCGCTGTGGGTGCGCTTCATCTGCGAGGCCGAGTGGGACGCCCATGGTCGCGTGCGACGCCTTCAAGGCGCGTTGCAGGACATCTCCGAGAGCAAGGGCGCGCAGCAGGAGATCCTGCGCCTGAACGCCGAGCTCGAGGAGCGCGTGCACCGGCGCACCGCGCAGCTGGAGGCGGCCAACCGCGAACTCGAAGCGTTCTCCTATTCCATCGCGCACGACCTGCGCGCGCCGCTGAGCTCGATCGACGGCTTCAGCAACACCCTGCAGCAGAGCGCGGGCGATGCGCTGGACGAGCGCTCCCACCACTACCTGCGGCGCATCCGGGCCGGCGTGCGGCAGATGAGCGAGCTCACGGACGGGCTGCTCTCGCTGGCCAGCCTGTCGCGCGCGGACCTGCGGATGGAGCAGGTGGACCTGGCCGCGCTCGCCCGCTCGGCCGTGGCGGGGTGCCGGGAGCGTTCACCGCAACGCGCCGTTGACATCCTGATCGCGGACGCCCTGCCGGCCCGGGGCGACCCGCGGCTGCTGGCCCAGGTGATGGGCAACCTGGTCGGCAACGCGTGGAAGTTCACCTCGCGCAAGGCCCGGGCGCGCATCGAAGTGGGCGGCGCGCCGGGCGGCGACGGGCAGTGGGTGTACCACGTGCGCGACGACGGCGCGGGCTTCGACATGGCCTATGCGTCGAAGATGTTCGAGGCCTTCCGCCGCATGCACACCAGCGCCGAATTCGAGGGCACGGGCATCGGCCTCGCGATCGCGCACCGCGTCGTCACGCGCCATGACGGGCGCATCTGGGCCGACTCGGCGCCCGAGCGGGGCGCCACTTTCTATTTCACGCTGGGCACGACCGCGTAGCGCGGCGTACCGCCGGTGCCCACCACCAGCTGGTTGACCACGCCCATCACGTCGTCCACCAGCCCCACGGCCTTTTCCATCGCCGTGGCTTGCTCCTGCGACTGCACGCAGCCCATGAGCGTGACCAGGCGCCGCTCGCCGAGCACCCACACGCTGGTGTCGTCGAAGCGGCCATCCAGGCGCAGGTACTGGACCACGCGCGGGATGATCTCCTTGTCGTAGAGGTAGGAGTTCGCGAGGCGGCAGCGGCCCGACAGGTGGCAGCTCGTGCCGTGCTGGGCGCGGACGTGCGCGAGCGCCGCCATCTCGTCCATCGTCACGCCCGGGGGCTGCGGCACGGGGCAGTTCGCCACCGCCGACGTCACCTGCTCGAACGGGTCGTTGAAATAGTTCCTGCGCTCCTGGGCCTGCGCGGCGCCGAGCGCGAAGAGGCTGCCCGCCAAAAGGACGAAGATCGTTCGTTTCATGCGTGCCCCGGCCCCGCCCTCCGCCGCAGGGGGAGGGCGTTGCGGTTTCTCAGACGTTCATGATCGTCACGGCGCGGGCGTTCAGGTAGGCGTCCATCGCCTCCGGGCCGCCTTCCGAGCCGTAGCCGGAATCCTTGATGCCGCCGAACGGCATTTCGGCCGAGGGCATGGCGGGCATGTTGATCCACAGCATGCCGACTTCGACGCGGCGCGCGAGCAGGTCGGCGTTCTTCAGCGACTTCGTGAAGGCGTAGCCGGCCAGGCCGTAGGGCAGGCGATTGGCTTCGCTGATCGCGTCGTCCAGCGTGTTGAAGGGGCGGATCGCGGCCATCGGGCCGAACGGCTCGTCGTTGAACACCTTGGCTTCCAGCGGCACGTCGGTGAAGATGGTGGGCTGCCAGAAGTTGCCCTCGCTGCCGATGCGCTCGCCCCCGTGCGCCACCGTGGCGCCGTGCCTGATCGCGTCCTGGGTGAACTCGGCCATGGCCGTGAGGCGGCGCGGGTTGGCCAGCGGGCCCATCTGCGTGCCTTCCGCCGCGCCGTCGCCGACCTTCAGGCCCTGCGCGTGCTTGACGAGCGCCTGCGCGAAATCGTTCTTGATGCTCTCGTGCACCAGGAAGCGCGTGGGCGAGATGCAGACCTGGCCCGCGTTGCGGAACTTGGCGGCGCCGGCGGCCTTGACGGCCAGCGCGATGTCGGCGTCTTCGGCGACGATCACCGGGGCGTGGCCGCCCAGCTCCATCGTCACGCGCTTCATGTGCTTGCCGGCCAGCGCGGCCAGCTGCTTGCCCACCGGCGTGGAGCCGGTGAACGTGATCTTGCGGATGACCGGGTGCGGGATCAGGTAGTTGGAGATGTCGGCCGGGTTGCCGTAGACCAGGCCCAACACGCCCGGGGGCAGGCCCGCGTCGGCGAACGCGCGGATCAGTCCGGCCGGCGCGGCCGGCGTTTCTTCCGCGGCCTTGACGATCATCGAGCAGCCCGTGGCCAGCGCGGCGGCGAGCTTGCGCACCACCTGGTTGATCGGGAAGTTCCAGGGCGTGAACGCGGCGACGGGGCCGACCGGGTCCTTCAGCACCATCTGGCGGGCGGCCAGGTTGCCGCGCGAAGGCACGATGCGGCCGTACACGCGCAGGCCCTCGTCGGCGAACCATTCGATGATGTCGGCGGCGGCCAGCGCCTCGCCCTTGGCTTCGGGCAGCGGCTTGCCCTGCTCCTGCGTCAGCAGCAGGGCGATGTCGCCGGCGCGCTCGCGCATCAGGCCGGCGGCCTTGCGCATGATCTTGTTGCGCTCGATGGCGGGCATGTCGCGCCACTTCTCGAAGCCCTTCTGGGCCGCGGCCAGTGCGCGGTCCAGGTCGGCGGTGCCGGCATGCGCCACGCGGCCGATTTCCTTGCCGGTGGCGGGGTTGAAGACGGCCAGGCTCTTGCCGTCGGCTGCGTCCTGCCATTGGCCGTCGATGAAGAGTTGGGTGTTGGGATAGCTCATCGGAAATTCCTGTAGTGCGGTGAAAACGGGTCGGCGAAACCAGACATTCTCTGGCAAATGCGGCCTGCCTGCTTTCGCGGTGGGCGGGGAGGGGGAATATGCCCGGGCGCAGGTGGGGTCAACGTCCGGTTATTTTCACCAAGCACCTGCTTGCTAAAAATACCACCCTTTGCTATGGTCGGCCCATGGAAACCGCCGTTGCCCCGCCCCTTGCCGAGGCTGCGAAGCGCCCGCGCGGCCGGCCGCGCAAGACGGTGGAAGACCAGGGCGACGGCAACCGGCGCGGCGAGTTGCTGCGCTCGGCGGCTCGCCTCTTCCGGCGCAAGGGATTCGACGCCACCAGCACCCGCGACATCGCGGCGGCGGTGGGAATGCGAAGCGGCTCGCCGTTCTACCACTTCAAGAGCAAGGGCGCGCTGCTGTACGCGGTCATGGAAGAAGGCATGCGCTCGGCGATCGATCGCCAGCAGCTGGCCTTGCTGCGCGCCGAGCTCGCGGCGCCGGACGCCGCGGCCCGGCTGCGCATCCTGATCCGCAACCACTTCGACGTGCTGCTGGGGCCGGGCAGCGATTTCATCCCCGTCATGCTGTACGAGGCCCGGTCGATCACGCCACGCCAGCGCGCCGCGCTGGCCGAGCTGCAAGGCGAATACGAGGCGCCGTGGGTGCCGGTCCTGGAGGCCTTGTTCCGCGGCGGGCGCCTGAAGGCCGAAGTCAAGCTCGCGCGCCTGCTGATCTTCGGCGCGCTGAACTGGTCGGCCCAGTGGTACGACCGGCGCAAGGGCGCGTCGCTCGACGACCTCACGCGCGAGGCCATGAAACTCTTCATTGGAGACGCCACTTGAGCGAGCACTACCGTTCCATCTTCGCGCCCGGCCTGTTCAGGGGCAAGGTCGTCGTCGTCACCGGCGGCGGCTCGGGCATCGGCCGCTGCGCCGCGCACGAGCTGGCGGCGCTCGGGGCGCACGTCGTGCTGATCGGCCGCAAGCTGGAAAAACTGCACGACACCGCGGGCGAGATCGTCACCGATGGCGGCCTGGCCAGTTTCCATGCCTGCGACATCCGCGACGAGGAAACCGTCAGGACGACGGTCCGGGCGGTGGTCGCGGTGCACGGCCGCGTCGATGCGCTGGTGAACAACGCGGGGGGCCAGTTCATCGCGCCGCTGGAGACGATCAGCGGCAAGGGCTGGGCGGCCGTGATGGACACCAACCTGACCGGCGGCTTCCTGATGGCGCGCGAGTGCTACCTGCAGTCCATGCGGCAGCACGGCGGGGCGATCGTGAACATCGTGGCCGACATGTGGGGCTCCATGCCCAACATGGGCCACAGCGGCGCGGCGCGCGCGGGCATGGTCAGTTTCACCGAGACGGCGGCCGTCGAATGGGCGCACGCCGGCGTGCGCGTGAATGCGGTGGCGCCCGGCTACATCGCGTCCAGCGGCATGGACCACTACCCGCCCGAAGCCGGCCCCATGTTGCGCGAGATGCGCAAGACCGTCCCGCTCGGGCGCTTCGGCACCGAGGCGGAAACGTCGTCGGCGATCGTCTTCCTGCTCAGCCCCGCGGCGTCCTTCATCAGCGGCGAGGTGCTGCGGGTGGACGGCGCCAGGCCGCAGGTGCGCATGGGCTGGCCGATGAGGCTGCCGGGCGAAGAGGCGCAGCAGCGCGAGGCGGTGAGGCCGTTCGATGGATTTCATCGTGCGCGGGTGCCGAAGGTGTTCCAGGAGCGAGAGGATTCAACGCCCTCTCCCTCCGGGAGAGGGCAGGGGTGAGGGCGGTGCCGGCGTACCGATCTTCCTGGAACCCTCAAAGCGCACTGGCGCTGCAGCGGCGCGAGGCGATGCTGTCGCGCATCGCGCAATTGCGCGAGCTGGAAGGCCGAGCGGCCGCGGCATCCGCGAAGTCGAAGCCGGTGTTCGACAAGCGCGGCCAGTTGCTGCCGCGCGAGCGCGTCGCGCTGCTGCTCGACCCCGGCATGCCGTACCTGCCGCTGTGCTCGCTGGCCGGGTTCCTGCAGGACACCAAGGAGCCGGCGTCGTCGGTGCCCGGTGGCGGAATGGTCGCGGGCATCGGCTTCGTCTCGGGCGTGCGCTGCATGATCGTGGCCAGCGACTCGGGCATCGACGCCGGCGCGATCCAGCCGATGGGCCTGGACAAGATCTTGCGCGTGCAGGAACTCGCGCTCGAAAACAAGCTGCCGTTCATCCACCTGGTCGAAAGCGCCGGCGCGAACCTGATGCGCTACCGCGTCGAAGGTTTCGTGCACGGCGGCGCGCTGTTCCGCAACCTCGCGCGGCTGTCGGCCGCAGGCATCCCCGTCATCACCGTGCAGCACGGCTCCGGGACGGCCGGCGGCGCCTACATGCCGGGCCTGTCCGACGTGGTGGTGATGGTGCGCAAGCGCTCGCGCGCGTTCCTGGCCGGGCCACCCCTGTTGATGGCGGCGACGGGCGAGGTGGCGACCGAGGAGGAGCTCGGCGGCGCCGAGATGCACACCGCGGTGTCGGGGCTGGGGGAGTACCTGGCGGAAGACGACCGGCATGCGCTGGGGATCGCGCGTGAGGTGGCCGGGAAGTTGTCATGGCGGGCTCGACCCGGCCGGAAACTGGAATCTGACCCCCATTTGGAGGAACTCCTCGGCCTCGTGCCCGAGAACTGGCGCGAGCCGGTCGACATGCGCGAGATCATCGCGCGCCTCGTGGATGGCGCCGACATGCTGGAGTTCAAGCCGCTCTACGGCGCGCAGACAGTATGTGCGCAAGCCGCCATCGAAGGCCACGCGGTGGGCTTCATCACCAACAACGGGCCGATCGACGTGCCGGGGGCCAACAAGGCGACGCACTTCATCCAGCTGATGTGCCAGCTGGGCCACCCGATCATCTACCTGCAGAACACCACCGGCTACATGGTGGGCAAGGAGAGCGAGCAGGGCGGCATGATCAAGCACGGCAGCAAGATGATCCAGGCCGTCACCAGCGCCACGGTGCCGCAGATCACGATCCAGTGCGGCGCGTCCTTCGGCGCGGGCAACTACGGCATGTGCGGCCGCGGCTATGCGCCGCGCTTCCTCTTCAGCTGGCCGAGCGCGAAGACGGCCGTGATGGGCGGCGAGCAGGCCGCGCGCACGATGCAGATCGTGACGGAGGCGGGGCTCGCGCGCAAAGGCGTCAAGCCGGACCCGGCGCAATCCCAGGCGCAGTTCGACAAGATCGTCGCGATGTTCGAGGCCCAGGCCGACGCGTTCTACACGTCGGGCCTGCTGCTGGACGACGGCGTGATCGACCCGCGCGACACGCGGGCGGTGCTGGCGTTCTGCCTGGACACCTGCGCGGAAGCGGAAGCGAAGCCATTGCGGCCGATGCAGTTCGGCGTGGCGCGAATGTGAACGGAGACACGGCATGAACTACACCCACGAACACCTCGAGATCCAGAAGACCCTCAAGCGCTTCATCGAGGAGGAGATCAACCCGCATGTCGACGAATGGGAAGAGGCCGGGATCTTCCCCGCCCACCAGGTGTTCAAGCGCCTGGGCGGGCTCGGCCTGCTCGGCCTGACCAAGCCGGAGGAGTACGGCGGCGCGGGCCTGGACTACTCTTACGCGATGGCGATGGCCGAGGCGCTGGGCCACACGCATTGCGGCGGCGTCCCGATGGCCATCGGCGTGCAGACCGACATGGCGACGCCGGCGCTGGCGCGCTTCGGCAGCGACGAATTGCGCAAGCAGTTCCTGGCGCCCGCGATCGCGGGCGAGATGGTGGCCTGCATCGGCGTGAGCGAGCCGGGCGCGGGCAGCGATGTGGCCGGCATCAAGAGCCGTGCGGTCAAGGACGGCGACGACTACGTGATCACCGGCCAGAAGATGTGGATCACCAACAGCCTGCAGGCCGACTGGATGTGCATGCTGGTGAACACCGGCGAAGGCCCGATCCACAAGAACAAGTCGCTCGTGATCGTGCCCATGCGCGACGGCCCGAACGGCCAGCTCACCAGGGGCATCGAGGTGGCGAAGAAGATCCGCAAGATCGGCATGAATTCGTCGGACACGGGCCTGATCTACTTCGACGAGGTGCGCGTGCCGCAGCGCTACCGCATCGGCAACGAGGGCCAGGGCTTCATCTACCAGATGCAGCAGTTCCAGGAAGAGCGCCTCTGGGCCGCGGCGAGCTGCCTGCAGTCCCTCACCAACTGCATCGACTGGACGATCGAATGGGCGCAGGACCGCAAGATGTTCGGCGCGTCGCTGGCCGACCAGCAGTGGGTTCAATTCAAGCTGGCCGAATACAAGACCGAGGTCGAGTGCCTGCGCGCGCTGACTTACCGCGCCGGTGAACTCTATGTGGGCGGGCAGGACGTGCTGGAGCTCGCCTCCATGGCCAAGCTCAAGGCCGGCCGGCTGAACCGGACCATTCCGGACGGTTGCCTGCAGTTCTGGGGCGGCATGGGCTACACCTGGGACAACAAGGTCTCGCGCATGTACCGCGACGGCCGCCTGGGCTCCATCGGCGGCGGCGCCGACGAGGTGATGCTCGGCATCCTCGCGAAGATCATGGGCATCGCAAAAAAAGGCGTGGCGTGATGGTCGTGGCGCTCATGGCTCCCTCCCCCTCCGGGGGAGGGCAGGGGGGGGGCCACGAGCGGTGACGCGCATCCGACGCCTCCTCATCGCCAATCGCGGCGAGATCGCGCGCCGGATCATCCGCACGGCGCACCGCATGGGCATCGCGACCGTGGCGGTGTATTCGGATGCCGACGCACAGGCGCTGCAGGTGCGCGAGGCGACAGTGGCCTTCGCGCTCGGCGGCAGCGCCTCGGCCGATTCGTACTTGCGCATCGACAAGCTCATCGCGGCCGCCCAGGCCACCGGCGCCGACGCCATCCACCCCGGCTATGGCTTTCTCAGCGAGAACGCCGGTTTCGCGCAGGCAGTGATCGACGCCGGCCTGGTGTGGGTCGGCCCGCCGCCGCAGGCCATCCGTACGCTGGGCAGCAAGTCGTCGGCGAAGGAGCTCGCCATTGCGCGCGGTGTGCCGTGCCTGCCGGGCTACCAGGGCGAGGACCAGTCGGACGCCCGCTTCGAAGCCGAGGCCCGGCGCATCGGTTTGCCGCTGATGGTGAAGGCAGCAGCGGGCGGCGGTGGCCGCGGCATGCGACTGGTGACCCAGGCGTCGCAGCTCGAGGCCGCGCTGAAAAGTGCGCGGTCGGAGGCGCAGTCGGCTTTCGGCTCGGGCGAGCTGCTGCTGGAGCGCGCGCTGCTTGCGCCCCGTCACGTCGAGGTGCAGGTCTTCGCCGACACACACGGCCATTGCATCCACCTGGGCGAGCGCGATTGCTCGGTGCAGCGGCGCCACCAGAAGATCATCGAGGAGACGCCCAGCCCGGCCGTCGATGCGGCGATGCGTGAAAGCATGGGTCGCTGCGCGGTGGAGCTGGCGCAGGCGGCGGGCTATGTCGGCGCGGGAACGGTGGAATTCCTGCTCGACGAGAGCCCCCACCCCCAGGGAGCGAACGCGTTCTATCTGATGGAAATGAACACGCGGCTGCAGGTGGAGCACCCGGTGACGGAGATGGTGGCGGGCTTGGACCTCGTCGAGTGGCAGCTGCGCGTGGCCCAGGGAGAGCCCCTGCCGCTGTCGCAGCAGGAGGTGAAGTTCAGCGGGCACGCCATCGAGGTGCGCCTGTGCGCCGAGGACGAGCATTTCACGCCGCATTCGGGCACTGTCCTGCATTTTCGCCCGCCCCCTCCGGGGGAAGCTGGGGGTGGGGGCACACGCTTCGACCACGCCATCTTCGAAGGCCTGCACGTTTCGCCTTACTACGACTCGATGCTCGGCAAGCTCGTTAGCCATGCCGCCACGCGCGACGAGGCCATCGCCGAGCTCGCCGCAGCCCTCGACCGCATCGAGATCCTCGGCCTGCCGACCAACCGCCGCTTTCTCGCGGCCTGCCTGCGGCACCCGCGGTTCCGCTCGGGGGACGCGCTGATCCCCTTCCTCGGGCAGCAAGGGGGCGCGTTGCGCGAGCAGCTTCACGCGGACGAGGCGGAGGTCGCGCTGGAATGCGGGCTGGCCATGCTCTACCCGCCGGGGGATACGCGCCTCGAGTGTCCATTTCCGAGGCCCCTCCGGTTGCGGCATCGCGGGCGCGTGATGGACGCGCCACCGCGCGCGCGGGCCACACGACCGGTCACCGGCGTGCGCGTGAATGCCAACACATGGCACCTGCAATCCGGCGCGATCGACCTCGTGATCGAGGACGCCTCATTCGAGCCGGCCGCCGGGGGGGCGGGTGCCGCGGCAGCGAACGAACTGCGCGCGCCGTTCAATGGCAAGGTGATCGCGATCCGGGCACAGCCCGGCGCCACGGTGGTGCGCGGCGACACGCTGCTGGTGCTGGAGTCGATGAAGCTGGAGCACGCGCTGGGCGCGTCCCGGGACGGCGTGATCAAGTCCGTCCACGTCGAGCCGGGCCAGCAGGCGGCGACCTCGCAGGTGCTGGTCACGTTCGAGGCGCTCCAATGAATGAAGAACTCGCGCAGGACGTGGCGGCGCTCGCCGACACGGTCCGGCGCTTCACGCTGGAGCGCATCGCACCCGACGTGGCGCGCTGGGACGAGGCCGGCGAGTTCCCGCGCGAGCTGTATCGCGAGGCGGCAGCGCTGGGCCTGCTGGGCCTGGGCTATCCGGAAGCGCTCGGCGGCACCCCCGCGCCCTTCGCGCTGCGCAACGCGGTTTCCACCACCATGGCGCGCTTCGGCGGCAGCGGTGGCATCATGGCCGGACTCTTTTCGCTGAACATCGGTTTGCCGCCGGTGCTGCGCCACGGCTCGCCGCCGGTGCAGCAGGAGGTGATCCCGCCCGTGCTGCGCGGCGAGAAGGTCGCGGCGCTGGCGATCACCGAGCCCGGCGGCGGCTCCGATGTCGCGGCGCTGCGCACCACGGCTCGACGCGAGGGTGGCGACTGGTTGATCGACGGGGAGAAGGCGTTCATCACCTCCGGCATGCGCGCCGACTGGATCACGATGGCGGTGAGAACCGGAGACGCCGGAGCCCGGGGTTCGGGCAGCATCTCCATGCTCGTCGTCCCCGGCGACGCCCCGGGCCTCTCGCGCACGGCCCTCGACAAGATGGGCTGGTGGTGTTCCGACACCGCGCAGCTGCGGATGGACAAGGTGCGGGTGCCGGCGCGCTATCTGCTGGGCGAGGAGGGCGGGGGCTTCAAGATCATCATGGGCAACTTCAACGGCGAGCGGCTGGGCATGTCCGCGATGGCGCTCGGCTTCGCGCAGGCCTGCTACGACGAGGCGCTGGATTGGGCGCGCCAGCGCAAGGCCTTCGGCAGTGCCCTGGTCGAGAAACAGGTGATCCGCCACAAGCTGGTGGACATGCAGATGCGCATCGCATCGACGCGGGCCTGGCTCGACGCCGTCACGCGGCTGGCCGACGAAGGGAAACTGGAATCTGACCCCCATTGTGTGGCGCAGGTCTGCATGCTGAAGAACCATGCGACGCAGGCGATGCAGTTCTGCGCCGACCAGGCCGTGCAGATCCTGGGCGGCATGGGGTTCATGCGCGGCACGAAGAGCGAGCGCATCTACCGCGAGGTCAAGGTGATGATGATCGGCGGCGGGGCCGAGGAGATCATGAAGGACCTCGCTGCGCGACAATTGGGGCTATGACCCGAAACAAGACCGCCGGTGCGCCGGCCCCGGGATTCGAGCCCGAGTTCGTCGACAGGCTCAAGGAGATGTTCGAGGAGAGCATCGCCTTCAACCGCGTGCTGGGGCTGGAGATCACGGCGCTCGTGCCCGAGGGTGTCAAGGGCCGCATCGACATGAAGCCGGACCTGATCGGCCACTTCAGCCACAACCGGCTGCACGGGGGCGTGATCAGCGCCGGACTGGACGCGATGGCGGGCCTGGCCGTGATGGCCGCCATCGGCGCGCGCCACCTGGACGAGCCGCCGCTGCAGCGCCTGCACCGGTTCGGGAAGCTGGGCACGATCGACCTGCGCATCGACTACCTGCGCCCGGCCATCGGAGGCCCCTTCGAGCTCAGTGCGCAGGTGATGCGGCTGGGTTCGCGGGTGGCGTCCACGCGCATGGAGTTCCGGGGCGCGGACGGCGAACTGCTCGCCACCGGGGCCGCGGCCTACATCGTTTCCTGAGCGCCCCGCGTCGGGCCGTCAGACCGTGTGGGGCCTGGTGGTCAGGTAGACGGTACCGGTGAAGCTGGAAATCGGCACGCCGTCGCCCTTGCACACATCCACCCGGTACACCGCGAGCTTGCGCGATCGTGATACTTCGACGGAAGTCGCGACCAGCCGGTCGCCGGCGTGGCTGGCCTGCTGGAAGGTGAGGTGGGTGTCGATCCCGGCGGCGATCACGCCATAGGAGTTCGCCGCCAGCCCGAAGGCCGTGTCGGCCAGCGCGAACACGATCCCGCCGTGGCAGGTGCCGTTGAAGTTGATGTGATGCGGCTGCAGCGTCACTTCCACCGTGGCCGTGCCCCGGTCCGCATGGGTGCACCGGATGCCGGCCCAGCGCAGGAACGGGTCGGCGGCGGCGAGTTGCTTGACGCGCTCGCCGACGGCGTTGTCGCCGGCCGATGCGACCGGCTGACGCGCGTGCAGGCGCCGCCCGCGCCCCGCCGCGGCGGCGTGCGCGGCTATCGCGTCCGCCAGGGCGCCGATGCCGGACCCGGTGGTGGCCGAAGCGCCGAGCACCGGCACCTGCCAGCTGCCCTCGGCGCCGGCTGCGCGCAGGTGCAGCATGTCCTTGAGGTCGCGCGCGGTGATCTCCGCGCCGGGCAGGTCGCACTTGGTGACGGCCAGCACGTCGGCGATCTCCAGGATGCCGGCCTTGATCGCCTGCACGTTGTCGCCCAGGCCCGGCGGGCAAGCCACCAGCCGGGTGTCGGCCACGCGCATGATCTCCACTTCGGACTGGCCCGCGCCGACGGTCTCGACGATCACGGTATCGAAACCCGCCGCGTCCAGGATGTCGACCATCGCCTCGGAGGTCGGCGCCAACCCGCCCAGGTGCCCGCGCGACGCCACGGACCGGATGAACACGTCACCGTGCGCGCCATGCTCGCCCATGCGGACCCGGTCGCCGAGCACGGCGCCGCCGGTGATCGGGCTGGACGGATCGACGGCCACGACGGCGATGCGCCTTCCCCGGGCCAGCAACTCGCCAAGCAATGCGTTCACCAGCGTCGACTTGCCGGCGCCGGGCGAACCCGTCACGCCCAGCACGTGGGCGCGGCCGAGGTGCGGGGCCAGTGCCGCGGCAACCGCCGCCGGTTCGCGCTCGCCCCGCTCGACCTGGCTGATCGCGCGCGCGATGGCGCCCCGCTCGCCGGCCAGCACCGCCCGCGCCCAGCCGCCGGCCTTGTCGTGGAAACCCGGTTCGCGCTTCACACGATCGCCTGTACGTGGCCGAAGCCCATCTCGCGCCGCAGTGTGCTGCAGATCTCACCGTGGGTGCAACCCGCCTCCGCGGCTTCGACCACGCGCGCGAACACGTTGTCGCGTGCGTCGCCGGCCGCGCGGGCCAGCGCGTCGAGCGCGCCCTGTACCTGGCCGGCCGAGCGCTGCGCCTTCCAGGCCTTGAAGCCGTCGACATGCGCCTGCATGGTGGTGCGGTCGGGGCGCGTGTTGATGGGCCGGGCGCTGGCGTCTTCCTCCACCTGGTAGGCGTTGACGCCCACCACGGTCTGCTCGCCGCTGTCCACCCGCTGCTGGAACCGGCGGGCGGATTCGCCGATCATGCGCTGCACCAGCCCCGCCTCCACCGCCTGGTACATGCCGCCCGCGTCCTCGACGATCTTCATCACCCGCTCGATCTCGGCTTCCATCTCGTCGGTGAGCTTCTCGACATAGAAACTGCCGCCGAGGGGGTCGATCACGTCGGTGAGATGGGCCTCCTCGCGCAGGACGTTCTGCGTGGCGATGGCGATGCGCGCGCCGAACTCGCTGGGACAGGACAGCGCCTCGTCATACGCATCGGTGTGCAGCGACTGCAGGCCGCCCAGGATGCCCGCCATCGCCTGCACCGTCACGCGCGCGATGTTGTTCAGCGGCTGCTGGCGCGTCAGGTCCGCGCCCGAGGTCTGCCCATGGAACTTGAAGCGCCACGAGCGCGGATCCTTCGCGCCCAGGCGGTCGCGCGTGATGCGCGTCCAGATGCGCCGCGCCGCGCGGAACTTGGCCACCTCCTCGAAGAAGCTCACCGAAATGTCGAAGAAGAAGGTGAAGCGCGGCAGGAAATCGTCCGGGTCCATGCCGCGCTCGATGCAGTCGCGGGCGTTCTGGATCGCGGTGCTGAGCGTGAACGCCATGGCCTCGGCCGGGGTGGCCCCGGCCTGCTGCATGTGCTGGCCCACCACCGACATCGGGTTCCAGCGCGGCACGTGGCGATTGCAGAAATCGATGTGATCGCCCAGGAGGCGCCGCGCGCCCGGCAGGGCGAGCCGGTAGAACATGTGGTTGGCCACGTAATGGCTGAGGTAGTCGCTCTGGTTCGACGTGCCGCTCACCTGGCGCCAGTCGGTGCCCCGCCGGCGTGCCGCCACCAGCATGAAGGCCAATAGCGTGAACGGCGTCGGGTCGTTCTGGGCGCAGGAAGTGCGCGCGAAGTCCACGCCCTGCAGCGCCGCGTCCATGTGCTCCCAGGTATTGATCACCGTGCCGCAGGTGCCCAGCAGCTCGATGTGGGATTCGTCCATGTCGTAGCCGCGGAAGACCGAGTTGCACGGCAGCAGCGAGATCGCGGTGGCGCCCTGGGCCAGCACTTCGCGCAGGCGGGCGTTGTATTCCTCGGGCGTGCCCAGCCCGATGAGCTGGCGCTGGGTCCAGGTCCGGCCGCGGTGCATCGTGGCGTAGATACCCCGGGTGAAAGGTGCCTGCCCCGGCACCCCGAGGTCGCTCGCGCGATCGGCGGCATTCCAGTCCGCGGCGGTGTACAGCGGCTTGATCGGCACGCCGGAACGGTTCGCCACCTGCTTGTCGGTGCCGATGGTGGCGGCATATTCCTGTTGCCAGGCGCCGTAGGCGTCGGGCTCATGCAGCAGCTTGCTGTCGATGGCTTTGTTCATGGGGGTCTTTCGGAGGCTGCCCTACAGCGCGACGCGCCGCGCCCGGACCTGTCCGGCCAGCTCGCGCACGAACGAGGCGATGTCCGCCATGGCGCTGCCGGGGTGGAACACCCGCGCCACGCCGGCGTCGAGCAAGGCTTTCTCGTCTTCGTCGGGCACGATGCCGCCCACCACCACGCCGATATCGCCCAGCCCCGCCTCGCGCAATTCGGCCATCAGCTTCGGCACGATCAGGTGGTCGGTGGCGAGCGAGGAGATGCCGACCACATCGACGTCTTCCTCCATCGCGAGTTTCACGACCGCGGCGATCTCCTGCCAGGGCGGCGTGTAGATGACTTCCATGCCGGCGTCGCGCAGGCCCGCGGCGACCACGCGGCTGCCGCGGTCGTGCCCGTCGAAACCGATCTTGGTGACCAGCACCTTCGGAATCATGTGGCCCCCACGCTCCCCCACTGCGTGTGGGTCGCTGCCCCCCGAGGGGGCCTTCGCGCCTTCGGGCGGCCGTGCGGCGCTCATCGTATGGGGCTCGCTCATGCACTGACCTCCTGGCCCTGCCGCAGCAGGGCGATGAACTTGCGCGCGATGGTGCGCGGGTTGAAGCGGCCGCCCGGCCGGTACCACAACTGCGACTGGTTCATGGCGCCGATCAGCATCAGGCGCAGCATTCGCCGGTCGGTGGTGCGCGACAGGGGCAGCGCGGCGATGAGGTCGGCGAAGATGGACTCGTACTGGTTGCGCAGGGCCACCAGGCTGTCGTCCGCGGCGCCCACTTCGGCGGGCCGCACCCGCACCACCACCTGCGCGTAGTCGTCGTCGTGCAGGATGGCCTCCAGGTGGGCGACGCAGGCGGCCTCGAGCCGGTCCCAGGGGTCTTCGTGCCGGGCGATGGCGGTCTGCACGGCGTCCGAAATCTGGCGCACGCCCTTGACGTACACCGCCACCAGCAGCGCTTCCTTGGTCTCGAAGTGGCAATACAGCGAGCCGGGCAGCATGCCCACGGCGCGTGCGATATCGCGCATCGACGTGCCCTCGAAGCCGCGCGCGCGAAACAGCCCGGCGGCCTCGTCGAGCAACTGGGGCAGGCGGCTGTCCGCGTGGGGATTTCGGGTCGTGGCCATGGTGGGTGCCAGTATACCAAACAGTCGTTTGCTTTTAAAAGAACCCCGCCTGGGGCGCCGCGGGCGGAGCCCCCATCCGGGCGCGGCGGGCTATAGTGGACGGCCCACCACCTCCCCAAGGAGCCGCCATGGCCCGATTCGGTTTTGACCAGGATGCGTTGATCGAACAGTTTGCGCAAGCGTCCGCGCGGCAGGGCGAGACCTTGCGCAAGGCAGTGCAGGAGGCCACGCTCAAGGCGCTGCAGGGGCGCGAGCTGACGCTGAAGAACATCAAGGACGTGGTCAAGCAGGTCAGCGGGGCGGCGGCGCAGGGCGCGGGCCAGAACCCGCTGGGCGCTGCGCAGATGGAGCCGCTGCTGGCCAAGGCCATCGCGGGCATGGACGCAGCCTTGCTGCAGGCGGTGGAGGCGAATCGCCGCGCGCTGCAGCAGCTGATGGAGTACGGCGCGGGCCTGCGCGAGAACCAGGTCAAGAAGGCGATGTCGGACATCGAGCACATGGAGGACATGTTCTTCACCACCGTGCGCAAGGCCGTCGCCGGCGGCGCCGGCCCGTTGCAGGGCGCGTGGACGCAGGTGCTGGACAAGATGCAGGTGAAGGGCAGCGGCACCGGCGCGCACGCGACCCAGACCCTCGAGCAGCTCACGGAGCAGGCGCAGTCGGCCCTGCGCGAAGGCCGCGCGATGGGGCTGAAGGCGGCGCAGACGCTGCTCGACAGCTATGCCGCGCTGGCCAGCGGCGTGCTCATCGGGATGTCGCAGGGGATGCAGGGCGAAGTGGGCGAGGGTGCAGCCAGGCCCAAGCAGCGGAAGTAGCTTGAGATCGGCCTGATGACTTCGCGGCGAGCGCGGCAGTCCGCGACTGAACCGCCATGGCCATGGAGAGGTCGGCGTTTGTCGTCCCCGCGCGACAGACCGAGCTCTTCTTTCTTCTGCGTCAGACGACTGCCTGGCAAATCAGCACTCGCTGTGCAGCAAGCACCGGTGCGGCTTTGGGTGGGGCTCCACAACGTTGTCCACAACCTTCTCCACGGCTCCCGTGGACAGCAGCCTGAGTCAGGTGTGCTAGGCACTCCTCGACGCGCTCAGCCGGGGTGGCGGAGGATCGAGCAGTACACCAGGACGAATCGACGATGAAGTTGATCGACACATTCCAGGACGAACACGTGCTGATCGCCCCATGAGTCCCAGAACCCGCCGCGCCTTTCAAGCAATCCTGTATGAAAACTTCGCTATCGCCTTTGTTGGCCCGGTTCTGAGCATCGCCTTCGACAAGCCGGCCGCGTCTAGTTTGCGGCTTGCGTTCGTTCTTTCGAGCATTGCACTCGCATGGAACTACATATTCAATGCGCTCTTTGAGCGGTGGGAGGCGTTCATCGACTGGGTGGTTGATCCCCGCCGCGGCGACGGCGCCGCGCCGGCTCGCTGACCGGCGTGCCGGGGCGTTCGTTCACCGGCCGCTCGCCCGTGGCCCCTTGCTCCCTGCGCACTTCGGTGAAGATCTCCCAAGTCGCCAGGAAGATCGCCGCGATCACCGGCCCGATGACGAAGCCGTTCAGGCCGAAGGCGGCCAGGCCGCCCAGCGTCGCGATCAGCACCAGGTAATCGGGCAGGCGTGTTTCCTTGCCCACCAGGATCGGGCGCAGCACGTTGTCGACCAGGCCGATCACCAGCACGCCCCAGGCCGTCAGGCCGAGGGCCGGCCAGATCGAGCCGGTGGACAGCAGGTAGACGGCGACCGGCCCCCACACCATCGCGGCGCCCACGGCGGGCAGCAGGGAGAGCAATGCCATCAGCGCCCCCCAGAGCAGCGGGCCGCTGATCCCCAGCACCCAGAACGCCAGGCCGCCCAGCGTGCCTTGCACCAGCGCCACCACCACATTGCCCTTGACGGTGGCCCGCACGACGGTGGCAAATTGTTGCAGCAGCCGCTGCGTATGGCGCTGTTCCAGCGGCATCGCCCGCGCCGCCTGCGCGGCCAGGGACTTGCCGTCGCGCAGCAGGAAGAACAGGAGGTAGAGCATCACGAACAGGTTGACGACGAACTCCACCGTGTTCTGGCCGATGGTCATCACGCGCGTCGTCAGGGCCTGGCTGCTGCGGCCCAGCGCTTCCACCAGCCTGCGCTGCACTTCGGCCAGGTCGGCCAGGCCCAGGCGGTCCAGCCCGCCGCGCACCCAGGCCGGCAGCGCGTCGACGCCGCGCTGGAAGTACTCGCTGAGCGAGATGTCGCCCGTCTTGAAGCGCTGGTAGAACGCGGCGGCTTCCTGGGTGATGGACGCCGTGAGCAGCGCCGTCGGCAGCAGCACGATCACGACGATCGCCACCAGGGTGCCGAAGGCCGCCCAGCCCCGGCGCCCGCGGCAGACCAGCGTCGAGCGCTCCTGCAGGGGCGAGAAGACGATGGCGATAAAGACCGCCCAGGACACGGCGCCGGAAAGCGGCCACAGCACGACCGCGAACAGGACCGTCACGATCATCAGCAGCCAGAGCAGGGCCTTGCTCTGCAGCAGCGGCGAGTTCAGCGGATCGGTTTCGGGCATGGGTCGGTCGTTGGTTTACCGATAGCGTATCACCCGGGGTAACAAAAAAGCCGCCCGGCGGGCGGCTCTTTGATGTGGAAGCAGCCCGACCTATGGCTTGACGTAGTCGGAGACGACGGCCCACTTGCCGTTCTGGATCTGCGACAGGCGCGACAGGTCGTTGCCCAGGCGCTTGGTGGCCGTGTAGGTGCTGCGCGGGCTGCCGAAGATGTCGGGCTCGAAGGTCATCGTGTCCATGGCCTTCACGAACGTGTCCGTCGTGAGGTTGGGGCCGGCTTTGCGGGCCGCCTGGATGAAGCCGTCGATGATGATGTAGCCATAGGCCGAGAACACGTTCGGGTCGTCGCCGAACTTGGTCTTGTACTTGTTGGCCCAGAAGCGGATCGGCTGCGAGGCCTCGTCGAGGTACGGGTTCTGCACCGTCATCGTGCCGTAGATTCCGTCCATCGCCTTGCCGCCCAGCTTGTGGATCAAGTCGCTGTAGATCGCGCTGGAGCCCAGGAACACGGGGTTGAAGCCGGTCTTGCGCGCCTCGCCGACGGTGCCGATCGTCTCGCGGATGATCGTGCCCAGCACCACCAGTTCGCAGCCCGATGCCTTCATGCGCGCGACCTGTGAGGAGAAGTCGGTCGCTCCGCGCTTGTAGCTGGTCTTCTCGGCAAGTTCCATGCTCATGGTCTTCAGGCCGTCCTGCGCGCCCTTGAGCACCTCGGTGCCGAAGTCGTCGTCCTGGTAGATCGTGCAGACCTTCTTGACGTTCTTTTCCTTCACCAGCTTGGGCAGCATGATGCGGATCTGGTCGTAGTAGGTGGCGGCAAAAGAGTACTTGAGTTTGTGCAGCGGTTCGTACATTTCGCGCGCCGCCGTGATGGGGAACAGGTTGACCACCCCCTTCTCGAACTGAACCGGCATGGCCGCGAGGTTCTGCGCCGTGCCGATATGGCCGGCCATGATGAAGACCTTGTCCTGGTTGACCAGTTTCTGCGCGGCGAGCACGGCCTTCTTGGGATCGTAGCCGTCGTCCTCGGCCAGCAGGCGCAGCTTGCGGCCGTTCACGCCGCCCTGCTCGTTGATCTCGTCGATGCGCAGCAGCATGCCGTTGCGCGCCGCCTTTCCGTAGGCAGCCAGGGGCCCGGAGAGGTCCTGGATGGTGCCGACGAGGATTTCGTTCTTGGTGACACCCTGCTGCTGCGCCAGCGCCGGCAGGCATGCCCATGCGAGCACGGCCAGCGCGGCGCCCGCTTTTGTTTTCATCATCTTGATCTCCTGAAAGAACCGCTTTTCGGTCGGTTCACATTCTTGCCCCGCATCGGGGGGTGTCAAGCTGGCGTATTCACTTAGACGGACCGTCGTCCACCCGCCACGGCGGCAGGGCGATGCCCGCGTACACGGCAACGATGCGCAGGGCGGCGGCGGCCCCGGTCGCCGCGGCCAGCGCCATCCACACGGGCGCGTCCAGGGCATGGGCGCCGAGCAGGACCCAGCCGCCCGCGAATGCGCACAGCGCATAAGGCTGGTGGTCGCTGAAGGCCGCGGGAACGTCGTTGCACAACACGTCGCGCAGGACGCCGCCGAACACCGCCGTCACGACCCCCATCAGCACGCACACGATGGCCGGCAGGCCGAGGTCCAGCGCGATCTGCGCCCCGTTGGCCGTGAACAGCCCCATCCCCAGCGCGTCCGGCCACAGCAGCGCCCGCCGCGTCGGGGCCAGATGACGGGCCCGGAGCACCAGCATCGCGACAATGCACAGGGCCAGCACGACCCAGAGCCAGGCGGATCGCTCGACCCAGAAGAAGGGCCGCCGGTCCAGCAGCACATCGCGCAGGGTGCCGCCGCCGAAAGCCGTGATGCCGGCGATCACGCACACCCCGACGGCGTCGAGCCGCTTGTTGGCGGCGACGATCAGGCCGGAGACGGCGAAGGCGAGGGTGCCGGCGATCTCGAGGGTTTCGAGCGCCGTGGAAACGGCGGAGGCGGAGCTGAGCATGGGGCGATTGTCGCCGTCCGCCGCGCCCCGTGATGACCATCCCTACCGGTACATCGCCTCGATCTGCGGCGCGTACTTCTGCTGCACGAGCTTGCGTTTGAGCTTCATGGTGGGCGTCAGCTCCTCGTCTTCGGCCGACAGCTGCGTGTCGAGCAGGAAGAACTTCTTGATCTGCTCCACCCGCGCGAACTTCGCGTTGACGCGGTCAATCTCGCCCTGGATCAGCTCCTGCACCTGCGGCGCGCGGGTGAGGCTGGCGTAATTGGAGAACGGCACGTCGTTGTCCTGCGCGAACTTTTCGACGTTCTCCTGGTCGATCATGACGATCACGGTGAGGTAGGGCCTCTTGTCGCCGATCACCACGGCGTCGGTGATGTAGGGCGAGAACTTCAGCTCGTTTTCCAGCTCGCTCGGCGTGATGTTCTTGCCGCCGGCCGTGATGATGATGTCCTTCATCCGGTCGGTGATGCGGAAATAGCCCTCGTCGTCCACCAGGCCGACGTCGCCGGTGTGCAGCCAGCCGTCCTCGTCGAGGGTCTCGGCCGTCTTTTCGGGCTGGTTGAGGTAGCCCATGAACACGTTGGGCCCGCGTACGAGAATCTCGCCGGTCGCCGGGTCGAGCCTGACTTCATTGAAGCTGGCGGCCGGGCCGATCGAACCGGGTTTCATGCGGGCGGCCGGCACCCCGGTGGAGGCGCCGCACGACTCGGTCATGCCCCACACCTCCAGCATCGGCACGCCGAGCGCCAGGTACCACTTGACGAGCTCGGGCGAGATCGGCGCGGCGCCCGTCACCAGGAACCGCGACCGGTGGATGCCGATCATCTTGCGCACGTTGTTCAGCGCGATCCAGCGCGCCAGCGTGAACTTGAACTTCAGCCAGCCGTCCACTGGCTGCCCGGCCAGCACCTTGTCGGCGATCCGCGTGCCCACGCCGATGCCCCAGGCGTACGCGGCCTGCTGCACGGCGCCGGCCTCCTTCAGCCCGATCATCACGCCGGAGTAGAACTTCTCCCACACGCGCGGCACGGCCGTGAACACCGTGGGCGCGATCTCGCGCACGTTCTCGGGCACGGTCTCGGGGTTCTCCACGAAGTTGAGGACGGCGCCGGTGTAGAGCGAGAAGTATTCGCCGCCCATCCGCTCGGCGATGTGGCACAGGGGCAGGAAGCACATGCACTCGTCGCGGTCCGACCGGGCGATCAGCGTGTTGTAGCCGCGCACGGTGTAGACCAGGCCGTTGTGGCTGTGCATCGCGCCCTTGGGCTTGCCGGTGGTGCCCGAGGTGTAGACGAGGATGGCGAGGTCTTCGGGCTTGCAGGTCTTCACGCGGCGCACCAGCTCCTCGGGATTGCGGGCGTTGAAGTCGCGGCCCAGCGCGCGCAGCTGCTCCAGGCTGATGACGCCGGGATCGTGCAGGTCACGCAGGCCTTCCATGTCGAACACCACGATCTTCGTGAGCAGTGGCAGCCGGCCCCGCACTTCCAGCGCCTTGTCCAGCTGCTCGTCGTCTTCCACGAACAGGAAGCGCGTGCGGGAGTCTTCGCACAGGTACTGCGCCTGCGAAGCGGCGTCGGTCGGGTAGATGCCGTTGGAGACCCCGCCGCAGGAGAGCACCGCGAGGTCGGCCAGCACCCATTCGATGACGGTGTTGGACAGGATGGAAGCGGTGTCGCCCGCCGCGAAACCCAGGCTCAGCAGGCCGCCCGCGATCTCGCGCACCGCCTCGCCGGTCTGCCGCCAGCTCCAGGCGCGCCAGATGCCGAACTGCTTCTGGCGCATCCACACCTGCGGGCCGCGCTTGTCCACGCCGTTCCAGAACATGGCGGGAATGGTGTCGCCTTCCAGCACCACCGCTGTGTTGGGCTGGATGTGGGAGAGGTCCCAGAGATTACTCATTCAAAGCTCCAAGGCTGCGCAAGCGCAGGGGCGATCAATGCGAGGGGGCGACTTTTCATCTCCAGTTCTTCTTCTTCTTCCAGCGCCGCTCGCCGCGCACGCCGGCTTCCTTCATGCCCAGGTAGAACTCCTTGATGTCTTCCTTCTCGCGCAGGCGCGCGCAGGTGTCTTCCATCACGATGCGGCCGTTCTCCAGCACGTAGCCGTAGTCGGAGGCGTTGAGCGCCATGTTCGCGTTCTGCTCCACCAGCAGGATGGTGGTGCCGCGCTCGCGGTTGATGCGCACCACGATCTCGAAGATCTCGCGCGTGAGCTTGGGGGACAGGCCCAGGCTGGGCTCGTCGAGCAGGATCAGGTCGGGCGCGGCCATGATGGCGCGCGAGATCGCCAGCATCTGCTGCTGGCCTCCCGACAGCAGGCCGGCGTCCTGGTGGGCGCGCTCCTGCAGGATCGGAAAGTAGCGGTACACGGCCTCCATGTCGCGGGCGACCCCGTCACTGTCCTTGCGCGTGTAGGCGCCCATCACGAGGTTGTCGTGGACGGTGAGCAGCGGGAAGACCTCGCGGCCCTCGGGCACGTGCGACAGGCCCTGCTGCACGATGTGCGCGGGGTCCCTGGCGGTGATGCTCTCGCCCTTGAATTCGATGCTGCCCTTGCGCGGGTCGATGATGCCGGAGATGGTCTTCAGGATGGTCGTCTTGCCGGCGCCATTGGAGCCGAGCACGGTGGCAATCTCGCCGCGCCGCACCTGCAGGCTGACACCGCGGATCGCCTTGATCGGGCCGTAGGCCGATTCGACGTTCAGCAGCTTCAGCACGGGCGTGTCGCTGACGCCGGGCGGGTTGTGGCTCATTGGGAAACCTCCGCACTGCGTGCTGCGGTGCTATGAGCCTTGGGAGCGGCCCGGCGGCTCATGGTTTTGCTCCCTCTCCCTCTGGAAGAGGGCGGGGGTGAGGGCCTCTGCGAAGCGACGACATGTCGTCCACCGAGCCGAGGTAGGCCTCGATCACGCCGGGATGGTTCTGCACTTCGCGCGGGCTGCCCGTCGCGAGCACTTCGCCCTGGTTCATCGCCAGCACGCGGTCCGACACCTTGGACACGAGCGTCATGTCGTGTTCGACCATCAGCACCGTGATGCCCAGGTCGTTCTTGATGTCCTGGATCCAGAAGGCCATGTCCTCGGTTTCCTCCACGTTCAGGCCCGACGACGGCTCGTCGAGCAGCAGCAGCTTGGGCTCGGTGCACAGCGCCCGGGCCAGCTCCACCACCTTGCGCACGCCGTAGGGCAGGCCGGCGACCATCGAGTCGCGGTAGTGCTGCAGGTCGAGGAAATCGATGATCTTCTCGGTCTTCTCGCGCGCCTCGATCTCGGCGCGCCGCGTCTTGCCGGTGAAGAACAGGTCGCTCCACAGGCCGGTGCCGCGGTGCGTGTGGCGGCCGATCAGCATGTTCTGCAGCACCGTGGCGTATTCGAACAGCTCGATGTTCTGGAACGTGCGGGCGATGCCCAGCGACGCGATCTGGTGGGGCGGCAGCTGCGTCAGCACCTTGCCCTCGAACTCGATGCTGCCGGTGGTCGGCGTGTAGATGCGGCTGATCAGGTTGAACACCGTCGTCTTGCCGGCGCCGTTGGGGCCGATCAGCGTGAACACCTCGCCGCGCTGCACGTCGAAGCTCACATTGTTGACGGCGAGCACGCCGCCGAAGCGCACGCTGAGGTTTTTCGCGGAGAGCAGCACGTCGGTTTGTCCGGTCTGGTTCGACGGCGGGTTCATTGGTGCTCCAACGCTGGGTGTGGGCGGCGGGCCGGGGACGGCGGGTGGCCCACTCCGCGAATGTCCCCCGGCGCCTGGAGGGCGCCTCCTCCTTGATTTCGCTGCGTCGGCCACCCGCCATCCCCGGCCCTTGGCGCGGCATTGGATCTATCGGCGCATCGAACACCCGCCATGGTGGATGGATCAGGGCGGCGGGGCGATCTACGCAGCGAAATCAAGGGGGAGCCGCCCTCCAGGCGGCGGAGGACATTCGCGGAGTAGAGCGCCTCGCCCACCTGATCCCGCCGGATGATGGTGATCTTCATTTCAACCGATCCGATTTCTGGAAGGACTTCTGCCGCTTGAACAGGCCCTTGCGGTAGAACGGGAAGAGCTGCAGGTAGGTGCGCACCTTCAGCCAGCGCCCGTAGATGCCCATCGGCTCGAACATCACGAAGGCGATCAGCACGACGCCGTAGACCAGGCCCTGCAGGCCGGGCGCCTGTCCGACCACGGCGGGGAGGTAATCCTTGGTCAGCGAGATCACCTGCGGCATGGAGATGAGGAAGATCGCGCCCAGGAAGGCGCCGTGCACCGAGCCCAGCCCGCCGATCACCACCATCAGCAGCAGGTCGATCGACTGCAGGATGTTGAACTGGTCGGGTGAGATGAACGACAGCTTGTGCGCATACAGCGCGCCGCCGATGCCCGCCAGCGCCGCCGACAACGCGAAAGACAGCGTCTTGTAGCGCGCGAGGTGGATGCCCATGCTCTGCGCAGAGATCTCCGAATCGCGGATGGCGACGAAGGCGCGCCCGGTGGGCGAACGCAGCAGGTTGAGGATCGCGAGCGTCGAGACCACCGCGATCACGAGGCACAGGAAGTAGAAGCCGGTCGCCGAATCGACCTTGTAGCCGAACAAATCCGGATGCTTGACGTGGATGCCCGAGTTGCCGCCGGTGACCGACTCCCAGCGCGCCAGCACTTCTTCGACGATGAAGCCGAAGGACAGCGTGGCGATGCCCAGGTAGATGCCCTTCACCCGGAGCGCGGGCAGGCCCACGACCACCCCCACGGCCGCCGACAGCAGCCCGGCCAGCGCGAGCGCGATCGGGAACGGCACACCCAAGTTCACGAACACCGCCTGGGTGTAAGCGCCGACGCCCAGGAACGCCGCGTGGCCGATCGAGAACAGGCCGGTGAAGCCGGCCAGCAGCATCAGGCCCAGGCCGACGATGGAGTAGATCAGGACGAAGGTGAGCTGGGCCAGGTAGTACTCGGCGAAGAGCCAGGGTGCCGCCAGCAGCACCAGCATGAGCAGGCCGTACCAGAACACGTGCCCGCCATGCTTGGCCAGCTTGATGTCCTGGCCGTAATCGGTCTTGAAGATAAATCGCATTTCGTTGTTCTTCTTCTAGACTTTCTTGCGGAGCTTTTCGCCGAACAGGCCGTTCGGCTTCACCATCAGCATGACCAGCACCACGATGTAGGCCGCGGTGTCCTTGAAGCCCTGGGGCAGGTAGAACCCCGACAGCGATTCGACGATGCCGATGATCAGGCCGCCCACGATGGCGCCCGGCAGGCTGCCGAAGCCGCCGACGACGGCGGCCGGGAAGGCTTTCAGGCCGATGAATCCCATGTTGGCGTGCACGAAGGTGATCGGCGCGAGCAGCAGGCCCGCGACGGCGGCGACGGCGGCCGCCAGGCCCCACACCAGGCCGTTGAGCCGCTTCACGGGGATGCCCATGTAATAGGCGGCCAGCTGGTTCTGCGACGACGCCTGCATGGCGATGCCGACCTTGCTGTACCTGAACACCGCGAACAGCATCGCGCACAGCACGGCGGTGGCGCCGATCACCACCATCTGCTCGGCGTTGAGCACGAGCGGCCCGACGTTC
>Ga0255338_1002498_pt1 | contig 26548 bp, 25 predicted proteins | sample MeOH1_35cm_T4_19_FD_203715 | JGI IMG/M metagenome (GOLD analysis project Ga0255338, IMG submission 203715) | Sandy soil microbial communities from University of British Columbia, Vancouver, Canada - MeOH1_35cm_T4_195 | ecosystem: Engineered > Artificial ecosystem > Sand microcosm > Unclassified ...
CATTGGAGATTACATAAGTAAACTCGAAGCGCAATCAGCTCCCGCCGCCCGAGCCGAAATCGAAGGTGTCGCGCGCCTTGCCCCCGCCGAAGGTGTAGCTGAAGCCCATGAAGATCGCCCGGTTCTTGGGGGCGCCGACGGTCCGTTCCCGGAAGGCGGGGGTGTCGATCAGGCTGTCGAATTTCGAGAGCGAGAAGATGTCCTGCACGGTCACCACACCCGCCAGGTTGTCGGCGAACTTGTGCCGGTAGCCCAGGTTCACGATGCCCTGGGGCTCGCTGTAGCCCTGCGAGAGCAGCCGCTTGCCGTACATGTAGCCCTGCAGCTGGAAGAAATCCTTGTCCGTCGGTTGCCAGTCCAGCGAGGCGCGGCCTGACGCGGTGTAGACCGAGCGTCGAGCGGCGCCGAAGCCCAGGTCGGTGGCGTCGATCTCGGACCACAGCAGGTTGCCACTGACGTTGTAGCGCAGCTTGAAGGGCAGCCGGCCGTTGGCCACCAGCTCCAGGCCGGCCGAGCGGAAGGCGCCGATGTTCTCCTTGGTCTGGAGGATCTGGCCGTTGCCCAGGTCCCGGAAGATGTCGTTCACCGCGTCCCGGCCGTCGCGATAGTAGGCCGTGGCCAGATAGATCGAACCGCTCTTGCGGTACTGGTAGCCCAGTTCGAAGGAGTCGGTGACTTGGGGCTTGAGGTCGGGGTTGCCGCCCGACAGGTTCTGCGGGTCGATGTAGATTCGGAAGGCGTTGTAGTCGCCGGCCTGGGGCCGCTGGACGCGCCGGCTGTAGCTGGCGGTGAGCTGCTGGCCCTCGGCCAGGGGATACCCCAGGTGCAGGCTGGGATAGAGCCGGACGTAGTCGTTCTCGTCCTTCCGGCCCTGCGTCACCTGGTTCAGGTCGATCAGCGTCGCCTCGGCCCGCAAGCCGGTCAGCACCGTGACCTTGCCGACCGGCTGCTCGTAGGTGGCGTAGGCGGCGTGGGTCTGCTGGTCGAAGCGGAACAAGTTCGATCGGGTCGGGTCGATGGCCAGAGGACCGGGCGGCGTGGCCCGGCCGGACACCACCACGTAGTCGTTGTCGTCGCCGTTGAACTCGTAGCCCAGCTTCAGCTTCCGGCTGTTCGCCAGCGGGCGCGAGTAGTCCAGCTTGACCTGGGTGCGCGCCAACCGGTTGCGGGGTTCGCTGTCCTCGAAGGCGGCGGGGCCGGCCGGCAGGCGGAACTGGCGCAACAGCACGCGGCTCCGGTCCTCGTCGATCTGCTCGCGCGTGAAGGCGAAGGCCAGATCATGACCCTCGCCGAACTTCCGCGACGCGTTGAGCGTGGTCTCCACGCTGATGCGGCCCTGGCGCTGGTCGTTGGCGGTGTTGAAGCCTCGGAGGGGTACGCCCAGGGCCGTCCGGTCCACGGTATCGACGTTGTGCGACTTGAAGCTGATGTCCTGGAAGCGGATCCCGCCGGTGATGCGGGTCTTGTCGTCGGGATCGAAGTCCACGCCGACCCGGGCGCTCTTCATCACCGCCTGGCCCGAACCGCCCGCGGCCCGGAACTCGCGGATGCGGCCCGCGCCCGCAGGATCGGCGAAGTCGCGGTCCACGGTGAAATGCTGCTCGAAGACGTCCTGCCGGACCGAGGCGTCGCCCGTGTAGGTGAAGCGGCCGCTGCGGTAGGTGGCGTTGACCCCGCCGTTCTTGCGGCCCTCCGACCCCAGGTTCGCCCGCACGCTGCCCGAGACGCCCGGCTTGGCGGTCTTCTTGGTGATCAGGTTGATGATGCCGGCCGTGCCCTCGGGGCTGTAGGCGGCGGAGGGGTTGGTGATCACCTCGACTCGCTCGATCTGGTCGGCGGGCAGGCTCTGCAGCGCCTGGGCGCGACCCTCGCCCTTGAACATGCCGGACGGCTTGCCGTCGATCATGATCGTGACGTTGGGATCGCCGCGCAGGCTGATGTTGCCCTGGACGTCCACCTCCACGGACGGGACGTTGCGCAGGGCGTCGCTCACCGAACCCGTGGTGGCCTGCAGGTCGTTGGTGAGGCTGTAGCTCTTGCGCTCGGCGTCCACCCGGACCGGAGGCGGGGCGCCTTCCACGACGATCTCGCCCACCGTGCCGGCCGGCTTTTCGGCGGCCTTCGCGGGCGGGGGCTTGGTGGCCTGCTGGGCCAGGGCCGGGGCGGCCAGGGCCACACTGGCCGCGGACGCGAGCCAAACGATACGCTGAAGCAAGACTGTCCCCCGACACGCTGCCCCCGCAACGTCTCCCAAGCTTGAGTATTCTGGGTTGTGCGGCGACTTTGTGACACGCGGATTTCCCGGCGGAAGCCCGCCGGTTGCCGCGACGGCGAAAACCTAGGCTAATCCCGGCGGAAAATCGGGGAGGCTCGGGGATGCGTCTGGTGGTGATCCTGTCGGCGGCGTGGATGGCGGCGGGTGCGGCCTACGCTCAGACTCCGGTGACGGTCAGGGTCGAAGGCGGTGTCCTGACCGGCGAAGCCACGGACAGGGCCAACATCTTCCGCAACGTCCCCTTCGCGGCCGCCCCGGCGGGCAAGCTGCGCTGGGCGCCGCCGCAGGCCGCGGCGAAGTGGACCGGCGCGCGCGACGCCACGAAGAACGGCCCGTCCTGCCCGCAGCCGATGACCGCCAACGACACGCCGAACACCGGCGGCGCCAACGGCCCGACCTCCGAGGACTGTCTGCAGCTTAACGTCTTCGCGCCCAAGGCCGCCAAGCGCGCGCCGATCATGGTCTGGATCCATGGCGGCAGCCACCGGACCGGGGCGGGCTGGGTCTATGACGGCCAGAACTTCGCCCGCGACGGGGTGATGGTCGTCAGCATCAACTACCGCCTGGGCGCCCTGGGCTACTTCGCCCACCCCGCGCTGACCAAGGCGGCGGGATCGGCGCCCACCGGCAACTTCGGCCTCATGGACCAGATCGCCGCCCTGGAATGGGTGAAGCGCAACGCCGGAGCGTTCGGGGGCGACCCAAACAACGTCACCGTCTTCGGCGAATCGGCCGGCGGCATGAGCACCCTGGCCCTGCTGGCCACGCCCAAGGCCAGGGGGCTGTACCAGAAGGCCGTCGTGCAATCCGGCGGCGGCTGGTTCCCGCCCGTAACCCTGGCCGCCAAGGAACAGGAGGGCGCCGCGGCGCTCGCCAAGGCCGGCGTCGCCGCCACGGCCACGGCGGACGAGCTGCGCGCCATACCGGTCGAGACGCTGGTTCCGATCGGTGGAAACTACGGGCCGTTCATCGACGGCAAGCTGATGACCGAGAGCCCATCCCAGGCCCTGGCGGATGGGACCTTCGACGACGTGCCGCTGATCATCGGCGCCAACTCCGGCGAGGACTCGCTGATGGGTCCGGGACCGCTGACGCCCGCCCAGCTCGCCCTGATCCCCGCCGCCGCCCGTCCGGTCTATGCCGAAGAGGCAGCCCGGGGCGACGAGGTGCTGGCCCGCGCCATCTTCACCGACCGCATCATGGTCGGCGCCGCCCGCTGGGCCGCGGAGAAGGCGGCCGCGGGCAAGCCCGCCTGGCTCTATCACTTCTCCTATGTCGGCTCGCGCTTCCGGCCGGCGGTGAAGACCGCCGCCCATGCCGCCGAGATCCAGTACGTCTTCGAATACTGGGGCCGCCGCACGCCGATGAGCGTGGTCAGCGAGGACGACAAGGCGATGGCGGCGCTGATGCATGCCTGCTGGGTCAGCTTCGCCAAGACCTCCGCGCCCAGGTGTGGCGCCGAGGCGTGGCCGGCCTACGACGCCAGGGTCGACAAGCTGATGGAGTTCGGGACCGAAAGCGGCGTGCGCACGAACTTCCGCAAGCCGCAGCTCGACTTCCAGCAGATCGTCGCGCTGCCGAGTTTGGGGTTGGCGAAATAGCCCTATCGCCGTCATCCCACGGTCGCGAAGCGATCCGGGGGACCCAAGCTGAATAGAGAAGATATCCCAGGCGGCTTGGGTCCCCCGGCTCAGCCTTCGGCTGCCCGTGGGATGACGAGTTTGAAGAGTCGCGAACTGACTCGGCCATAGCTGCGTTGACTCCCGCAATCCGGAGTCTCCCATGGCCACCCGTCCGACCTGGCAGGGCTACCTGCGCCTCAGCCTCGTGAGCTGCCCCGTCGCGCTCTACGCCGCCACCCAGCGGACCAGCGACGTCAGCTTCAACATGCTGCACAAGCAGACCAACAACCGGATCAAGATGATCCCCACCGATCCGGAGACCGGGCCGGTGGACCGGTCCGACATCGTCAAGGGCTACGAGGTCGAGAAGGGCCACTACGTCGTCGTCACGGACGAGGAGATCAAGAACGTCCGCCTGGAGACCACCCGCACCCTCGATATCGAGCGGTTCGTCGACGAGGATGACATCGACCGGCTGTACTGGAACGACCCCTATTTCCTGACCCCCGACGGGGACATGGCGGTGGAGGCGTTCACCGTGATCCGCCAGGCGATGGAGAAGGCCGGCAAGGTGGCCCTGGGCCGACTGGTCATGCACCAGCGCGAACGGCTGATGGCGCTGGAGGCGCGGGGCAAGGGGATCCTGGCCTATTCCCTGCGCTCGAACCGCGAGGTGAAGGACGCCGCCGAGGCGTTCGACCGTATCCCGGCCCACAAGGCGCCGGACGCCATGGTGGAGATCGCCGAGAAGATCATCAGCCAGCAGGCCGGTCCTTTCGACCCGTCGAAGTTCAACGACCGCTACGAGGACGCGCTGCGGGCCCTCATCAAGGAAAAGCAGAAGGGCCACGGCGTGAAGAAGGTCGAGGAGCCCAAGGAGGCCGAGGTCATCGACCTGATGGAGGCCCTGAAGCGCAGCCTGGGCGGCGAGCGCCGCAAGGCGCCGGTGCGCAAGGCGGCGGCTCCCGCGAAGAAACCCGCGGCGAGGAAGGCCCCGGCGAAGAAGCGGGCCTGAAACCCTTCCTTTCCCGCGAAGCGGGAGAGGGGGACCGCACGCCGAGCCGTAGGCGAAGAGCGGGTGGTGGAGAGGGCAAGCCTCAGGCTCCGCAGTTGACCCGGCGGCTCATTGACTCAGTGGATGGGGCTTGCCCTCTCCACCATCGGCTCTTCGGCCGATGGTCCCCCTCTCCCACTGCGTGGGAAAGGAAGTAGCTCAGGCCTGGCCGCGGCCGATCTCCAGCACCAGCCGACGCATCCACATCGAGGCCGGGTCGGCGTGCAGGCGGGCCGGATGCAGCAGATCCTGCTCGTCGTGGCCGGTGTCCAGCGGCGGCGCGATCCGCCGCAGGCCAAGGTCCTTGCCCACGCCTGCGATCAGCCGGGACGGGACGAAGGCCACCAGGTCCGTGCGCGCCGTGACCTCCAGGGCCTGCAGGTAGGTGGGCGTGGTCAGCACCACGTCTCGCCTGTGGCCCAACTCTTCGAGCCAGGCGTCGATGGGGTCGACGGCCTCGCCGCGCGAGACGACCGCCACGTGCCGGGCGGCGAGGAACCCGTCCAGGTCGGACAGGCGGTGCGCGCCGGGGCGGCCGTTGCGGACGGCCAGGGCGTCGGAGTCCACATACAGCCGCTCGCGGTGGAAGCCTGGGAAGTCGTGGGCCTGGTAGGCGATTACGAAGTCCAGGGCGCGGGTGAATTCGGGCGTCATCAGCCCCGGCGAACGGAACGGGGTCAGCTTCAGCCGTACGTGCGGCGCCTCGGCCTCCAGCCGCCGCACCAGCGGGGGCAGCAGGATGCTGGTGGAGACGTCGGGAACCATCGCATAGAACCGCCGCCGGCTGGTGGCGGGATCGAAGGCCTCCTCCGCGAACAGCCCCTGCACCTGCGCCAGCGCTGCGGCCAGCGGCTCGCGCAGCGCCTCGGCCCGGGGCGTCAGCTCCATCCGGGTCCCGGCGCGCACCAGCAGCGGGTCGCGCATCACCTCGCGCAGGCGGCGAAGCGCATGGCTCGCCGCGGGCTGCGACAGGCCGACCCGGTCCGCCGCGCGGCTGACGCTGGCCTCGCGGATCAGGGCGTCCAAGGTGACCAGCAGGTTGAGATCCAGGGAGGCTAAATTCATCCAAGGAATATATCTCCTTCCAACTATCGATTGGAAGCATGTGCCTTGCGGCGCGCATATGGGGCCAGGAACGAGAGGAGCCCGCCATGAGCGCCGCCGAAAACAAGCAACTGATGCGAGAGGTCTTCGAGGCCCTGAGCCGCGGCGACAGCCGCCCCTATCTCGAGGCCTTGGACGACGACTTCAGCTTCACCATCACCGGCCAGAACCCGTGGTCGCGGACCATATCGGGCAAGGAAGCCGTGCGCCGCGAACTGTATGGGCCGCTCTTCGCCCAGTTCGCCGACCGCTACACCGCCCAGCTCGTGAACCTGGTGGCCGAGGGCGATATCGTGGTCGTGGAGCACCGCGGCTGCGTCACCACCAAGCGGGGCCAGCTCTACAACAACGAGTACTGCCTGGTCTGCCGACTGGAGAACGGCAAGCTGAAGTCGATGAAGGAATATGCGGACTCGCTGCTGGTCGACCGGGTCCTGGACCCGCCGCCGTGGGCGAGGGCGGCCGCCACCGCGTAACCCCGGTTGCGTAGGCGGTGCATGGGCCGCTAGCCTCCGCGCATGGCCGCCTACGTGATCAACGAGATCGTCGTCACCGAACCCGAGCGGTTCCAGACCTACTCCGAGCAGGTGCCGGCGATCCTCAGGCGGTACGGCGGCGAATACGTCGTGCGTGGCGGCGCGCCCGAGCGGGTCGATGGCCCCGAGCCGCCGGAGCGGCTGGTGGTGCTGCGGTTCGAGAGCCGGGACGCGGCGCGGGCCTGGCGCGATTCGCCCGAATACCTGGCCATCCTGCCGATCCGTGAAGCGACCTCAACCAGCCGAGTCTACATCGTGGACGGCTACGCGGGCTAAGGCGGAACCTTCGCCTCCGCGCGCGGTTCGGCTTCCCGGGACGCACCGGAGAGACGAACCCTTGCAACGCTTCCTGACCCTCGGAGCCGTGGGCCTGATCGCCGCCGGCTGCGCCACCTCGCCCCGCCAGACCGTGAAGACACTCGACAGGCGCGATCCGGAATTCGCCACCCGCGATTGCCGGCAGGCGCGCCGGACCGTGGCCCGATACGACGACAACAAGGACGGCCGCGCGGTGATCGCTATCGCCGGCAACCTGGTGGTCCCCTTCGCCGGCAGCGCCGCGGCCTTGGCCATGAGCAAGATGAAGGACGACGAGCGAGAGGCCCTGAACGAACGGGTGCGCCGGGCCTGCGTGTCGGATCCGCTCGCCCGGAAGCGCGCACGCGTGGCGAGCCGGTGATCCGTCCTCGCTTCGGGGGAAGCGCGGATCAGCGCCTCGACAACCACGCCTCGCGCGACTGTCCCCAGCAATCCACGGCCACGTTCATCGGCGGCGGCAGGATCGCCTGGCGCAGGATATGCGAGCCCAGGCGCTGGGCGACCCTCTGGGAGTTCACGTTCGCCGCCTCGATGGTGTGGATCACCTCGGTCCAGCCCAGCGTGGCGAACGCCCAGTCGATGGTCGCCGCGGCGGCCTCGGTGGCGTAGCCCTTGCCCCAGGTCTCGCGCGCGATGCCCCAGCCCACTTCCGTGCCCGGCCAGCCTTCCGGCTGCCAGGGGCCGACCCGACCCACCCAGCGGCCGGTTTCCTTCTCGATCACCGAGAACATCGAATAGCCCCGGCTGAACCAGCCGCCGGCCATCACGCTCATGATCCGCCAGGCGCCGATCCGGTCCTGCTTGCCGCCGATGAAGCGCGCGGCTTCCTCGTCGGCGCAGAACGCCGCCCAGGCCTCGAAATCCTCGGGCTGGGGGGCGCGCAGAATGAGGCGTTGTGTCTCAAGCGTGGGGATTTCCAACGGCACGTTTTTGCCTCAATCTGTGGACGGGAGAGAGTTCGGGGTGGGGTAAGCTTCAGCGGCGCATGCGCCGTAGCCGACCTTAACCATGTGCGTCGAGGGACCCGCGTTTCAAGGGGCGCCCGATGCTGGACTTTTCAGATGACCTGCCGCCGGACCTGCCGGCCCCGAAACGGCCCGGCCCGGGACGATTGGTGGCAGCCGGCGCGGTGAGCGCCCTGGTCCTGGGCGTCGGCATGGGCCTTTGGGCCCGCCCCGCCCCGCCCGCACCGGCGCATCCGGCGAGCATGGCCCCGGAGGATGCGCCGCGTCCGGCCCTGCAGATCGTGATGGACGACGGTCCGGCCCCGCTGGGTCCGCTGCTGGAGGTGCTGCCCGGGGAGGCGGCGCCATTCCACGACGCCGGCCCATCCCCGCCGGAGATCGTCGCCCCGCGCCGCGCCACCGCGGGCCTGATGAAGGTCGACGCCATCGTCGCGGAGGAACCGCCGCTCCTGGTCCCCGCGGTGAAAGTCGAGCCGAAGCCGAAAGCGCCCAAGGCGCAGAAGGCCAGGGCCGAGCCCAAGCCGAAGCCTGAGAAGCTCAAGGTCGTCGAAGCCAAGCCGAAGAAGGTCGAGAAGACCAAGATCCGGACCGCCAAGGCCGAGAAGCCGAAGGTCGACAAGGCCAAGGCGGCGAAGGACGCCAAGCTCGCGAAGGTGGAGAAGGCCAGGGCGGAAAAGCTCGCGAAGGCCGAGAGGGCCAAGGCCGTGAAGCTCGCCCAGGTCGAGACCCGGAAGGCGGAGGCCAGGAAGGCGAAGGCCGCCAAGGCCAAGGCCGAGACCCGACGCCTCGCCATCCTGGCCAAGGCGGTGAAGGCGACGCCGAAGAAGCTGAAGGCCGAAGCCTCCAAGAAGAAGGTTCAACTCGCGCAGGCCAAGCCCGCGAAGAAGCCCGTCGCGAAGAAGCCAAAGGTCGAGAAGGCGTCAACCAAGGCTGTGATCGCCAAGGCGCCGGTCCGGAAGCCGCCGCCGCGCAAGGTCGTCCCGGTGGGAGACGGCCCCATGCGCGTGGCTCGCAACGATGCGTGCGCCTCGCCCGATCCGGGTCAGGCCGTGGTCTGCGCCGATCGCCGCCTGGGCGCCCGCGACCGCCAGCTGCAACAGGCCTATCGGAACGCCGAGGCGGCGGGCGTGCCCACGTCCTCGCTCCAGAGGCAACAGGCTCGCTGGCTGCAGGCCCGCGCCGCCGCCGCGCGCGAGGCGCCCTGGGCGGTCGAGGACGTCTACGAGGCCCGGATCTCGGAGCTCAACGACCTGACGCGCGACGCCCGGGAGAACTAGCCCTCGTGCGCGAACCGGGTCGCCTGGCCGCTGCGCGGCGTCCGGACCATGCCGGTGACCTTGCCGGCCGGAGCGGCGGCGTATGTCGGAGTCCGTTTCGCGCGCCTCCACGGTCTCGCCACAGGTTGACCCGGCGCGCGGCGCGCGGGAACTAGCAGGCGGCCAACTGGCAACCGGAGAGATCAAACTGTCCCCCGCACCCATCAAGATCGCCGTCGCCGGCGCCCTGGGCCGCATGGGCCAGGCCGTGACCGCGGCCGTGCGGGCCGACCCCGCGCTCACCCTGGTCGCCCGTTTCGACCGGCCGGGCGCCGAGGGCGAGGGCCTGGTCTCCGTCGCCGAGGCCCTGGCCGCCGCCCAGGTGGTGATCGACTTCACCACGCCCGCCGCCTCGGCCGCCCTGGCGCAACAGGTCGCCGGCAAGGGCGTGGCCCTGGTGCTGGGCGCCACCGGCTTCGCCCCCGAGCAGATCGCCGCCGTGGCCGAGGCCGCGAAGACCACCCCGATCGTCCGGGCCGGCAACTTCTCGCTGGGCCTCAACATGCTGATGGGCCTGGTCACGCAGGCCGCCCGCGCCCTGCCCGCCGAGGCCTACGACATCGAGATCTTCGAGGCCCACCATCGCCGCAAGGTCGACGCGCCCTCCGGCACGGCTCTGATGCTGGGCGAGGCGGCCGCAACGGGTCGGGGCGTCCGCCTCGCCCAGGTGGCCCGCCACGCCCGCGACGGCATCACGGGCGAACGCCCGGTGGAGGAGATCGGCTTCTCCGTCCTGCGCGGCGGCGGCATCATCGGCGAGCACAGCGTCACTTTCGCTGCGGACGACGAGATTCTGACCCTCAGCCACTCCGCCCGCGACCGCAGCCTGTTCGCCCGTGGCGCGGTGGCCGCAGCCCGCTGGGTCGCCGGCCGCCCGGCGGGCGAATACGACATGCAGGACGTGCTCGGGTTCTCCAAGGACTGACCATGGCGGAGTTCCTCGACCAGGACGCTTCGAGCCAGTTGGTCGCCCTGGCCAGCAAACGCATCTCGTCGGTCGAGCTGCTGAAACTCTCCCTGGCCCGCCACGCCGAGACCCACGACCGGCTGAACGCCGTGGTCGCCGCCGATCCCGAGCGGGCGCTGGAGCGGGCCCGGGCCCTGGACGACGCCCGCCTGCGCGGCGAGTCCCTGGGCCCGCTCGCCGGTCTGCCCATGACCGTCAAGGACACCTTCGACGTGGCCGGCATGGCCGCCTCGTCCGGGTTGGCTGACCTGCGCGCCCGCATGACCGAGGACGCCACAGCCGTCAGCCACGCCCGGCGGGCCGGGGCGGTGATCTGGGGCAAGACCAATGTGCCGGTGATGGCCGCCGACTGGCAGAGCGCCAACGGCGTCTACGGCGTCACCAACAATCCCTGGGACCTGAAGCGCACCCCCGGCGGCTCGTCCGGCGGGGCCGCCGCCGCGCTCGCCGCCCAGGTCACCCCGCTGGAGATCGGCTCCGACATCGGTGGGTCGCTGCGCGTGCCAGCCGGCTTCTGCGGCGTGTTCAGCCACAAGCCCACCTGGGGCATGGTCAGCCAGCGTGGCCACGTGCCACCCAGCCCCGGCTCCTTCGTCGAGCGCGACTTGAACGTCATCGGCCCCATGGCCCGTTCGGCCCGCGACCTGCGCCTCCTGCTGTCGATCATCGAGAACGGCCTGTTGGCCCCCCGGGCCCCGCCCGCCGACCTCAAGGAGGCCAGGATCGGCCTCTGGCTGGACGACCCGCTGTGTCCTCTGGACGGCGAGGTGCGGGGCGTCATCCAGGCCTTCGCCGACGAACTGCGCGCCGCCGGGGCCGAGGTGGAGACCATCGCCAGCCCGGTGGACATGCGCGCCCTGCTCCACGCCTACCAGACCCTGCTGGGCGCCGTGCTGGCCGAGGACCTGCCACCGCGGATGCTGCGCGGGATGGAGCGAATGCGCTTCTTCGCCAAGGGCGCCCTGGCCCGCGGCGCCGGCCCTCTCTCCAACGCCGCCATGGCCATGGGCTACACCGCGCGCCATACCGAGTGGCTGGCCGCCGACGCCGTGCGCTCGCGCCTGCGCCACGAGATCGACGCGGTCTTCGGGCGCTGGCACGTGATCCTGGCCCCCATCGCCCCGGTCGCGGCCTTCCCGCACGACAAGCGCCCGTTCCAGCGTCGCGGCCTGAAGACCTCGGACGGCGAGGCCATTCCCTATCCCTCGATGCTGACCTGGATCTCGGTGGCCACGGCGCTTCGCCTGCCCGCCACCGCCGTCCCTGCCGGCCGCACCGCCTCGGGCCTCCCCGTCGGCGTCCAGCTCATCGGCCCCCACGCCGCCGACGCCCGCACCCTGGCGCTGGCCCAGGCCATCGACGAGAACGTCCGGGGGTTCGTGGCGCCGGAGCTTTAGGGCGGGCCTCAGCGCCGCAGGACGATCGTGCCTTCCAGCATGAGCAGTCGCTTCACGGGCGGCCGGAGCGCGCGGTCGAAGCCGTCCAGGATATCCATGACCCAGCTCGGAAGCGCTGCGTCGATGCGGCCCGTCAGGGTGCGCACCTGAAGGGTTGCGGCATCCCGGTAGAGCGTCTCGTGGTCGTTGTGCGTCGCGAAATCGACCCCCCGGAAGCCGAAGCCGCGCGCGGCGACCTCCAGCGACTCGCGCGCGAACAGCCACTTCTGCTCCATCTGCGCGAAGGTGGGGTCGCGACGGTCCGGCAGGGTGCGTCGGGCGATGTCGTCGACGATGGCCCGCAGCGCCTGCGCCACATCGGGCTCCAGCGGATCGTCCGGCCGGAGCGCGGCCTCGGCGCAGATCCGCTCATACGCCAGCCGCAGCACGCCGTGACCGTCGAACGGCGCGAGGAAGATCGCCACGCCGCCGGGCCGCAACGCCCGCGCGGCGGCGGCCAGGACTAGGTCCGGGTCGTCCAGTTCGTGCAGGCAGGCGACGCCGCTGACCAGGTCGACCGATCCCGGAGCCACCGGGACCCGGTCGGGCTCGGCCAGGACCCCCATCACCCGGTCCTCGGCCACCAGCGACCGGGCCCGCCCTACCGCTGCGGCCAGCAGCAGGCTGGACGGGTCGCTGGCCACGACATGCGCGCGCGGCAGCAGGCTGAGCCAGGGAACGATCGAGCGCGTGCCGTCGCCGCTGCGGAGGTCCAGCAGCAGCCCCTCCGTCGAGGTCTCGACCCCGGACCGCGCCAGCGCCGCGCCGAGCAGGCTTTCGAAGTGGAGGCTCACCGCGGGCCCGCCGCCCGATCGGTTCGACGCGGCCTGGTTGATCTGCGCCTCCTCGCCCATGTCCCAGGAATAGTCGTGCGGCGCCCAAACGTTGCCGCCTTCCTGGGCCAAGCCACCCGGAAAGGCGGCGGAGGCCCAGGCGGGCAGGTCGTGCCGCAGGTCGCCGACGCTGTTCGCGGCAAGGGATAGGGCTGACATTGAAGGCTCCCTGGGGAGGCGCGGGGACCTTCGCCGCGCGAATGTGAGCCCCGGAACCAGAGAGCCACACATCGCGGAACTACGCAATATAAAACACTAGTAAAAACGCAACATGTGACGGGCGCTGCCGATCCCTACGCCTGCCTCGCCCTGGGTCCGGTCAGCCCGTGCCGCCGCTAGCTCGCTCCGGTCGACCCGAAGCCGCCGGCGCCACGTGCGGTCTCGTCCAGGCTGGCGACCTCGGCCCAGGCCGCCTGGACCACGGGGGCGATCACCAGCTGGGCGATGCGGTCGCCGCGGCGGATGGTGAAGGCTTCCGGGCCGTGGTTGATCAGGATCACCTTCACCTCGCCCCGATAGTCGGCGTCGATGGTGCCGGGCGTGTTGAGGCAGGTGACGCCGTTCTTGAACGCCAGGCCCGAGCGCGGCCGCACCTGGCCCTCGAACCCGGGCGGCAGGGCGAAGGCCAGGCCGGTCGGCGCCGCGAAGCGGTCGCCGGGATGCAGCACGATCGGCTCGCCCTCGGGCACGGCCGCGCGCAGGTCCATGCCCGCAGCCAGCGCGGTCTCGTAGGCCGGCAGCGGCAAGTCCTGGTTATGCGGCAGGCGGGTGATTTGGATCGTCGGACCGGACACTCAGAATTCCTCAGCGATGCGGGTGGCCAGCCGGCGGGCGACCTCGCCCTTGGCCATGCGGTCCCATCGCTCGATTCCCCCCTTGGAGACTATGGCGACGGCGTTCTGGTCGCCGCCCATCGTGCCCTCGATGCTGACATCGTTGGCGACGATCCAGTCGCAGCCCTTGCGGGCCAGCTTGGCCTGAGCATGGGCCTCCACGTCGTCGGTCTCGGCGGCGAAGCCGACCACCAGCCTCGGCCGCGACTTCGCCTTGGACAGGGTGGCCAGGATGTCGGGGTTCTCGACCAGGGCGATGGCCGGCGGTCCGCCCTCGCCCTTCTTGATCTTGCTGGTCCCTTGGAACTCGGGCCGCCAGTCGGCCACCGCGGCCACGCAGACCGCGATGTCGGCCGGCAGCGCCGCCTCGCAGGCGGCCAGCATGTCGCGGGCCGTCTCCACGTCCACGCGGTTGACGCCGGCCGGCGCGGTCAACGCGGTCGGGCCGCTCACCAGGGTGACCTCGGCGCCCAGGGCCGCGAGCGCCGAGGCGATCGCGTAGCCCTGCTTGCCCGACGAGCGGTTGGTGATCAGGCGCACGGGGTCCAGCGGCTCGGCGGTCGGCCCCGCCGTGACGATCGCCCGTTTGCCAGCGAGCGGTCGCGCCGCCGGGCCGTCCAAGGCGTCGCGGATCGCCTCGAAGATCGCCGCCGGCTCGGCCATCCGGCCCGCGCCGTACTCGCCGCAGGCCATGGCGCCCTCGTCAGGCCCGACGAACAGCACCCCGTCCGCCTTCAGCCGCTCGAGGTTCCGCCGCGTCGCGGCGTGCTCCCACATCCGCACGTTCATGGCCGGGGCCATCAGCACCGGCTTGTCGGTGGCCAGCAGGGTCGTGGAGGCCAGGTCGCCCGCCAGGCCGTTCGCCGCCTTGGCCATCAGGTCGGCGGTGGCCGGCGCCACGACCACCAGGTCGGCGGACCGGCTGAGCTCGATATGGCCCATCTCCGCCTCGTCGGTGAGGCTGAACAGCTCGGAATAGACCTTGTCCTCGGCGAGCGCCGACAGGCTGAGCGGCGTGACGAACTCGGCGCCCGCCCGCGTCAGGATCGGCCGCACGCCGATGCCTGCCTTGCGCAGCAGCCGCGTCAGCTCCAGGGCCTTGTAGGCCGCGATGCCGCCGCCGACGATCAGAAGAATCCGCTGCTCGGCCAAGGCCAGACACCCCGCAAATGAGGCTCCGATGTAGGTCATCCGGAGGGACTCGACAAACGCCTGAGCTTGTGTTCATTCTTTGTTCCAGCTCGACCATAGGACGGAAACCGAGATGGCTAACTCCAAGATTGCGCTGCTGTTCGCTGGCGCGGCCCTGATGCTGACGGCTTGCGACAACGGACCCTCGGCGGTGGCGCAGAAGCAGGCGGCCGGAACCCAGATGGCGGTGAACGCCGGCGATGTGGCCTCGGACAGCGGCTTCCGCGCGGACAGCTCAGCGCGCGAGGACCACCGCCAGGACCCGGTTCCCGAGGTGGACGGCAAGCCGATGTGGTCGGCCAGCCGCAAGTTCTCGGCCCAGCAGAACGCCCAGCGCGCCTTCGACCGCAACGGCCAGGCGTTCGGCGCCGACAGCGTCGACGAGTTCGTCCAGAAGGCCCATGGCTTCGTCTCGAAGCCGCCGAAGGGCACGCTGACCATGACGCGCAACAACGGCGACAAGCTGTTCTACGATCCCAAGGGCAATGTCTTCGCCGTCGCCAGCCGCGCCGGTGCGCCCCGCACCATGTTCAGGCCCGACGAGGGGATGGCGTACTGGGAAGAACAGAAGGCCCGTGAAGCCAAGCGCCAGGCCTCCCGCAGGAACGGCCGCGACGACGACGCGTAGTTTCCCTTCCCGCTAAGCGGGAAGGGAAATTAGCCCAGCACCGCTCCCGCCAGGAACGCCGCGCCGGCCGCCAGGGCGCCGAGCGCGAACCAGAGCAGGGCGTTCGTCCGAGCGGGCTCCGCCTCGACCACCACGGCGGGCTGGGCCAGGCGGGCGATGTTGCGCAGGGCGCTCTCGGCCTCGCCCGCAAACTGCCTCACGCGGCTGATGGGCGAGAGCTCGCGGGCGATCCAGCGGCGGACCACCGGCTCGGAGGCGCCCCAGATGTCGTGCTCCGGGTCGATCCGGCGGGCGACACCCTCGACGGTCATCATGGTCTTCTGCAGCAGCACCAGCTCGGGCCGCAGGTGCATGTCGTAGAGGGCGGTGATCTCGAAGAGCTGGGTCAGCACCCGGCTCATGGCCACCGCATTGGCCTTCTGGCCGAACACCGGCTCACCCACCGCGCGCAGAGCCTGGGCGAAGGCCGCCACGCTGTGCTTCCGCGGCACGTAGCCCGCGTCGAAGTGCACCTGGGCCACCCGCGGATAGTCCCGCTGGAGGAAGCCCCACAGGATCTCGGCCAGATAGCGCCGCTCCACCGCGCCCAGTCGGCCCATGATCCCGAAGTCCACGGCCTGAATCCTGGCCGGCGCGGCGGCGAACAGGTTGCCCTCGTGCAGGTCGGCGTGGAAGACGCCGTGGTCCAGCGCCTGGGCCAGGAACGCGCGGGTCAGGTTGTCGGCCAGCGCCTTGCGGTCCAGGCCGGGCTGGCTCAGCGCCGCTTCGTCGGACAGGGCCATGCCGTCGGCCCATTCCAGCGTCAGCACCCGTTTGCCGACACCCTCCCAGAGAACCTTCGGGGCCGACATGTAGCCGTCCTTGGCCATCACCTCGGCCAGTTCGTCGGCGCCGGCGGCCTCGAGGCGCAGGTCCAGCTCCAGCTCGGTGGCGCGGATCACGGTGTCGGCGAACTTCACCGGCTCCAGCCGGCGGATCGGCGCGGCCCAGCGCTGCACCAGCCGCGCGGCCAGGGCCAGGACGGCGGAGTCCGCCGCCACCCGCCGCTCGATCCCTGGCCGCAGGACCTTCACCGCCACACGGCGACCGTCCAGCAGTGTGGCGGGATGGGCCTGCGCCAGCGACGCCGCGGCCACCGGCTCGCCGAGGCTGGCGAACACCGCCTCCACGGGCTGGCCCAACTCCTGTTCGATGATCGCCCGCGCCTGGGCGATCGGGAAGGGCGCCAGCCGGTCCTTCAGGTGGCCGAGGTCCTCGGCGAACTGGCGGCCGAAGATGTCGCCGCGGGTGGAGAGGAGCTGCCCCAGCTTGATCGCCACCGGGCCCAGACCCTCCAAGGACCGCGCCAGCCGCTCGCCCGGCCGCCCGGTCCGCCGACTCGCGAACACCCTGAGCGTGTTGGCCGCGATCCGCACCGCCGGCGAATAGAAGGCGTCCAGCTCGCGCGGCATCAGCGCGTCGTTGCGGACCAGCGTCCACCCGGCCCCGAACAGCCGCAGATAGGCGCCCAGCGAGGCCATGGTCTCTAGATCGCCCGCCCGGTGTGCATCGCCGCGACGCCGCCCGAGAAATTGGTCCAGCCCACCTGGCCGAAACCGGCCTCTCCGATCATGGCGCCGAAGGCCTTCTGGTCGGGGAAGCGCCGGATGCTCTCCACCAGGTACTGGTAACTCTCCCGATCGTTGGCCACGCGGGCCCCGATCTCGGGGATCACCTTGAAGGAATAGGCGTCGTAGGCGGCGCGCAGCGCCTCGGTCGTAGGCCGGGAGAACTCCAGGCACAGGAACCGGCCGCCGGGCTTCAACACGCGCCTCGCCTCGCGCAGCGCGGCCGGAATGTCGGTCACGTTGCGGATGCCGAAGCTGATCACATAGGCGTCCGCCGCGCCGTCCGGCAGCGGCAGCCGCTGGGCGTCGCCCACGGCCCAGGCCATTTCCGGCGCCGAGCCCTTCTCGCGGCCGGCCATGATCATCTCGGCGTTGTAGTCGACCACGAAGATCTTCGCGTCCTCGCCGCCGCGGCGCGCCTGCGCGCGGCGGGCCATCTTCGCGAAGCGCCGAGCCATGTCGCCGGTGCCGCCCGCGCAATCGACGATGGTCTCGCCGGGCTGGGGGTTCAGGCGCGAGGCGACGGCGTCCTTCCAGAGCCGGTGCACGCCCCCGCTCATCAGGTCGTTCATCAGGTCGTAGCGCTTGGCCACGCGGTCGAAGACGCCGCGCACGAGCCCGGCCTTCTCGGAGGCGTCGACGTCGCGGAAGCCGAAGGTGGCGGAAGGTCCCGTCATGCCCCTGCCTTTAGCGTTCAAGCTCTTGGCGCGCCAGCGCGGGCGTGCCAAGCGGGAAGCCATGCCTGAATTGCCCGAAGTCGAGACGGTGCGGGGCGGCCTGGCGCCCGTGCTGGAGGGCCGGCGGCTGGCCCGCGTGGAGGCGCGGCGGCCGGACCTGCGGTTTCCGCTGCCGCAGAACTTCGTCCAGTTCCTGACCGGCGCCACGATCGTGAAGCTGGAGCGGCGGGCCAAATACCTGCTGGCCCGCCTCGATCGCGAGGACACCCTGGTCATGCACCTGGGCATGAGCGGCCGATTCGAGATCGCCCGCGCGGAGGCCGAGACGCGGCCCGGGCAGTTCCACTACGCGCCCGATCCCGACCCCAAGCACGCCCACGTCGTCTTCGAGACCGAGGACGGCACGAAGGTCACCTACTACGACCCCCGCCGCTTCGGTTACATGGCCCTGGTCAACACGGCGACGCTGACCCTGCACCCCTGGTTCGCCGGCCTGGGGCCGGAGCCGCTGTCGGACGCCTTCGACGCCGCGCACCTCAAGGCCGTCTTCGCCGGGCGCAAGCAGGGGCCCAAGACGCTGCTGCTGGACCAGCGCATCGTGGCGGGCCTGGGCAATATCTATGTCTGCGAGGCCCTGAACCGCGCCCGCATCTCGCCCTTCAAGCCGGCGGGCGGCGTCTCGGCCCCGCGGCTCGGCAAGCTGGTCCCCGAGATCAAGGCCGTCCTGCAGGAGGCGATCGCCGCCGGCGGCTCGACCCTGCGCGATTTTGCCCAGGCCGACGGCGCGCTGGGTTATTTCCAGCACCGCTTCCGCACCTACGACCGCGAGGGGGAGCCCTGTTGCAACACCGGTTGCAAGGGGATCATCGACCGCGAGCTCCAGGCCGGCCGCTCCACCTTCTTCTGTCCGGTGTGCCAGACGTGATGCGTATCCTCGCCGGCCTCGCCGCCGCTTGCCTCTTCGCGGCCTCCGCCCACGCCGCGCCACCTGTCTGGGTGGTGAAGGACGGGGATTCCGAGATGCTGCTCTTCGGCTCGATCCACGTGCTGCCGCCGGGCCTGTCCTGGCGGCCGCCGGCGCTGGACGCGGGCCTGAAGCGCGCCGACGACCTGTGGTTCGAGCTGCCCGCAGGCCCGGCCGCTGAAGCTGAGATCGCCCGCCTGGCCGCCACCACCGGCGTCCTGCCGCCGGGCCAGTCGCTGTTCACCCTGCTCACGCCCCGCGACGCCGAACTGCTGATCCGCGCCGCCGACGGCCTGGGCCTGGACAAGACCACCCTGGATCGACTGGAGCCCTGGCTGGCCGAGGTCGCCCTGGCCGGGGCCGCCTATCGCAAGGCGGGCGCCGACACCCAGTACGGCGTCGAGAAGACCGTCGACACCACCGTCCCGGCGCGGGTGCGCCGCCAGGCCCTGGAAACCCCGGCCGAACAGCTCAACCTCTTCGACCAGACGCCGCAGGCCGAGCAGATCGCCTCGCTGAACCAGACCGTCCGCGAGCTGCAGGACGACCCCGACGGCTATAACAAGCTGGTCCGCGCCTGGCTGGCCGGCGACGCCGAGGCCCTCGACCGCGAGGCGCTGGAGCCCCTGCGCAAGGCCTCGCCCGGCGTGTTCCGCCGCCTGGTCACCGAACGCAACGCCCGCTGGACCATCGAGCTGGACACCCGCCTGAAGGGCAGGGGCCGCACGGTCGTGGTGGTCGGCGTCGGCCATCTCGTGGGTTCCGATGGGTTACCCTCGCGCCTCCGGGCGCTTGGCTATTCGGTCTCGGAGCCGTAAGTCGCTCTCGACCCGAGCGGAGCGCCCCATGAGCTATGAGACCCTGATCGTCGAGACCCCCAGCGCGGGCGTCACCCTGATCCGCCTGAATCGGCCCGAGGCGCTGAACGCGCTGAACAGCCAGCTCTTGGGCGAGCTGTCTGCAGCCTTGGACCAGGCCGAGGCCGACGAGGCCGTGAAGTGCGTGGTCCTGACGGGTTCGGACCGGGCCTTCGCCGCCGGCGCCGACATCAAGGAGATGTCGGACAAGTCCTACGCCCAGATGTTCGCCACGAACTTCTTCGGCGCCGCCGGGCAACGGGTGGAGCGGTTCCGCAAGCCGATCATCGCCGCCGTCGCCGGCTACGCCCTGGGCGGCGGCTGCGAGCTGGCCATGCTCTGCGACTTCATCATCGCCGCCGAGACGGCCAAGTTCGGCCAGCCGGAGATCAACCTGGGCGTCATGCCCGGTATCGGCGGCACCCAGCGCCTGCCCCGCGCGGTGGGCAAGGCCAAGGCCATGGACATGGTGCTGACCGCCCGAATGATGGATGCGGCCGAGGCCGAGCGCGCGGGCCTGGTCTCCCGCGTGGTTCCGGCCGACAAGCTGCTGGACGAGGCCCTGGGCGCGGCGGCCAAGATCGCCGCCCAGTCGCCCTTGGCGGTGATGATGAACAAGGAACTGGTGAACGCCGCCTTCGAGACCACGCTGGCCACCGGCGTGGCGGTCGAACGCCGCCTGTTTCACTCGCTGTTCGCCTTCGAAGACCAGAAGGAAGGCATGGCCGCCTTCGTCGAGAAGCGGAAGCCGGACTTCAAGGGCAAGTAGGGCGCGGCGAGATGGCGTCGAAGCGGCATTGACCCGCCCGGCCCGTTTCAGTATATCCGCGCCTCCAATTTCGCCCGCCGGCCAACCGGCGGGTGCTACCCGTTTCGAGAGCAGTTCCGAATGGCCAATACGCCCGGCTCCAAGAAGGCGGTCCGCAAGATCGCCCGCCGCACCGAAGTCAACACCGCCCGTCGCTCGCGCGTGCGCACCTTCCTGCGCAAGTTCGAAGAGGCCGTGACCTCGGGCGACGCGGCCGTCGCGAAGGACGCCTTCGTGAAGGCCCAGTCCGAACTGATGCGCGCGGTCACCAAGGGTGTCGTGCACAAGAACACCGGCTCGCGGAAGGTCTCGCGCCTGGCCGCCCAGCTGAAGAAGATGCCGGCGGCCTAAGAGCCGGGCTTCGGCCGGTTTCGCCGGCCGCTCTTCAAGCTGGACCGTAGGGGGATCCGTTCTCCCTCTTCGCCTCTAGGAATTCTGATCGGCGGCGCCCTTCGGGGCGCTGCTTTTTTGTGCGCGGATTTTGGCTTTCGGATACCGCTCCTGCGGCCGATTTGCTCAGCCTCCGCACTCGGTTTTTGGGCTTTCCCTTGGACCTAAAAGGGTCCCCGGCGAGTCAACAGAAATAAGTCTCGACGGCGCAAAGAATCACCGTTGACCCCCTAGGCCCCCCCATTAGTGTCGGGGGTCTTACAGGCGTCCTTGAGTTGATCCCGGCCCAAACCGGGACGGCGGCGAACCTCACGTGTTCGGCGAATAAGGATCTGTTTGTGTTGAATAAAATGAGTGGTCGGGGGGTTCGGGGCCCTGGCGTTTCTGCGGCAGTTCGATGGGGTTTCTAGGAATGACGAGCGGGGGGGCTGCGGGAGCTATGGCAAGCACGCCGGCAATGGCCGTGTGGAGCAAAACGTGCCTGGTTCTCAAGCGCGAGCTGGGCGACGCGACGTTCGGGTCCTGGCTGGGCCAAGCGGCGTTGCGCGAGTCCGGCGACGAAGTCTGCGTGGTCGCCGCGACCGGCGTCGCGCGTGACTGGATCCGCCACAATGCCTGGCGCCGGATCGGCGAACTCTGGGCGCAGAACGATCCCCTGGGCCGTCGCCTGGACCTGAAGTCGCGCATGGAGGTCGAGGCCGCCTCGCCCGTCGCGCGCCCGGTCGCCGCCAACGCGCCGATCATCACGCCCCTGACCGCGTCCGCGAACGGTTCGGTCGCAGCGGCGGTCCGTGCGCCCGAAGTGTTCGAGATCGAGGCTGAGGCCGTGGCCCCCGTCGCCGCCCGCCAGGGACGCCTCCAGGGCCTTCAGGAACGCTATTCGTTCGACACCTTCGTGTCGGGCCCCGCCAACGAGTTCGCCTTCGCCGTGGCCCGCCGCGTGGCCTCCTGGGCCGACGGCCACTTCAACCCGGTCGTCTTCCATGGCCCCTATGGCTTTGGGAAGACCCACCTGCTCAACGCCCTGGCCTGGGAAGCCCTGCGCACCGGCGGCGGCAAGCGGGTGGTCTACCTCTCCGCCGAGCGGTTCACCTCGACCTTCGTCAAGGCGCTGCAGGACAAGCAGACCGCGGCCTTCAAGGACGAACTGCGCAACGCCGACCTGCTGCTGATCGACGACGTCCACTTCGTGGCCGGCAAGACCCAGACCCAGGAAGAGCTGTTCCACACCCTGATCGCCCTGGTCGAGGACGGCCGTCGCGTGGTGCTCACCGCCGACCGCTCGCCCAACGAGCTCTCCGAGATGGAGCCGCGCCTGCGGTCCCACCTGCAGGCGGGCCTGGTCTGCGGCATCGAGCCGGCCGACCGCACGCTTCGGCTAGGTATCCTGGAACGCAAGCTGCACACCTTGTCGCAACAGGGCGGGTTCCACCCCGCCGCGCGCCCTGAGGTGCTGCAGTTCCTGGCCGACCGCTTCACCGACAGCGTCCGCGAGCTGGAGGGGGCCCTGAACACCCTGGTGGCCCGGGTGGGCGGCGACATCGCCCGCCTGACCCTGGACGAGGCCCAGGCCATCCTTAGGCCCCACCTGTCCGTGAACGAGCGGAAGGTGACGGTGGACATGATCCAGAAGACCGTGGCCGAGCACTACGCGCTGAAGCAGGCCGACCTGATCTCGGAACGCCGCGCCCGCGCCGTGGCCCGCCCGCGCCAGGTGGCCATGTGGCTGGCCAAGCAGATCACCACCCGGTCGCTGCCGGACATCGGCCGCCGCTTCGGGGGCCGCGACCACACCACCGTGCTGCACGCCGTGCGCCGCATCGAGGCGCTGAAGGCCGAGGATCCGGCCATCGCCCGCGACGTCGACGTGCTGCTGCGCAAGCTGCGCGGCTAACCGTTTAAGGGGAGCGCTGACGGAGGGCCCGCCGCAAGGCGGGCCCTTTGTCGTGTGGTGAGGGGAGAAAGGGCGTAGGATGCGCGCAACCGCGCAACCGCGGCCCTATCGAAAAGCCTCCCATGAGAGATCTGAAGGGCTCAGGCCTGACCGACCGGCTATCCGCCGCGGCGGAGGCCAAGGCCGCCTTGTTGGCCAAGCTGAAACCGAAACCCACCGTCACCGACCCTCTGTTCGCCGAGCGGGCCGCCATGAAGGCGGCGGAGCTCGACGACGTGCGCGCCGCGCGCGCCGTGGAAAAGGCCGACGCCAAGCAGGCGACCGCCGACAAGGCCGCCGCCGCCGAGGCGGCGATCGCCGCGGACGAACAGGCCGCGCTCGACGGCAAGCGCGGCGCGCGCAAGGAGCGCAAGCAGCTCAGCAAGGTCGAAGCCAAAGCCAAGCGCGACGCCCGCTACGCCGCCCGAAAGGCCCGCTAGAGCCGCCCACACGGCGGGTTCGTCAGCTTTCCTGAACCCGCCAGCGGATTTTATGATGGTCATAATATAAAGAATGGGCGGCCGCGCCTTGTGGGCGCCGGGGGCTCGTTTCCATCTCCACGACAGCGGCCGGCGATCCCGCCCGACCGGTCAGGAGATTACGAGATGAGCACCACCACCCCGAAGGGCGCGGCCCTGGTCACTGGCGCGTCCAGCGGTATCGGCGCGGTCTATGCGGACCGGCTGGCGCGACGCGGCCACGACCTGATCCTGGCCGCCCGCGACGAGGGCCGGCTACAGGCGCTGGCCGCGCGGCTGCGGGCCGAGGCCGGCGTGAAGGTGGACGTCGTGAAGGCCGACCTCACCATCCGCGACGACGTGCGCGCACTGGAGGCCCGGCTGCGCGACGACGCCGGCGTCAGCCTGCTGATCAACAACGCCGGTGCGGCCCTGTTCGAACCCTTCGTCGAGGCCGACGCCGACGCCCTGGACAACCTGATCCAGCTCAACGTCACCGCCGTGACACGCCTTGCCAACGCGGCCGCCGCCGGCTTCGCGCAGCGCGGCCGGGGCGTGATCGTCAACATCGGCTCGATCGTCGGCCTGATGCCGCAGTTCAAGAGCACCGTGTACGGTGCGACCAAGGCCTATGTGCTCTATCTCTCGGAATCGCTCAGCGACGAGCTGGCCGGCTCGGGCGTCACCGTCCAGGCGGTGCTGCCGGGCGCCACGCGCACCGAGATCTGGGACCGTTCGGGCCGGGGCATCGAGAACGTGCCGGACGAGATCCTGATGCATGTGGACGAGCTGGTGGACGCGGCCCTGGCCGGCCTGGACCAGGGCGAGCTGGTGACCATCCCGTCCCTGCCCGAGGCCGCCGATTGGGCCGCCGTGGGGGCCGCCCGGGCCCACCTGCAGCCCAACCTCTCCAGGCCCCATCCGGCGGCCCGCTACGGCCTCAAGGTTCCCGAACCGGCCTGAGCCAAAAGAAAGGCGCCTGGCTTCTGCCAGGCGCCTCGATGACGCTCGCGTCGTAAAGGTGGTCTAGAGCGCGTCAGGCGAAAGTGGATACCGGTTTCGCCGCCCGACGCGCTCTAAAGCTTTGAAGAGCGAGCCTTTTTATCTGGTTCAGGTGATTCCACCTGAACCAGAAAGGCTCTAGGCGGTGGCGAGGATCATCCGGCGGCGGCGCAGCGTCGCGCCGGCCATGCCGAAGCCGCCGATCATCAGCGCCCAGGTCGCCGGCTCCGGAACCGCGCCGCTCACCGACACATCGTCGAAGAACACGCCGCCGTTGCCGGGGACGGTGGCTGCCAGGGTGATGGTTTCGGTGTTCCCCGTGCCCACGAAGGTGAAGCTGGCGGTCTTCCAGAGGAAGTTGTTCGGCGTGCCGAACGACCCGTCGTTGGCGGCGACCACGTTCAGCATCGACCCGCCAGCCGAGACCGTGGCGGTGGCCGGGTTGGGCGCGCCGGCGGCGTTCCGCGAATAGGCGAAGGAGACGGTGTACATCTCACCCAGGATCGTCGCGAAGGACTGCGAGATCGCGCCCGCGCTCCAGCCGTTGATATCCAGGCCGTTCTGGCCCTCGTAGGCCGGCGACCAGGCCGAGGCGTTGGTGGTCACATCCACGCTGCCCGTGTCCACCGTCCAGCCCGGCAGGCCCACGGAGCCGCCGGCGTAATAGGTGTAGCCGCCCCAGCCTTCGGCCACGGCCGAACCCAGGTCCTCGAAGCCACCGTTGGTGAGGAGCTCGGCGGCGCCTGCGGACGGAGCCGCGGCGAGCGCCAGGGCGGCCAGCGCCGAAGCAGCGGCGGTGCGAAGGAAGGTGGTGCGCATGGCGTCAGGCCCTAATTGAAACTGTCGGTCTCCGGGTCAGCAAAGACCGGGCCAGCCGGATCGGGACTCCGGCGCCGCGGGTCGCCGCCAAGAAAAAGGGCGGCCGCATCGCTGCGGCCGCCCCGATTCCTCAACGGTGTCCGTGACGACTAGGCGTCTTCGGATTCCGTCTGCTTGGCCGACAGGTCCTCGCCGGTCTCCTGGTCGACGACCTTCATGGAGAGGCGGGTCTTGCCGCGGTCGTCGAAGCCCAGGAGCTTCACCTTGACCGACTGGCCTTCGCTCAGCACGTCCGAGACCTTGTTCACGCGCTCGTTGGCGATCTGGCTCACGTGGACCAGGCCGTCCTTGGCGCCGAAGAAGTTCACGAAGGCGCCGAAGTCGACGATCTTCACGACCTTGCCGGTGTAGATCGCGCCGACTTCCGCTTCCTGGGTGATCGACTTGATCCAGGTCTTGGCGGCGTCGATCTTGGCCTGGTCGGCGGCCGCGATCTTGATGGTGCCGTCTTCGCCGATGTCGATCTTGGCGCCGGTCTCGGCGGTGATCTCGCGGATCACCTTGCCGCCCGTGCCGATCACTTCGCGGATCTTCTCGACCGGGATCTTGATCGACTCGATCTTCGGCGCGAACTCGCCCAGCTCGGCGCGAGGCGCCTCCATGGCCTTGTTCATCTCGCCGAGGATGTGGTCACGGCCGCCCTTAGCCTGGGCCAGGGCCTGCTTCATGATCTCCTCGGTGATCCCGGCGATCTTGATGTCCATCTGCAGCGACGTGATGCCGTCGGCGGTGCCGGCGACCTTGAAGTCCATGTCGCCGAGGTGGTCTTCGTCACCCAGGATGTCGGAGAGGACCGCGAAGCCGTCCTTTTCCAGGATCAGGCCCATGGCGATGCCGGAGACCGGCTTCTTCAGGGGCACGCCCGCGTCCATCAGGGCCAGCGAGGAGCCGCAGACCGAGGCCATCGACGAGGAGCCGTTGGACTCGAAGATCTCGGACACCAGGCGGATGGTGTAGGGGAACTCTTCGTAGGCCGGCAGCATCGGACGGATCGCCCGCCACGCCAGCTTGCCGTGGCCGACTTCGCGACGGCCCGGCGCGCCCATGCGACCCGTTTCCCCGACCGAGAAGGGGGGGAAATTGTAGTGCAGCATGAACTTCTCATAGTACTTGCCGTCGAGGGCATCGATGAGCTGTTCGTCGTCGCCGGTGCCCAGGGTCGCCACGACCAGGGCCTGGGTCTCGCCGCGGGTGAACAGGGCCGAGCCGTGGGCGCGGGGCAGGACGCCCACTTCGCCGACGATCTGGCGGACCTGATCGACCTTGCGGCCGTCGATGCGGACGCCGGTGTCCAGGATGTTGCGGCGGACGACGTCGGCTTCCAGTTCCTTGAACACCGCGCCCAGTTTGTCGGGGGCGACGCCGGCCGGATTGGTGTCGGACTTGCCGAACTTCTCCGTGCCCTTGGCCTTGGCGGCGGCGACGGCGTTCTGACGCTCGCCCTTGGCCACGATCTTGTAGGCGGCGGCCAGGTCCTTGCCGATGGCCTTCTTCACTTCGGCCTTGATGGCGTCGGTGTCGTCGGGCTGGAAGTCGAAGGGTTCCTTGGCGGCGTGGTCGGCCAGCTCGATGATCGCCTGGATGACGGGCTGCATGCCGGCGTGGGCGAACATCACCCCCTTCAGCACTTCGTCCTCGGTCATTTCCTGGATCTCGGACTCGACCATCATGACCGCGTCGTCGGTGCCGGCGACCACCAGGTCCATCCGGCTTTCCTTCATCTCGTCGATCGTCGGGTTGAGGATGTACTCACCGTCGACGAAGCCGACGCGGGCGCCGGCGATCGGGCCCATGAAGGGGGCGCCGGAGATCACCAGGGCGGCCGAGGCGGCCACCAGGGCGACGATGTCGGGATCGTTCTCGAGGTCGTGCGCCAGCACGGTGGTGACGACCTG
>Ga0255338_1002499_pt1 | contig 26546 bp, 27 predicted proteins | sample MeOH1_35cm_T4_19_FD_203715 | JGI IMG/M metagenome (GOLD analysis project Ga0255338, IMG submission 203715) | Sandy soil microbial communities from University of British Columbia, Vancouver, Canada - MeOH1_35cm_T4_195 | ecosystem: Engineered > Artificial ecosystem > Sand microcosm > Unclassified ...
TCAAGAAGCTCCGCATTCACAAGGTCGCTGCCGCCGCGTCCCCGGACGAGGATGGCCCGGACGACGACAAGCGGGCGGCAAGCTGACGCATGAATGCCGATCGCGGTCTGACCGCCCTCTTTTCCGCCGTTGAGCGGATCGCGCGTGAAGTCGCACTTTTCAGAAGCTGGCGGCGTCTGCTCGCCGCCTTCTTCGCGGGCTCGCTCAGCGTGTTGGCGCTGCCGCCCATCCATTTCCTCCCCATTCTTTTCGTCACCTTTCCGGTGCTCGTCTGGTTGCTCGACGGGCTTGGCGGTCCGGCGTCGGTCGTTCTCGGTGAGGACGCGGCAGCGACGCGGCGGCGCATGCTGCGCGGCGGCGCGGCCATCGGCTGGTGGTTCGGCTTCGGCTATTTCCTCTTCGGCCTTCACTGGATCGGCTACGCCTTTATGGTCGAGGCGGAGAAGTTCGCGATCTTCATGCCCTTCGCCATTACGCTATTGCCGGCCGGGCTTGCTCTTTTCACCGCGGGTGCGACGGCGCTTGCACGCGCCTTCTGGTTTCCGGGCTATCTGCGCATCGTCGCGCTCGCCGTCAGCTGGTGCCTATTCGAATGGCTGCGCGGCCATGTGCTGACGGGCTTTCCCTGGAACCTCATCGGCGAAAGCTTCACGGCCTCGGACGCGCTGATGCAATGGGCGGCGCTCACAGGCGCCTACGGGCTTTCCTTCATTGCCATTCTGATTATCGCGTCGCCCGCCTTCTTCGATCCCCATGCGCGCGCCGCCGACATTCATTCGGTCGGGCTCTCGATCCGCGAAGTGCTGGTCGTGCCCTTCGCCGCCCTTGCCGCGCTCGGGCTTCTCTGGGCGGGCGGTGCGTTGCGGCTCGCGGCGGCGGAGCCCCATGCGCCGGGCCCCGACGACGTGCAACTCCGGATCGTGCAGCCCAACATTCCGCAGACGCAGAAATGGCGGCCAGAGAGCCGGATTGCCATACTCGGGCAATTTCTCCGCATGAGCTCCGACCCGACGCCGGAAGCGCCACAGGGGCTCGGACCCCATTCGATTGTCGTCTGGCCGGAATCGGCGCTCTCGATCTTCCTCGCCCGCGAGCCCTATGTGCTCTCCGCGATCTCGCGCATGATGCCCAAGGGCGCGCTTCTCATCACGGGAAGCGTTCGCGGCGAGCCGGCACCCGAAGGCCCGCCCGACCAGCTCGCGCGTTTCTACAATAGTCTCTATGCGGTCGATTCAGACGGCAGAATCGTCGCCACCTATGACAAGTTCCACCTCGTCCCATTCGGCGAATACCTGCCCTATCATCGCTGGCTCGAAAGCATCGGCCTGCACAAGCTGACCAAGCTGCAGGGCAGTTTCGATGTCGGCCCAGGTCCGATAACGATGCCGCTTCCCGGCGTGCCGTCCGCGAGTCCCCTCATCTGCTACGAGATCATTTTCCCGGAAGAAGTGGTCAACGCGACGAAGAGGCCAGGCTGGATCGTCAATGTGACCAACGACGCCTGGTTCGGTTCGTCGAGCGGCCCCTACCAGCATTTGTCGCAGGTGCGGCTCCGGGCGGTCGAGCAGGGCCTGCCCATCGCGCGCGCGGCCAATACCGGCATTTCCGCGGTCATCGACCCCTATGGCCGGATATTGGCGCAAAAGGCGCTCAATACGGCGGGCGTCATCGACTACCCGCTTCCCCCGGCCCTTTCGCCCACGCCCTATGCGCGTTTCGGCGACTGGCTTTTCGGGCTGTTGCTTCTTGCCGGTGCCGGCTGCCTTTACATTTTCAGGCCGCGCTGACCTCGCGCCTTGCGGGAGGTTGGTTCCGGCTGAATGAAACTTTTGTTGCAGCCTCTGCCGCCTGACGGTTGTATTTCTTGCCGAAAGACGGCATCGGTTGCATATCGCCGGAGCGGGCTCGCGCCTGCCGGGTGTGGCAGCCGGGGCGAAGTGGTCCGGTTTGCTGGTTCTGCCGGTTTGCGCCGGTCGCGATCAAGAGGTGCGCCTTGCCAAGGAAATCGCCCAATCCAATCGACGTTTATGTCGGCGGCCGGGTTCGCATGCGGCGCATGCTCATCGGCATGAGCCAGGAAAAGCTCGGCGAAAGCCTGGGGCTCACCTTCCAGCAGGTGCAGAAATACGAAAAGGGCGCCAACCGTATCGGGGCGAGCCGTCTTTACCAGATCGCTCGCGTGCTCAGCGTTCCGGTGGAGTTCTTCTATGAGGGCATTCAGGTCGAGGACCCGCTCGAAGCCGAGGGAATGGCCGAGGCCGAGCCGTCCAATTTCGACTTCGACATGCTCTCGACCTCTGAAGGCATTCAGCTCAACAGCGCCTTTTTCGCCATTCGGGACCCGAAAGTCAGAAAGCGGATACTCGAACTCGTGAAGGCGCTGGGCGAGACCGAAGCTCCCGGACTTTCCGACGGGGCGGATGGCGCCGACGCGGATGGTGAACTGGTCGAAGATATCTAAGACCGCGACATTACTGTGAAAAAGGGTCACGGGAGTTGACCCAATGGCCTTTCCTTGCAAAAACCTTTGACGTTCGACGGCACGGTTTCGCCGTGTTTCGTCGATATGACATCAACACCGAACTTCCTCTGACGGGAGCATGACATTGGCCCGGTCCAATTATCTTTTCACCAGCGAATCCGTTTCCGAAGGCCATCCCGACAAGGTCTGCGACCGGATTTCCGATGCTGTGCTCGACCTCTACCTGTCGGCCGACCCCTTTGCGCGCGTCGCCTGCGAAACGCTGACGACGACGAACAAGATCGTTCTCGCCGGTGAAGTTCGCGGCCCTGCCTCGATCACGAAGGAAAAGATCGAGGAAACGGCGCGCAATGCCGTTCGCGAGATCGGCTATGAACAGGCCGGCTTCCACTGGAAGCATGCCGATGTCGAAGTCCTGCTTCATGCCCAGTCGGCGGATATCGCCCAGGGCGTCGACGCCGCAGGCAACAAGGATGAAGGCGCGGGCGACCAGGGCATCATGTTCGGCTATGCCTGCACTGAAACCGACGTGCTCATGCCGGCCCCCATCATCTATGCCCATCGCATCCTGAAGCGCATGGCGGAAGACCGCCATTCGGGCAAGCGCCCGGAATTCGAGCCGGATGCGAAGAGCCAGGTCACGCTGCGCTATGAAAACGGCAAGCCGGTCGGCGTCACCTCGGTCGTCGTCTCGACGCAGCACAAGGAAAACGTCTCGCAGGCCGAACTGCGCGAACTCGTGCGCGCCTATGTGAAGGAAGTGCTTCCGGCGGGCTGGTTCCCCTCCGAAGAAGAATTCTACGTGAACCCCACCGGCAAGTTCGTCATCGGCGGACCGGACGGCGATGCGGGCCTCACCGGCCGCAAGATCATCGTCGACACTTACGGCGGCGCGGCGCCTCATGGCGGCGGCGCCTTCTCCGGCAAGGATCCGACGAAGGTCGACCGTTCGGCGGCCTATGCCGCGCGCTATGTGGCGAAAAACGTCGTCGCCGCAGGCCTTGCCGACCGCTGCACGCTTCAGCTCTCCTACGCCATCGGCGTGTCGAAGCCGCTGTCGATCTATGTCGATCTACACGGCACGGGCAAGGTCGACGAGGCGGCGATCGAACTCGCGATCCCGCGCGTCATCGACCTTTCGCCCCGCGGCATCCGCGAGCATCTGCAGCTCAACCGCCCCATCTACACGCGCACCTCGTCCTACGGCCATTTCGGCCGTATCCCGGAAGCGGATGGCGGGTTCTCCTGGGAGAAGACGGACCTCGCCGAGAAGCTCAAGGCGGAGATCCGCTGAAGCGTGACTGCGCGAACCGTAGATCAGAAGGAAAATGCCCGGCGCCGCCATGTCTATGGCCGGACGCATGGCAAGACGCTGAAGCCAAGACAGGCGAATTTGATGGAGACCTTGTTCCCCAAGGTCTCCATTTCGCTTGAGGCGGATGCGATCGACCCCTTGGCCCTCTTTCCGGCCGGGACCGAAGAGGCTTGGCTCGAGATCGGCTTTGGCGGCGGCGAACATCTCGCCTGGCAGGCCGAGCACTATCGCCAGGTCGGCTTCATGGGTTGCGAGCCCTTCATCAATGGCGTGGCGAAGCTCGTTTCCGAGATCGACGAGCGCGGGCTCCAGAATGTCCGCATTCATGCCGACGACGCGCGCTTCCTGCTCGAAAAGCTGAAACCCGGCACGCTTTCCCGTGTGACCATTAATTATCCTGACCCCTGGCCGAAATCGCGCCACCACAAGCGCCGCTTCGTGAATGCCGAGACGCTGGCGCTCATTTCGCGGGTCGTGAAGGATGGCGGCGAGCTGCGTTTCGCCAGCGACATTCCCCATTACGTAGCCTGGACGCTCGCCCATATCCGCCGCCACAATCTCGGGGGAAAGAGCCGGTTCGAATGGCTGGCCGAACGCCCTGCCGACTGGCGCGAGCGGCCCGCCGACCAGCCCCGCACCCGCTACGAGGCCAAGGCCATCCGTGAGGGCCGGACTCCGGCTTATTTGCGCTTCCGTCATGTGGTTTTGGCCTGAGGCTGCCCCATTCTGGGTAGTGTCTCAGTTTGAAGGTTAGGGATTTTGCGGATTACACAAACCGCAATCCAATTTGGCCCTTGCGCCCAATTTCCTAGCCTGTGTTTGCGCTTCCGCTAACGCGGCTTTGTAGGTCGGATATGGAAGCCAATCATAAGTGGTGGTGCGACCGGCATCGATCCTGCGCTCATGCATGCCTTCGCCGTTCTTGCAGGCACCACATGCCGCTCTGTGGATTCGTACTGTTTTCTTGATGCTGTTCCAGTAGACAAAGAACGGAGCCATCTTACCCCCCTATTCAGGTCAGGGGATCATGGTCGTGGCAGGAAAAGAGAAAGGCAATGGTCCACATTTGACCATCAAAGGTGGGCTTAGGCCGATGCTGAATTTAATTTCCGGGTAAGCCTATATGGTTACTCTGCCACATTGCCGTCGCATCAAGCGGAAATAGTTTGTTTACGTATAGCGTTAATCTGCGGGGATCGTGTAAGCTACTTCTAAAGCACATAAAGAAACCTTTATATGCTGTAGGGGGCTTTATATCAAATAGCGCAATGGAGGCTAAAATGGAGAACGAAATCAATCATACCTTTTATCTTGGCCTCACCGATGCGGGAACTTATATCGCCGCTTCTAATGCATCCCCTTTCTTTTGTTTTGAAGGGAAGTCAGAGGAAGAAGTTCAGGAAAAGGCGCGCAGAGCGCTGAACTTCTTTAATGGTGCTGAGGGGAAAATTGTGGCAGAGCGCCCGATAGGCGTAGAAGCCCGGCTTTCAAAGGTAGTCCGCAAGAAAGTAGTCAGGCTCCCAGCTGTTGCCTAATAGCAAACATTTTGGCGTAAATGGGAGGGGATCTTGACACGTTGGTACGTCTCTATCGATGGAATAAGCGACGAATTCCTAGGATTTCTCGGCTATACATTGATTGGCGAGAACGAAGAATTTAAGCTGTATCGCCATTATGGAGACGATTTTCATCTGGTTCCTAAAGATGGAAGCAAATTTATATACGTTGACGATCTGAATGACGTTTTGGCGCTGCATGCGGAACGCGTTATTCCTGCACCTGATGAAAATGATTGCACTTAAATCTGCCTCTTTCCGGCGCCCCTTGCGAAAAGCCCCTTAATGGCGCTATATAGGCGCCAAGTTAGCTAAGACGCTTCTCTCATAGCGAAGGTCATCGTCGATCTTCGAACTAAGCGAGTGGGTTGTCTCCGGAAACGGGGGCCCGCTTTTTTTGTTTCTGGAGGGGCGTTTCATCGAAGAGGGTCTATTGGCCGATATCGAACTCGATCGACAGGTAAGCAACGCGGCGCCGGCTGAAGAGGCCGAGACGCTCGATACGCATCTTGTCGCCGCCGCCGGTCAGTCGAGACGGATTTTCGAGCTGGTCCGCGACGCCTCCGAAGCCGCAGGCTTCGAGATCGTGCGTGTGCGCTACGGTCTCCATGACGGGCATACGCTGCAGATCATGGCGGAGCGTCCGGACGGCACCATGATCGTCGCCGATTGTGAGGATTTGTCGAAGATTCTTTCGGCCATCCTCGATGTCGAAGATCCGATTTCGGGGGAATACAATCTCGAGATTTCCTCGCCGGGCATCGACCGGCCGCTCACGCGGCCGAAGGATTTCGACCGCTGGGCGGGCTTCGAGGCGAAGGTCGAACTGCGCGAAGCCATCGATGGAAGAAAGCGTTTTCGCGGCATTCTGCATGGCTTCCAGGACGGCGAGGTCCTGATGGAGCACGAGGTTGAAGGTTTCGCGGAAAAGCAGGTGATCGGCCTGCCCTTCCGCCAGTTGAGCGAGGCGAAGCTCACCATGAGCGACGACCTCATCAGGGAAAGCTTGAAGCGAAGGGATCGGGACGCCCCGACCCCATCCGACGGAGAATAGACAATGGCTGTTAGCGCCAACCGGCTCGAACTGTTGCAGATCGCCGACGCGGTCGCGCGCGAGAAATCGATCGAGCGCGAAGTCGTCCTCGAGGCGATGGCCGAAGCGATCCAGAAGGCCGCGCGTTCGCGCTACGGCGCGGAAAATGAAATCCGTGCACGCATCAATCCGACCACCGGCGAAATTCGTCTGGTGCGCCTGCTCGAAGTTGTCGAGGAGGTCGAGAACGACGCCGTCCAGATCGAACTGAGGGACGCGCAGCGCCGCAATCCGGCCGCCCAGCTCGGCGACCTCATCGAGGACGAGCTGCCGCCCGTCGATTTCGGCCGCATCGCCGCCCAGACCGCCAAGCAGGTCATCGTGCAGAAGGTGCGCGACGCCGAGCGCGAGCGCCAGTATGACGAATACAAGGATCGCATTGGCGAGATCGTCCACGGCATCGTGAAGCGCGTGGAATATGGCAACGTCATCACCGATCTCGGCCGTGGCGAAGCGATCGTGCGTCGCGACGAGCTGCTGCCGCGCGAAACCTTCCGCAATGGCGACCGTATCCGCGCCTATATCTACGACGTGCGCCGCGAACAGCGCGGCCCGCAGATTTTCCTCTCGCGCACCCATCCGCAGTTCATGGCGAAGCTCTTCGCGCAGGAAGTGCCGGAAATCTATGACGGCATCATCGAGATCAAGGCCGTCGCCCGCGATCCGGGCAGCCGCGCCAAGATCGCCGTGCTGTCGAACGACAGCTCGATCGATCCCGTCGGCGCCTGCGTCGGCATGAGGGGCTCGCGCGTCCAGGCCGTGGTGAACGAGCTTCAGGGCGAAAAGATCGACATTATCCAGTGGTCGCCCGATGCCGCGACCTTCATCGTCAACGCGCTGGCGCCTGCCGAAGTCGTCAAGGTCGTGCTCGACGAAGATACCAAGCGTATTGAAGTTGTGGTCCCGGATGACCAACTATCTCTTGCGATCGGCCGCCGCGGACAGAACGTGCGCCTTGCCTCGCAGCTCACCGGCTGGGACATCGACATTCTGACCGAAGCCGAAGAGAGCGAGCGCCGCCAGGCCGAATTTGCCAGCCGCAGCGCGACTTTCGCCGATGCGCTCGACGTGGATGAAGTCATCGCCCAGCTTCTCGCCTCCGAAGGGTTCTCCTCGATTGAGGAAGTGGCTTACGTGCCGCTCGACGAAATCGCAGAGATCGAAGGCTTCGACGAGGATACGGCTCAGGAAATCCAGAGTCGCGCGCTCGATTTCATCGACCGGCAGAATGCCGAATATGATGAAAAGCGCCGCGAGCTTGGCGTCGAGGACGCGCTGGGCGATATCGAAGGCGTGACGCCGCGCATGCTCGTCGCTTTCGGCGAGAACGAAGTGAAGTCGGTCGAGGATCTCGCCGGCTGCGCCACCGACGATCTGATCGGCTGGAACGAGACGGTGAACGGCGAACGCAAGCACCAGACCGGTATTCTGGAAGGCTTCGACATCGGCGCCGACGAGGCCAACACGCTCATCATGCGTGCCCGCGTCGAGGCAGGCTGGATCACCGACGAAGACATGAACAAGGTCGGCCTCGCCGTTGATCATGACGTGGACAACCCCGTTCCCGCCGACGAGTTCGAGCAGGACTCGCAGGCCTGACGGTGGCGAAAAAGGCGGAGGCCAAAAAGGCCGAAGAGCGCCGTTGTATCGTGACGGGCGAGGTGGGGTCCAAAGAGGGCCTCATCCGCTTCGTGATCGGTCCCGAGGGTGCTCCCGTCGCGGATCTCGGCGAGAAGCTGCCGGGACGAGGTATTTGGGTTTCTGCCCGCCGCGAGGCGCTGGAAACCGCTATCCGCAAAGGTCTTTTCTCAAAGGCCGCGCGGGAAAAGGTCGAGGTGCCGGAAGGCTTTGCCGACGATGTCGAGCGGCTTCTGGCAAAACGGGCGGCTGACGCCCTGGGTCTTGCCCGCAAGGCAGGTGCCCTGGTTCTCGGCTTTGAGAAGGTTTTGTCGGCGATCGGCAAAGGCGAGGTCGCCTTTCTGGTCGAAGCCCGGGACGGGTCCGAGGATGGCAGCCGCAAGGTCGCGGCCGCCCTCAGGGCCCATAATTCCGGCTCCGAAAAGGCCCCGCCACCGATCCTGAGGCCGCTTTGGGCGGCTGAAATGGGTTTGGCATTGGGTCGCGCAAATGTGGTACATGCAGCCCTGACCAAGGGCAGCATGAAAGAAAAAGTCTTAGGCGACCTCGCCAGACTTGAAAGCTATGGGCGCAAAGAGCGCCCTGTACACGAAGGACTGGCATGAACGACTCGGCGGATTCGAGTGATCGCAAACTGAAGGCTTCGGGCGGCAAGACGCTGAGCCTGAACCGGACGGTCGAGTCTGGCCATGTGCGCCAGAATTTTTCCCATGGCCGTTCGAAATCGGTCGTGGTCGAGAAGAAGAAGAAGCGCACCATCAATCCCGGTGGTGCGGCCGCTCCCGCTGCGCCTGCGCCCGAGCCTGCAGCCCCCGTTGCTGCGGCGCCTGCGCCCGCGCCGGCAGCTCCCGTAGTCGCTGCGCCCGCTCCCGCGCCCCAGCCCGCTCCTGAGCCCGTCGTCGCCAAGGCGCCGGAGCCTGTCGTGGAAGCGCCCGTCGTGGCTGCCCCCGCGCCTCAGCCGGCTGCGCCCGCGCCCGAGCCCAAAGCCATTCAGGCCGCAGAGCCGAAGCCTGCGGCGCCCCAGCCAGCGCCTGCCGCTGCCGCTCCGGCACGTCCGGCGGCCTCTGCCGGGCGCCCCGCTACGCCTGCGGCGCCCGCTCGTGGCGGTCGTCCTGCCCCGCGCCCGACCATGCGGTCCGGCGTCGTGCTGCGCACGCTGACTGAAGAAGAAAAGAATGCCCGCGCCATGGCGCTCGATCTCGCGCGTTCGCGTGAGGGTGAGGAGCGCAAGCGCGCCGAGGAAGACACGAAGCGTCGTGCCGCAGAAGATGCGCAGCGCAAGAGGGAGCGCGAGGAAGCCGCCGCCCGTGAGGCTGAGGAAGCCTCACGCCGCGAGACGGAAGACCTCGCCCGCAAGCGCGCTGCCGACGACGCCAAGCGCCGCCTCGACGAGGAAGCGCGCACGGGTTCCGCCCCGCGCGGTGCGGCTCTTCTCAAGGAAGAAGTCGCCGACGATGAAGACAAGCCGAAGCGCGCCCATGGCGCACCGGGCGCTGCGCCGAGCAAGGTTCCGCCCGCGCGCCGCAACGAGCCCAAGCGTCGCACCGGCAAGCTCACCATCACCAAGGCTTTCGACGACGAGAGCGAGCGTCAGCGCTCGCTCGCCTCGATGCGCCGCCGCGTGGAGCGCGAGAAGAAGAAGCTCGCCGGCGTCCATGAAGCGCCGCAGAAAGTCGTGCGCGAAGTCGTTATTCCCGAAGTCATCACCATCCAGGAACTTGCGAACCGCATGGCGGAACGAGCTGTGGACGTGATGAAGATCCTGATGAAGCAGGGCATCATGCTGAAGATCACCGATGTGATCGACAGCGACACGGCCCAGCTCGTCGCCGAAGAACTTGGTCACACGGTGAAGCGCGTTGCCGAGTCCGACGTCGAAGAAGGACTGGTGGGCGCCGCCGACGAGGACGAGCACCGCGTTCCCCGTGCGCCGGTCGTCACCGTCATGGGTCACGTCGACCACGGCAAGACCTCGCTTCTCGACGCGCTCCGCAAGACCACGGTCGCGGCGGGCGAAGCGGGCGGCATCACCCAGCATATCGGCGCCTATCAGGTCGATATGGGTTCGGGCGCCAAGATCACCTTCCTCGACACGCCCGGTCACGCCGCCTTTACGGCGATGCGCGCTCGCGGCGCGCGAGTGACGGATATCGTCATTCTCGTCGTCGCGGCGGATGACGGCGTCATGCCGCAGACCATCGAGGCGATCAATCACGCCAAGGCTGCCGGTGTGCCGATGATCATCGCCATCAACAAGATGGACAAGCCGGACGCCGACCCGACCCGCGTGAAGAACGAGCTTCTTCAGCATGAAGTCGTGGTCGAAGATTTCGGCGGCGACGTCCTTGCCGTTCCCATTTCGGCGAAGACCGGCATGGGCCTCGACAAGCTTGAGGAAGCCATTCTTCTGCAGTCCGAAATTCTCGACCTGCGCGCCAATCCCGACCGCGCTGCCGAAGGCATCATCGTCGAGGCGAAGCTCGATCGCGGCCGTGGCCCGGTCGGTACGGTTCTCATCGAACGCGGTACGCTCCGCGTCGGCGACATCATCGTCGCGGGCGCTGAATGGGGTCGTGTCCGCGCGCTCATCAACGATCGCGGCGAGAATGTCGAAAGCGCCGGTCCTTCGGTTCCTGTCGAGGTTCTCGGCCTTGGCGGCGCACCGGAAGCGGGCGACACGCTCTCGGTGGTCGACAGCGAAGCGCGTGCGCGTGAAGTCACCGACTATCGCCAGCGCGTGCAGCGCGACAAGCGCGTCGGCACCGGCGGGCGCACCTCGCTCGACCAGATGCTCTCGCAGCTCAAGGCGAAGAACGTCAAGGAACTGCCCATCATCGTCAAAGCCGACGTGCAGGGCTCTGCCGAAGCGATCGTGCAGGCGCTCGAAAAGCTTGGCACCGACGAAGTCACCGCGCGCGTTCTTCATGCGGGTGTCGGCGGCGTCACGGAAAGCGACATCACGCTGGCGACAGCGTCGGGCGCGCCCGTCATCGGCTTCAATGTCCGCGCCAATGCGCAGGCTCGCGATGCGGCGCGTCAGGCCGGCATCGAAATCCGTTACTACGCGGTCATCTATGACCTCGTCGACGACATCAAGGCCGCCATGTCCGGCATGCTTTCGCCGGAACTGCGCGAAACCTTCCTCGGCAATGCGCAGATCCTCGAGATCTTCAACATCTCGAAGGTCGGCAAGATCGCCGGTTGCCGCGTCACCGAAGGCGTGGTCCGTCGTGGCGCGAGCGTCCGCCTGATCCGCGACGACGTCGTCGTGCATGAAGGCAAGCTCTCGACGCTGAAGCGTTTCAAGGACGAAGTGAAGGAAGTGCAGTCCGGCCAGGAATGCGGCATGGCCTTCGAGAACTATCAGGACATGCGCGCCGGCGACGTCATCGAGTGCTTCGAGGTCGAGGTGGTCAAGCGCAGCCTCGCTTGATGTGAGGCTCGTTCAATCAATCTCGTCATCCCGGGCCTGCCTCGGGGTGGCGAGATGTTTTTGAGCGACTGCTGATTTTTTCCGGACGAACCATTCGCCATGCGCAAGAAAACTCATTCCAAGCCAGGACACCGCGACGCGCGCGGGCCGAGCCAGCGCCAGCTGCGCGCGGGCGAACTCGTGCGTCGTGCATTGGCCGAGATCGTCGCCCGGGGCGATATTCAGGATCCGGAGCTGAGCAGTCGTCCGATCACGATCTCGGAAGTGCGGATGAGCCCCGATCTGCGTCACGCCGTCTGTTTCGTCGCGCCTCTGGGCGGCGGCGATGCGGTGGCGCTGGCCGATGCGCTGACCCGCGTTCGCGGTTACCTGCGCGGCCAGCTATCGCATGAAGTAACCTTCAAGTTCATGCCCGACCTTTCCTTCGAGGCGGATGTATCCTTCGACCGCGCCGAGGCGGTCGACCGGCTGCTGCATTCTCCGAAAGTTGCCCGTGACCTTGATGCGGATGATCACGGCGAAGACGACAATTCCGACGAAGACAACGGGAACTGATCTCGATGTCCCGGCGCAAGAAGGGTGAGGCGATCTCCGGCTGGGTCGTCGTCGACAAGCCTTTGGGCCTCACCTCGACCGATGTCGTCTCGCGTGTGCGCCGCCTCTTCAATGCCCAGAAGGCCGGACATGCCGGCACCCTCGACCCGCTCGCGAGTGGCGTCCTGCCCGTGGCGCTCGGCGAGGCGACCAAGACCGTCCCCTTCATTCTCGACGCCTCGAAGCGTTACCGCTTTACCATTCGTTTCGGCGAGGCGACGGCCAGTGACGACGCCGAAGGCGAGGTGACGGCGACGAGCCCCGTCCGCCCCTCCCCCGAGGCCGTCGAGGCGGCTCTTGCGCGCTTTGTCGGCGAGATCGAACAAGTCCCACCAATTTACTCAGCTATTAAGGTCGATGGCGAGCGCGCCTATGATCTGGCCCGCGCGGGCGAAGCTGTGGAGCTCAAGGCTCGCCGTGTGACCATCTATGAAGCGCGCCTCCTCGGCTGCCCGGACGCCGACCATGCCGAGATCGAAATCCTTTGCAGCAAAGGGACTTACGTCCGCTCGCTCGCGCGCGACCTGTCGCTGGCGCTCGGCACCGTCGGCCATGTCTCGGCGCTCCGGCGGGTGGCCCATGGGCCCTTCCGCGAGGAATCCGCAATTCCACTGGATAAACTTATGGCATTCGGCCATATTGCGCCCGCTTCCGAAGCCTTTTCGAGGCATCTGCTGCCGCTTGAGACCGCGCTGGACGACATCCCGGCACTGGCCTTGAGCGAACAGGATGCCTCCCGTTTAAGGCAAGGCCAGGGAGTCTTATTGCGCGGGCGCGACGCTCCGATCCTGTCGGGGCCTGTTCTGGCGACACACCGGGGACACCCGGTGGCTCTGACCGAGTACAGCCAGGGCGAACTGAAACCCGTGCGTGTTTTCAATCTCGATTCATAGGAGATCCCGATGTCGATTACGCCAGAGCGCAAAGCTCAGCTGATCAAGGAATTCGGCGGCAAGGAAGGCGACACCGGTTCGCCCGAAGTGCAGGTCGCGATCCTCACCGAGCGCATCACGAACCTCACCGAGCATTTCAAGGGCCATGCGAAGGACAACCATTCGCGTCGCGGCCTTCTGAAGATGGTGAGCCTGCGTCGTTCGCTTCTCGACTACGTCAAGAAGAACGACCAGAAGCGTTACGAATCCCTGATTTCCCGCTTGGGAATCCGGAGGTAAAAACGGGGTGATCACTTCTCCCCATGACCTGAGTTTTCGCGCGACATGCGCCGGCGCGGTTTCGACCCCGCCGGCCATGGGCGCGTCTCGGTCCGAAGAGACAATCGTCCGTCAACGGAATAAAGCTCGCGTGTGGTCCTCTCTGCCGTCGTCTCACGGCTTGAGGTCCCTCACGGCTGTGCGCGGCGCATCAAGCGCGCCCTCGCGAGCCTGAACCGTTTATGTCCGGCCGCGACGTCAGCGGCAGAAATGGGCGCCGTCCGCCAGATGGTGGCAAGAACGCGAAAAACGCGGCGGCGCGGAACAGGAAATAGATATGTTTGATATCACACGCGAAGAAATTGAATGGGGCGGCCGCAAGCTCGTCCTCGAGACCGGCAAGATCGCCCGTCAGGCAGACGGCGCCGTGCTCGCGACCTATGGCGAGACCTCTGTTCTCGCGACGGTCGTCGGCGAGCGCAAGCCGAAGCCCGGCCTCGACTTCTTTCCGCTGACTGTGAACTACCAGGAAAAGACTTATGCCGCCGGCAAGATTCCCGGCGGCTTCTTCAAGCGTGAAGGCCGTCCGAGCGAGAAGGAGACGCTGGTCTCCCGCCTCATCGACCGTCCGATCCGCCCGCTCTTCGCCAAGGGCTTCAAGAACGAGACGCAGGTGATCGCCACCGTCGTCAGCCACGACATGGAGAACGATCCCGACATCGTCGCCATGGTCGCGGTTTCCGCCGCTCTCACGCTTTCGGGCCTGCCCTTCCTCGGCCCGATCGGCGGCGCGCGCGTCGGCTACATCAATGGCGAATACAAGCTCAACCCGCTGATCGACGAAATGTCGGAAAGCGCTCTCGACCTCGTCGTCGCCGGTACGGCGGACGCGGTGCTGATGGTTGAATCGGAAGCGAAAGAGCTTTCGGAAGAAACCATGCTCGGCGCCGTCATGTTCGGCCACCGCGAGTTCCAGCCGGTGATCGACATGATCATCCGCATGGCCGAGAAGTGCGCCAAGGAACCGCGCGCCTTCGAAGCGAAGGACGAGTCGGAACTTGAAGGCAAGGTCCGCGCGCTGGCCGAGGCCGACGTTCGCGCCGCCTACGGTCTCAAGGACAAGGGCGACCGCCACGAAGCCCTCGCCAAGGCGAAGGACAAGGTCAAGGCCGCGCTCTGCAACCCGGAAGATCCCAATGCGGTTGCCGAAACGGCGGTCGGCGGCGTCTTCAAGGCGCTCGAAGCCGATGTCGTTCGCAACTCGATCCTCGACACGGGCATCCGCATCGACGGCCGCGACGTGAAGACGGTTCGTCCGATCGTTTCGGAAGTCGGCGTTCTGCCCCGCACCCACGGCTCGGCGCTCTTCACGCGCGGCGAGACGCAGGCTCTCGTCGTTGCCACGCTCGGCACGGGCGAGGATGAGCAGTTCATCGACGCGCTGGAAGGCACCTACAAGGAAAACTTCCTGCTGCATTACAATTTCCCGCCCTACTCGGTCGGCGAAACCGGCCGCGTCGGTTTCACGGGTCGCCGCGAAGTCGGTCACGGCAAGCTTGCCTGGCGTGCGATGCGCGCCGTGCTGCCGCCCAAGAACGAGTTCCCCTACACGATCCGTCTCGTCTCGGAGATCACCGAGTCGAACGGTTCGTCCTCGATGGCGACGGTTTGCGGCTCCTCGCTCTCGCTCATGGATGCGGGCGTTCCGCTGAAGCGTCCGGTCGCGGGCATCGCGATGGGTCTGATCCTCGAAGGTGAGCGCTTCGCCGTTCTCTCCGACATTCTCGGCGACGAAGATCACCTCGGCGATATGGACTTCAAGGTGGCCGGTACGGAAGAGGGCGTCACCTCTCTCCAGATGGACATCAAGATCACCGGCATCACCGAAGGCATCATGAAGCAGGCCCTCGAACAGGCGAAGGGCGGTCGCGTCCATATCCTGGGCGAGATGGCCAAGGCGCTCACGACGGCCCGCAGCGAGCTCGGCGAACATGCGCCGCGCATCGAAGTGATCACGGTGCCGACCGACAAGATCCGTGAAGTGATCGGCACGGGCGGCAAGGTCGTTCGCGAGATCGTCGAAAAGACGGGCGCGAAGATCGACATCTCCGACGACGGTACGATCAAGGTTGCCTCGTCCGACGGCGCCTCGATCAAGAAGGCGATCGACTGGATCCGCGGCATCGTCGCCGAGCCGGAAGTTGGCCACATCTATGAAGGCACGGTCGTGAAGGTCGTCGATTTCGGCGCCTTCGTGAACTTCTTCGGTCCGCGTGATGGCCTCGTGCACATCTCGCAGATGGCGCCGACCCGCGTCGAGAAGGTTGCCGATGTCGTCGCCGAAGGCCAGAAGGTCAAGGTGAAGCTCCTCGGCTTCGACGAGCGCGGCAAGGTTCGCCTCTCGATGAAGCATGTGAACCAGGAGACGGGCGAAGAGATCGTCTACGAGAACGAGCCCGCCGAGCAGCCGCGCGAAAAGCGCGAAGGCGGTGGCGGCGATCGCGGCCGTCGTCGTCCGCGCGACTGAGCCTTTCGTCAGGCCAGAAAGATCAAGGGCGCCGGATTAATCCGGCGCCCTTTTTATTTCCGCTGCATCAGCTCGATGCGATTGCCGAACGGGTCGAAGACGAAGATGCGGTCATAGCCTTCGATCTCAGCGTCCTCGACCAGCCGATAGCCGCCTGCGCGCGCCCGCGCGATGAGCGTCGCAAGATCGCTGGTCAGGAAGGCGATATGCGCCTTGGTCGCCGCGTGGAAATCCTTGTCGACGCCGAGATGGAGTCTGAGTGACCCAAGCTCGAACCAGCCACCGCCGCGCGTGGCGAGTTCAGCCGGTTTCGGCACTTCTGTGAAACCCAGCACATCGACGTAGAAGCGCCGGGCCTCTTCCTCCCCAAGAGCGGGGATCGCAATCTGAACGTGGTCTATACCGGTAAGCATCAAACCTCCGGTCGCGCGTGGTCAGTTGCCGTTGTCCTGGTCGTTCGTCATTTCCTCGGCACGAGGCAGGCCGATGATGTTGTAGCCGCCATCGACATAGTGGATCTCGCCGGTGACGCGGGCCGAAAGGTCGGAGAGCAGGTAAAGGCCGGCGCCGCCGACATGTTCGAGCTCGATCGTCTCCTTCAGCGCCGAATGCGTCTTGTTCCACTTGTGAACGAAACGCGCATCGCCGATGGCAGAGCCCGCCAGCGTCCGCATCGGGCCCGCCGAGATCGCATTGACGCGAATGCCGTCGCGGCCGAAATCGGCAGCGAGGTAGCGCACGCTCGCCTCGAGCGCGGCCTTGGCGACGCCCATGACGTTGTAGTTGGGCATCACGCGCTGCGCGCCTTCATAGGTCAGCGTCACCATCGAGCCGCCATTGGGCATCATCTCGGCGGCGCGGCGCGCGACATCGGTGAAAGAGAAGCAGGAAATATCCATCGAGCGCAGGAAGTTCTCGCGCGTCGTGTCGGCATAGCGGCCCTTGAGCTCGCTCTTGTCGGAATAGGCGATGGCGTGGACGACGAAATCCAGCGTACCCCATTCCTGCTTCAGCGTCCGGAACACCGAGTCGAGGCTCTGGCTGTCGGTCACGTCGCAGGGCAGGAGGATTTTCGACCCGACCGACTCCGCCAGCGGTTTCACACGGCGTCCGAAGGCTTCGCCCTGAAAGGTGAAGGCCATTTCCGCGCCATGCAGCGCCAGCGCCTGCGCGATGCCCCAGGCGATCGAGTGGTCGTTCGCGACACCCATCACAAGGCCGCGGCGCCCCTTCATCAAGGGACCGCTCATCACCAAGCCTTCGCCACCTGTCTTTTGATCCGAACCGTGCATATTCGTTTTCGACCCGTCTGTTTCCAGGTTGTTTTGGCCGGCTTTTGTGTCAGCCGTTATAGCGCTGGAAGGCCAGCGTCGCGTTGGTACCGCCGAAGCCGAAGCTGTTGGAGATCGCCAGATTGATGTTTGCCCCGTCGATGCGTTCGCGCACGATATTCGCGGCGGCAACTTCGGGATCGATTTCGTCGATGTTGGCGCTCGCGGCGATGAAGCCGTTCTGCATCATCAGCAGCGTGTAGATCGCTTCATGCACGCCCGCTGCGCCCTGCGCGTGGCCTGTGAGCGACTTCGTGGCGCTGATCGGCGGCGTCTTGTCGCCGAAGACTTCGAGGATCGCCTTGATCTCGGGAATGTCGCCGACCGGCGTCGAGGTCGCATGCGGATTGATATAGTCCACCGGCGCCTTCAGATCCTTGATCGCCATGCGCATGCAGCGCACGGCGCCCTCGCCCGAGGGGGCGACCATGTCGGCGCCATCCGCCGTCGCGCCATAGCCGACCAGTTCGGCATAGATCTTCGCGCCGCGCGCTTTCGCGTGTTCGAGTTCTTCGAGAACCAGAATGCCGCCGCCGCCCGAGATCACGAAGCCGTCGCGATCCTTGTCATAGGCGCGGCTCGCCTTTTCCGGCGTGTCGTTGCGCTTGGAGGACATGGCACCCATGGCGTCGAAAAGGACGGAGAGCGTCCAGTCGAGTTCCTCGCCGCCGCCGGCAAACATGATGTCCTGCTTGCCCCACTGGATCATCTCGGCCGCGTTGCCGATGCAGTTTGCAGACGTCGAGCAGGCGGAACTGATCGAGTAGTTCACGCCCTTGGTCTTGTACCAGGTCGAGAGATTGGCCGAGCAGGTGGACGACATGGCCTTCGGCACGGCGAAGGGGCCGACCTTCTTGGGGCCTTTGGCTGGATCGCGCGCGACATCCGCCGCGGCGACGATCGCCTTCGTCGAAGGACCGCCCGAGCCGACGATCAATCCCGTCCGCTCGTTGCTGACATCGGAGGGTTCGAGGCCGGCGTCGCGGATCGCCTGTTCCATGGCGATCGAGGCATAGGCCGCGCCATCGCCCATGAAGCGGCGTGCGCGCCTGTCGACGGCTGCGTCGAGATCGATCTTCAGGCTGCCGTGAACCTGGCTGCGAAAGCCCATCTCGGCATAGGTGTCGGATTTGACGATGCCGGAACGGCCTTCACGCAGGCTGGCGAGAACTTCCTGCGTATTGTTGCCGATCGAGGAGACGATCCCCATGCCGGTGACGACCACTCGTCTCATGGCAGCCTCATTGTTGGTGTGAACGGGTTGGTACGAATGGAATTGCCGCCTCCGTCAGGCCGGCTGATCTTCCGTCGAGAGCCCAACCCTCATATCGCTGATCGTATAGGCAAGCTCGCCATCCGCAAGGATGGTGCAATCGGCAACGCCGAGAACCAGGCGGCGATTGATGACGCGCTTGAGCTGGATATTGTATTCGATCTTCTTCACCGCGGGTGTGACCATGGCGGAGAATTTCACTTCGCCGACGCCGAGCGCGCGGCCCTTGCCCTTGCCGCCGATCCAGCCGAGGAAGAAGCCCAGCAGCTGCCAGGCGCCGTCGAGGCCGAGGCAACCCGGCATGATCGGGTCGCCCTCGAAATGGCAGGGGAAGAACCAGAGGTCCGGATGGATGTCGAACTCGGCCTTGATCAGACCCTTGTCGTGATCGCCACCCTTGTCCGAAATCTGTGTGATCCGGGAGATCATCAGCATCGGGGGCAGAGGAAGCTGCGCATTGCCGGGGCCGAACATTCGGCCGTGGCTGCATTCGAGAAGATCTTCGTAGGTGTAACTCGACTTTTGCTCAGCCATACCCCGTCCGCTCAACTATGCCCTTCTCGTCAGCTCTCGTGAGAGCGATAGGGCTATCCCCGGCTCAAGGGCAAGGTTCTCTCCCTGCCCCGGTTTCCTCGACGCGCTTCCTAACATATAGGGCGGCCCGCGGAAACCCACGCGATATGCGCTACAAAGCCCCGCCTTGACAAAAGCGTGACTGTGACTACATTTTGGACATTGTAATCATTACAAACTGGCGTCTGTTCGACATGAGCGGACGAAAGGATGAAGACCGTGACCCAGGATCGGCCCTATAGCCAGACGCTCACCCGCTTGCGGGAAGCAGGCCTGCGCCCGACCCGCCAGCGCCTCGCGCTGGGTCGCCTTCTGTTCGATGGCGGCGATCGTCACGTCACGGCCGAAGCCCTTCATGAGGAAGCACAGGCGGCTGGCGTCAGCGTTTCGCTGGCCACCGTCTACAATACGCTTCACCAGTTCACGGAAGCCCATCTGCTGCGCGAAGTCGTAGTGGACAGCGCCCGCACCTATTTCGATACGAATGTCAGCGACCACCACCATTTCTTCCTCGAGAATTCGGGCTCGCTGATGGATATCGACGGCAACAAGATTGCCATTACGGGCCTGCCCCAGGCGCCGGACGGCACGGATGTCGCCCGCGTCGACGTTATCGTGCGTCTTCAGGGAACGCCCCGCGCGGCCGAATAAGCCACCCGGCCATCTGCGAACCTTTCTCATATTTAGAATTATTCTAAGGTGTTGACCGTTCGCGGGCAGCGGCATTATGCTTTTCCTCAACCGCCTTCCCGGGCGGTGGCCGGACGGGGCTTCCCGCTCCGAAAACCGGCCAGAACTCCAACAGGCAGGCCGTAGGGACAGGCGCTCAACCTGTTCCAGACGGCGAAAGGTGAGGAACCCATGTCGCTCGCAAAATCCAAGACCCTCGACAATCTGAAGGCGGCCTTCGCTGGCGAGAGCCAGGCGAACCGTCGCTATCTCTATTTCGCCCAGAAGGCCGACGTCGAAGGCTACAACGATGTCGCCGCCGTGTTCCGCTCGACCGCGGAAGGCGAAACGGGCCATGCGCACGGCCATCTGGAATTCATGGAGGCGGTCGGCGACCCGGCAACGGGCGAACCCATCGGACCGACCAACCTCAACCTCAAAGCCGCCATCGTCGGCGAAACGCACGAATACACCGACATGTATCCGGGCATGGCGCGCACCGCGCGCGAGGAAGGCTTCGACGAGATCGCCGACTGGTTTGAAACGCTGGCCAAGGCTGAAAAGAGCCATGCCGGCCGCTTCCAGAAGGCGCTCGACAGCCTCGCCTGAGCGCTGAAAGAAAATCGCGAGGGAGGCGGGCTTCGGCCCGTCTCCCTTTCGCGGTCAAATCGAATCGCGGGAGGGGATTGAATGAAAGAAGGCAGCACCGAAGCGCCGACGCGCCATCCGATCGAGTGGCAAAACCCGGACTTCTATGATCTCGACAAGCTCGACACGGAACTGCGCCGCGTCTTCGACATCTGTCATGGCTGCCGCCGTTGCTTCAATCTCTGCGACAGCTTCCCGCGTCTCTTCGATCTCGTTGACGCGTCGCCGACCGGAGAACTCGACGAAGTGAAGTCGGAGGACTTCGCGCCCGTCATCGAAGCCTGCACGCTTTGCGACATGTGCTTCATGACGAAGTGCCCCTATGTGCCTCCGCATGAATTCAATCTCGATTTCCCGCATCTGATGCTGCGCTATCGCGCCGCCGAGGCAAAGCATGAGGGGCATTATCCCTTCGTGCCGGGACAGCTCGGACAGACCGATCGCAACGGCACGCTCGCCGCTCCCGTTGCGCCGCTCGCAAATTGGGGCTCGGCGCGCGGCAACAAGCTGACGCGGCCTGTGCTCGAAAAGCTCGCCGGCATCGACGCTCGCGTCGAGCTACCGAAGTTCTACGGCAAGACCTTCACCATGCGCGCGAAGGCGCAGGACAGGAACGGCGAGGCCGCGCCGAAGGATGCGCCCGCCAAAGGCCGCAAGGCGGCGCTCTTTGCTACTTGCTTCGTCAATTACAACAATCCGCAAGTGGGTGAGGCGGCGCGAAAGGTGCTCGCGCATAACGGCGTCGAAACCATCGTCGCCTATCCGGGCTGCTGCGGCATGCCCTATCTCGAACAGGGCAATCTCGCCAAGGTCGCGGGCCAGGCCGAAAAGGTTTCGCGCGAAATGTGCGAGCTGATCGACAGGGGCTACGACATCATCACGCTGACGGCGTCCTGCGGGTTGATGTTCAAGTTCGAATGGCCGCTCATCCTTCCCGACAATGCGGACGTCCAGAAGCTTGCGCGGGCGACTTACGATATCGACGAATATGTCGTGGACATAGCGAAGAAAGAGGGCTTGGCGCCCGGCCTCAAGCCGGTCGCTGGCGGTGTCACGGCGCATCTCGCCTGTCACGCTCGCGCGCAGAACATGGGCCCCAAATCCGCCGAGATGATGAAGCTTATTCCGGAAACGAAGGTCGACGTGGTCGAGCGTTGCTCAGGCCACGGAGGAACGTTCGGCGTGATGAAGGAAACCTTCGACGTTGCGATGAAGGTCGGCAAGCCCGCCGCGCGCAGCGTTGCCAAGACAGGCAACAAATACGTCACTTCCGATTGTCCGCTTGCCGGAAAGCACCTGGCGCAGGAGATCGAAGCGCTGGACGAGGCGCAGGTGCCGAAAGTACAGCACCCGATCGAGATCATGGCCCGCGCATGGGGCCTCATCGAATAAGAACAAGAAGTGGAGCGAAACAATGCCCGCATCCAGGCACATCATCGAACGCAGCGACATCCTCTCGCCGGAGATCTATGCGGAGGAACGCAAGGAACGACGCGCCGCGATCACGGCGCTGAAGAAGAACCGCCGCGTCGCGGTCGGGCCTTATGCGACCTTCTACTTCGAGAATTACGACACGATGTTCCAGCAGATCCACGAGATGCTCTACATCGAGAAGGGCGGCGAGGAGCAGATCGCCGACGAACTTGCGGCCTATAATCCGCTGATCCCCAAGGGAGACGAACTCGTCGCCACGCTGATGTTCGAGATCGACGATGAGGTGCGCCGCGACAAGGAGCTGCGCCGCCTCACCGGCGTCGAGGATCACATCTATATCGACATCGGCGGCTTGCGTGTGACGGCGGTGCCGGAAGGCGATGTCGAGCGCACGAAGGCGGACGGCAAGACGTCATCGGTTCACTTCCTGCATTTCCCGTTCAAGCTGCAGGAGATCGAGAAGTTCCGCGATCCGGCGACGCAAGTCATCATCGCCATCGCACATCCGAATTACGGCCACATGGCCATGCTGACGCCCGACACGCGCGCGGCGCTCGCGGCGGACTTCGCCTAGTCCTACTCGAAGTTTTCGTCGGTATAGGTGCCCCAGATCGAGCTGCGTTCGACCCAGCCTTCATAGCCGCTCGCCTTGAGTTCGCACCAGGTCGCCTTGCAGGCCTTGACCTGCGCGATAACGCCGGGCTCGGCATAAGCGACGATGCCGGAGCTCGGGTTCGGTTCGGTGAGCAAGGCCACCGGCTCGCCGGTGCCGGTCTTGTTCTGGACGATCGCGGTGCGCCGCCCGTCGAGCATCGAATGCCAGACCCAGCCGACATCGCCCTCACGGTCGCGGATGCGGCGCCAGCGGTCGGACTCCGCCGTGATCTCGACAGGCAGGCCCTTCTTCTCGAAGACCCATTCGATCGGATAGTCGTCACCGGGTCCGCGCCGCACATTGATCCGGCCGGATTTGAGGCTGACGAAACGCGGTACAGGCAGGCCCGAGGCGGGGCTGACCGTCCGCTTGGGTGGCGCTGCGATTGCAGGTTCGGGCGGCAGAATCTGCTGCGCGGCGGCGGGCTTCTCTGTCTTCGCCGTCTTGGCCTCTGCCGGCGCGATGCCTGCGATCAGCATCAGGCACAGCGCCGCGCCCCCGGCCTTGCGAAGGACGGAGCCGGCGTCATGTCGATAAGGCCGGTAAATGGCGATGATGTCGGCTTTCCTGTTGCTGGACCCCGCACCTTTATGACAAGGGCGCGGCGACCCGGTCAAGGCAGGATGGCGCTATGTGCAAATGCTCCAGAACAGCTTTGTCCGCGCCCTCGCCCTCTGCTAGACAAGAGGCAGGCAGGGCCTGCGTCGGAGCGGGCTCCGGCAGAATGTTTCGCAGCGACCAGGCGTTCCGCGCATGACCCAGAAGAAGCCGCTCGTCATCGTCACCAGAAAGCTCCCCGACGTCATCGAGGCGCGCATGGACGAGCTCTTCGACGTCCGATTGAACAAGGACGATCACCCGATGACGACGGCGGAACTTGTTGCCGCCGTCCGCGAGGCCGATGTGCTCGTTCCCACGGTCACCGACCGGGTCGACGCGAAGGTGCTGGCGCAGGTCGGCCCGCAGCTCCGCCTCATCGCGCAATTCGGCACCGGCATCGACAATATCGACGTCGAGACGGCGCGCCGTCGCGGCATCACGGTCACGAATACGCCGGGCGTGCTGACGGAAGATACGGCCGATATGACCATGGCGCTGATCCTTGCCGTGCCCCGCCGTCTTGCCGATGGCGCGCGCTATCTGCGCGACCATAATGGCGAATGGCCGGGCTGGTCACCGACATGGATGCTCGGCCGCCGCATTTTCGGCAAGCGTCTCGGCATTATCGGCATGGGCCGGATCGGTCAGGCAGTGGCGCGCCGCGCGCGCGCCTTCGGTCTTGATATCCACTACCACAACCGCAAGCCCGCCAATGCCGTGATCGAGAAGGACCTCGAAGCGACCTATTGGGAGAGTCTCGATCAGATGCTCGCCAAGGTCGATATCGTCTCGGTCAATTGCCCTCACACGCCCGCGACCTATCACCTCCTGAATGCGCGGCGGCTGAAACTGATGCGGCCTGATAGCTATATCGTCAACACCGCGCGCGGCGAGGTGATCGACGAGAACGCGCTCGCCCGGGCGCTGGAAGCGGGCGAAATTGCCGGCGCCGGCCTCGACGTGTTCGAGCAGGAACCCATCGTCAATCCGCGTCTTCTCGGGCTCGACAATGTGGTTCTGCTTCCGCATATGAGCTCGGCCACCATCGAGGGCCGGGTCGAGATGGGTGGCAAGGTCATTGTCAACATCAAGACCTTCATGGACGGCCACCGTCCGCCGGACCGGGTCATTCCGGCGATCATGTAATCTTCGTAATCTGTCCGTACTCGTCCGGAAATTAAGATTCTTCTTGGCACTTTCGATGCAGGCTTTGCGGCGCTGCGCCAATCTGGGGCGTGGTTTGCCGCGATAGACGCCCTGCGATGAAACACATTGCCGACCATGTGTCCGGACGGGACAATAATTTCAACCTGATCCGCTTTGCGGCGGCGGGCACGGTCGTCTTCGCGCATAGCTTCATCGTGGTGACCGGCGACCGTTTTGCCGGTCCGTTTGTCGCCGCGACGGGGCACGATCTCGGCTATCACGCGGTTAACGTCTTCTTCGTGGCGAGCGGCTTTCTGATCGCCGGAAGCTGGCTTGCGACGCCGTCATTGCCCGCCTTTCTGTCGGCACGCCTGCTGCGCCTCTGGCCGGCGCTGCTGCTCTGCGCGGCCCTCGTCACCCTGATTGTCGGACCGGGGCTCACCGCTCTGTCGCTGCACGACTATCTTCACGCCAGGGGCACATGGGAATTCGTGCCGCGCGTCGTGAGCCTGATCGGGGCCAACAGCGCCCTTCCGGGTGTCGCCACCACGTTGGCGACCGACCCGGCCATCGACGCGCCGCTCTGGACGCTCAAATACGAAGTGCTCTGCTATCTCGCGCTGGCGACGTTCGGACTTTGCGGCGGCTTTTCGACGCCGCGCCATTTCTGGCTCTGCATGGCGCCGATCATGCTCGTCCTCGCCGCCTCGAGCCTCATGCCCATCGCGCATGATGTGACGCATCCTTTCGACCACATCATTCGCTTCGGCCTCTGCTTCGGCCTCGGCACCATCGCTCGTTATGCGGCCGCCCGCGTTCCGCTGACCGCATGGGGCGTCGCCGCCGCCTTCGGCTTCGCGCTGCTCGCGCGCGAGACGGCAGCTTATGAATTCGCGCTCTGCCTGTTGACGGCCTATGCGACCATCTGGGCGGCCCTTGTGCCCTCGGCTTTTCTGCGGGGTTTCAACCGGCTCGGCGATTATTCCTACGGCCTCTATATCTACGCCTACCCGATCCAGCAGCTGCTCACGCAGCGCATTCCGCGCCTGGCCCCGCTCATGCTTTTCGCACTGGCCATGCCTTTGGCCCTCGCTCTGGCGTCGATCTCATGGCACTGGCTCGAACGCCCCTGCCTGGCGCGTAAACGCGATCTTGCCGTCTGGCTGCAAGGTTTCAGGCGTGCCCGGTCAAATCCCTGATCGAGGGATTGTCACCCGATAGCGGATTCTTCGGATCATGGGGAAGGCGCAGCGTGCGGAAGCGCGTGTCGAGCGCGTCATAGATGAGCAGCCGTCCGGCAAGACTCGTCCCCGCTCCGGTAATTTCCTTGATGACTTCGAGCGCCATCATCGAGCCGATGACGCCGGTGAGCGCGCCGAGCACACCCGTTTCCTCGCAGGCCGGAAGGCTGCCCGGAGGCGGTGCTTCGCCGACAAGATCGCGATAATTCGCCAAGGGTTTTCCCGTCTCGTCCCGTTCCCAGGATTTGAAGGTCGCGACCTGACCCTCGAAAGGGCCGACCGCGCCGGAAACGAGCGGCACTTTTGACAGATGGCAGGCATCGTTGACGAGAAAGCGGGTCGGGAAATTGTCGCAACCATCGGCCACGATGTCGTAGCGCGAGATGATGTCGAGCGCGTTGGCGGCGTTGAGCCTCATCTGATGCGCTTCGACCTTCACATCGGGATTGATCCGCGCGAGGCTTTCGCGCGCGCTCTCGACCTTCGACCTGCCGACATTGCCCGTGTCATGAATGATCTGGCGCTGAAGGTTGGACAGCGACACCGTGTCGTGGTCGACAATGCCCAGCGTGCCGATGCCGGCGGCTGCCAGATACATGAGGCATGGCGCACCGAGCCCGCCCGCGCCGATGACGAGCACGCGGGCGTTGAGAAGTTTCTGCTGGCCGGGCCCGCCGATCTCCTTGAGGACGATGTGGCGGGCGTAGCGCTCAAGCTGGGTATCTGAAAGCGGCATCTATGTTCTCCGCCTCCTTTGCGCCATGCGCGAGGCTCGATGTCAATGCTGCCCGCATTCTAGGCGGGCGTCAGCACCACCGTCTGGCAGGCGCGGCCGATCGGGCCTCTCTCGTCATAAAGCTTCGAGTCCGTGAGGCCGAGCCCGTTGTCCCGCCAGTCGGATTCTGGCGTGACGCCGATCCATGGGCCGACAGGCGGACGAGAGATATGGACCACGACATCGATATTGGGAAAGCCCCAGCGCGGCGGCCAGAACTCGGTGCCCGAAAGCCAGTAAGGCGTGCCATTGTCGGCAAACGCGAAGACGTTTGCGAGCGGCGCTTCGAAAGGCACCATGGGCCGCTTCATCCGGCCCCACTTCGTGCCATTGCCATCGTCGCGAACGTCGAGCGCGTCGAAAAAGGTCGTGCGCGATTGCGGGCCGCGCGCACCCCAGATGGGAAGCGCGG
>Ga0255338_1002500_pt1 | contig 26514 bp, 26 predicted proteins | sample MeOH1_35cm_T4_19_FD_203715 | JGI IMG/M metagenome (GOLD analysis project Ga0255338, IMG submission 203715) | Sandy soil microbial communities from University of British Columbia, Vancouver, Canada - MeOH1_35cm_T4_195 | ecosystem: Engineered > Artificial ecosystem > Sand microcosm > Unclassified ...
GTCATAATCGTCAGTATGACCCTTGCCAACGCCGATTTTTCCAAGCTTCGCAAGCATCGGCCCATCCGCCGCTTGCGGAGGATTTTCCGCCATCAAGCGACTGAGCTTTGTGAAGAAAGCCTTCGCGTCCATTGCGACAACCATTTCATTCGCGCTGTTCTTCCACGCGATGGCGCCCTCTTCTGGCTGAGGTTGGGCTGTATTGGATTTCGCAGAGGCATAGTTACGATCAAACTGACTAAGTGGAATCAGGCGATAGCGATCTTGAATTGCATGAACGGTTTCAAGATCTTTGCCGCCTTTCGTGTACGTTCGGCCGATAATCCACACCATATTGCTTGGCGATTGAATGCGACGAACATTGGCTGGCAACTGCCCATCCCAGTTCGGCCCCACAAGTGCGAACTCTTCAGCCGCTGTTCCCGTCGTGCGCGTCCCCGGACTAGAAATCACATTCGTCCACGCATCCAAAATTTCCATCATATAGAATCGATTGCCAATCGCAGGAACCGTCAGAACCAGAGGCTCCTTCGAAAGATCCACCCACGCCGAAGAATAAAGCGTATCGACGTTCGGACTCACGACGGCTCTTTCGCCTGGATGAGGGAATTCTCTAAGATGATTAAACTGGTTGAGTTCACCTTTCATTGTGCTGGGGCTGTTTGGATTTGTCAGAAGCTGCTTCGTCGTATCCATCACGACGAGAGGAAAACCATACACCACGCTCTCTTGCACGAGAGTACGAAGCTCCTCGGGTTTCAACTGAGTGAAGAGCTTGGTCTCCGCATCTTTCTGCGCCTTGATCGCAGCGTCTTGCTGAGCCTTGGCTTGCTCTTCTGCACGCGCTTTTTGTTCCGCTTCTCGTTTTTCTGCGGAGGAACATGCTGCCAAACTCACAGCCAGTACCATGGACGAAATCAATAAGGAAAACTTAAAGAACATAGTGAAACCCCTCTCTTTGTATTGAGTGGCTTCACTTTCATACAAACTCAGGCGGGTTCAATATGTATAAAGACAAAAACAGGGGTTGAGATTCAAAAAGAAAAATCCCGTCATACGCCCGTCACAAAAACTGCAGCGGGCTTGGAGGTTTTTACCATTCAAGATCGCCGACTGCAGATTTTGCCGCGGCCAAAATCTCGTTTCGAACAATCATGCCTTTGATGGCTTCGACATCCTTCGCGAAGTAACGGTCCTCTTTGGCGAAAGGCACGGTCTTACGAATGTGCTCATGAACCGCTTTCACAGCAGCACTCGGCTTCAATGGAGCCAGCAGATCCAGAGCCTGACACGCAGACAGCATTTCCATCGCAATGACATTCTCGGCATTGCGAAGAATTTTTTCAAACTTACGTGCCGCAATCGTTCCCATCGAAACGTGGTCTTCTTTCTCAGCCGAAGTCGGAATAGAATCCACGCTCGCTGGATGAGCCAAAACTTTGTTCTCACTCACGAGAGAAGCCGCCGCCACTTGAACGATCATATGACCGGAGTTCAGCCCCCCGTTCGGAGCCAAGAACGCCGGCAACTCGCTCATCTGATGCGAAATCATTTTTGAAATACGGCATTCACTAATGCTTGCCTGCGAGGACATCGCGATACCGGCAAAATCCATCGCATGGGCCACGGGCATTCCATGGAAATTTCCGCAAGATAAAACTTTGTTATCATCGACAAAGACAAGGGGATTGTCTGTGCTGGAATTCGCTTCGGTCTCTAATACTTTTGTGATGTAACGAAGAGCATCTTTGGCCGCTCCGTGGACCGCCGGCATACAGCGAAGACTGTAGGCATCTTGCACTCGCGGATCATTCACCGCATGGCTTTCTGAGATTTCGCTTTTTTCACCCATCAGTTTCATTAAATTCCGTGCCGTCTTCGATTCTCCTGGATGAGGGCGTGTCGCGCTGATCAACGGATCAAATGGTTTGCGCGAACCACGAAGGGCTTCCAGAGACATCGCTCCCGCCAAATCCGCCATCCACAATAAGCGGCGCGCCTCCCACGTTGCGAGCATACCCACCGACGTCATCACCTGACAGCCATTGATCATCGAAAGACCTTCTTTAGCTTTCAGATCCAAAGGCTGCATTTTCTTTTCAGCTAAAACTTTTTGGACAGAAACGCTCTGACCATTTTGCCAAACTTCGCCTTCGCCAATAATCGCCAAAGCCAAGTGAGACAACGGAGCCAAGTCACCGCTGGCACCGACAGAGCCTTGAGAAGGAATCACCGGCACCACATCGTTATTCAAAAATTCCAAAATCTTATCAACCACCGCAGGACGAATCCCACTGTGTCCGCGAGCGAGCGCATTGGCGCGCAAAACCATCATCGCGCGCGATTGGATTTTCGTGAACGGCTCGCCAATCCCCACGGAGTGAGAGCGAATCAGATTTCTCTGCAGCTGTTCAATCTCAGAATCCGAAATGCGCACTGACGAGAAAGCTCCAAAACCGGTGTTCACACCGTACATCACTTCGCCGTTTTTAATGCGGCCTTCGATGTAATCGCGGCTCTTTTGCATAGCCGCGCGGGCTTGCGAACCAAGCTCCGCTTTGATTTCCGAGTTATTGGCGATTTCGTATAGATTTTCGAGGGTGATGGACTCACCGGTCAGAACGAGTGTTTTCATTCCAGGCAAGCTAGCAAAAAAACTCGCTCAAAGGTATGGCCTACCTTTTGGTATTGCAACGCATTAAGCGAGAATCTCGATCGCATCTCCGAGGGAAATTCGGCCTGGGTTTTCGGGGATCCACAAAACACCAAAGTTCACTTTATTGCCATCGCGACGGTAGGTACTGAGAGTCTTGAGGGGTTCTGCTCCCTGCGAAGCCCCCGTTTTTTGATCGATGGTGATGATCTTGCAACGGGCGCAGAGTTTTGGCTGAGCAAAGGTGACCTCCCCGATACGAATGCGCTGCCAGCGGTCTTCTTCAAAAGCCTGGCTGCCGTTGAAAACAATATTGCCACGGAAACGCTCGAGGCCGACGGGTGCCCCCAGTTTCGAGTTCAGATCCTCGAGGGATTTTGCATTGATCAACGACAGCGGCCGGGCATCGGCAAAACGCACCTCCGGCTGCCACTCCCCTTCTTGCTGCCAAGGCACGAGTCGTTTTGAAACCGAAGTGTAACGAACCAAACGGCAATTAATTCCTAAATATTGCGACAGGGCCTGAGAAAAAAGATCAGGCTCCAATGCTGCTTCGACGGCTTCTCCCCACACAGAGACATTCAGAGTGCGATTCAAAGAATTCTTCACCGGCACGACAAAAAACTGTTTTCCGAGAGCCAAATTCAAACCCTGCTCATTGCTCATCGCTTGGACGGTTGCCAGTTTCGGCACCGTCCGCTGAGTGATGAATTCGCCCTTTTCATCGACGATCATCCACTGGCGATCGCCTTCGGGCCCTTCAAGAGTGATATTCATGACCTTCAACGCCTGCCCTTGGCACGATTTGACAGGATAAATATTCAGTTCTTGAACAGCTCCGGCTGATTTCATTTTTTCGGTCCTTGTTTTTTATTTTGTTGAGCAATCTTTCGGCGCTTGAAAAAACTTTGGCGTTTTTTCGGATTCCCACTTTTTCCGGATGGGCCGCTACCAGCACTGCGCCCAGCGCCACCCCCACGATGACCGTGATGCTGCTGCTGTTTCTCGATCGCTGCTTTGGCCTTACCAACACTCACGACGGCGGCGCCAGAGCTTTCCTCCGAGTGAAATGGATGATCCGTCACGACCGCCACTTTTTGACGAGTGGTTTTTTCAATCGCGAACAAATAAGACTTCTCTTCCGCCGTGCAGAAAGAAATCGATTTTCCTTCAGCGCCGGCGCGTGCCGTACGGCCGATACGATGAACGTAGCTATCCGGCAAGTGCGGCATCTCAAAATTAATCACATGAGTGATACCGTCGATATCCAACCCCCGAGCCGCGATATCCGTCGCTACCAACACGCGGATCTTACCACTGCGGAAATCTTCTAATGCTCGCTGACGAGCCCCTTGTGATTTATCTCCATGAATACCCGCGGCCTGCACGCCCTGCTTGGTGAGCTTATCGACAATGCGATTTGCTCCGTGTTTCATTTGCATGAATACCAGAACCTTAAACAGGTTATTGTCTTCCAAGAGATGCATGAGTAATTCAAACTTCCGCGCCTTTTCAACGAACATCACCGATTGGTCAATCTTCTCTGCTGTTGTGGCCTGCGGAGTGACTTCGACTTTCTTCGGTTCATGCAAAATGCGCGTCGCAAGTTCTTGCACTTCCTTCGGCATGGTCGCAGAGAAAAATAAATTATGACGCTTCTTCGGGAGCATCGGCAAAATGCGTTTAATATCGTGAATGAAACCCATGTCGAGCATGCGATCGGCCTCATCCAAAACAAAGATCTCGACTTTATCGAGACGCAAATGTTTTTGCCCGAACAAATCCATCAAACGCCCTGGCGTCGCCACCAAGACATCCACGCCCCCAGCGAGGTCCCGCACTTGATTACCCTGGCCAACACCGCCATAGATCACGGCATGTTTGAGTTTCAAATGCTTGCTGTAAGTTTCTAAATTCTGATGAATCTGAATCGCAAGCTCTCGCGTTGGGGTCAGAATCAAAGTACGAGCACACTTGGGCTCGCGGCGAATATGGTTTTTCGCCAAAAGCTGCAAAATCGGCAAGCAAAAGGCCGCCGTTTTTCCAGTACCTGTTTGAGCAACGCCCAACAAATCATGACCTTCCAGAATCAAAGGGATGGTTTGGAGCTGAATAGGAGTCGGGTTTTCATATCCCGCTTCTTTAAGAGCAAATTGAAGAGGTGCAACTAAGGGAAGATCCGTAAATTTTGTCATTTAAATAAACCTATAAAATATTAAAAATTATTTTTCCATCTGCAGGAGACATTTCACCGGCAGATGATCCGAGCCCAGATCCGTCAAACGCTCGCGCTCCGCGAGGACGAAGGTGTTGGATACTAAACAGTGATCCAGGCGAATACCAAAAAAAGAAACGTAGTTAACTATATGCGAGGGCCACGTATGCGCCCACGGGGAAATTCCCGCCGTATCCCGCAAGCCCCCATCATTCAGCAGTCGCAAAAAGCGATGCCCGTTTGGAGACGAGTTTAAATCCCCGACGACGACTGCTGGAAATTTTTTCTGATGAAGTTTCTCGATAAGCTCTCCGTAAACAGCCTCCTGCGCCGCCGCCAATTGCGGAGCAAATGGGGGTGGTGCATGGATCGCATACAACAAAAACTCATCGCCTAGTGGCCGCTTGATCTTCATCTCATACTGAGGAAAACTTCCTCCTTCCGATTGAAACTCTTTACTGTCAGTGATTTCCCAGCGACTGAGCACCGCAATCCCAAACGGAGAATTCTCTAAATGCACAACCTGATAAGGAAACCGAGTTTTCAAAGTCTCAAACAATTCCGGAAAGGAAAGATTTGCTTCGAGCAACACAACAACATCAAACTCCCCGGAGTGAACCGGAAGCCAGTTTTTCAGAACATGCACATTCCCAGCAGCATTGAATTCGAAAATGCGAATGCGCTCATCAGGCTTGGCGTTTTTCACCATCGGCGCGCGATGATCCACGACATTGATCAGCATCAAGCCCGCATAGAGCAAGCACAACACCGAGATCGAGGTTTTGTATTTCTGCTTCTTACTGCGAAAGTAAATCGCCAAAAGCAAAGCCAAGGCTGCATACTGCAACATGAAGTGAGAAAACAAATCAAAATACCATTGATTCTCGCCCAATGCAGAACATCCGAGAGAAAGAACCAATAAACCTAAGACGACATTTGCAAATTTCATGCTTTTAAGGACTCGATGGCTTTCTTGTAATCATTGCGGAAAACATAGCTGCCCGCAACCAAGACATCGGCATCTTTGCAGTACGCCAGGGTTTTTTCATTCACACCACCATCGACTTCAATCAGATACTTAAGACCCAACCGAGCGCGCTCTTCGCGTAAGATCTTCATTTTTTCCACTTGATCCATCATGAAGCTTTGCCCACCGAAACCGGGCTCGACCGTCATCACAAGAACCAAATCCGCTTCCGCCAGAAACGGTTTGATCTCTTCCAATGATGTGCGCGGACGCAAAGTAATGCCCGCCTTCGCGCCCAGTGAACGGATTTTTTTTAAGACTTCGTGAGGCTTTTCCGTCGCCTCCACATGGATCGTCAGATAATCACTGCCCGCTTTGATAAAGTCCTCGACATAGCGCTCGGGCTTTTCAATCATCAAATGCACATCAAGTGGCAACGAACTGACTCGCTTCAAAGACTCCACCACCGGAATGCCGATGGTGAGATTCGGAACAAAGTGACCGTCCATCACATCGACGTGAACCCAATCGGCCCCCGCCGTCGCAATCGCTTTCAGTTCTCTTTCAAGATTGGCAAAATCCGCAGACAGAATACTAGGCGCAACCAGTTTAGACACCGAGATGGTCTCCTATTTTGAGAGCGTGACCTTTTAAAAAATCACGGACCTTCATACGATTGCGCGATTCCGGCTGAACTTCAAAGATATTCAAAACTCCGCCGCCACATTGCACAGAGATAAACTCGTCGTTGATGTCAACAATAGCGCCAGCGTTAGGATGAGCTCCGGCGTTTTCACTGACGCGGGTCTTATGGAGCTTTAACTTCTTGCCTTCTAAAAGCGTATAGGTTCCAGGCCCCATGGTGAGCGCACGAATTTTATTGTGAATCTCTACCGCCGGCAGCATCCACTTAACTTCGCTCTCCGCTTTTTCAATCTTATGGGCGTATGTCACTTGCGTTTCATCTTGCGGATGCGGCACCAAATTACCACGAACGTAATCCATCAATTCCACACGCAATAAATCCGCCCCTAACACCGCGAGCTTGTCGTGCAACTCCATCGCTGTGATTTCATTATCAAGAGCCACGCGACGAATGCCGATGATGTCACCCGCATCGAGCTTCTTCACCATTTTTTGCAGAGTCACGCCCGATTCTTTATCGCCGGCCTCAACACCACGTTGGATGGGCGCGGCCCCGCGCCAGCGGGGTAAAATACTGCCATGAACATTCACGGCACCATATGGGAACATATCCAAAAATTCTTGCGTGAGAATCTGCCCGAAAGCAACGACCACCGCCACTTCCGCGCCCCACTTTTTGATCTCTTCAACAATCAGAGGATTTTTCTTCAACGACTCCGGCGTAATCACCCGCAACCCATTTGCCAGCGCGAGATTTTTCACAGGACTTGGGGTGAGCTGCATCTTGCGTCCCGCCGGACGATCCGGCTGAGAGACCACACCAACAACTTCGAAATGTTCATCTTCAATCAAAGCTTTCAGCGACGTCACGGCAAATTCGGGAGTACCGAGAAAGCAAACACGAACCTTGCTCACGCCTTAACGCTTTCTTCTTCTTCGCTTTCGACTTCTTCTTCCTCTTGGTCGTCATCGGCCTTCGGAGCAGGATAGCCATGCTTCTTGATTTGATTTTTGATTTTATTACCCTTGATGAAGCTCAAGTGATCAATAAACAAAGTTCCTTCGAGGTGGTCCATCTCATGCTGCATGCAAATTGCCAGCAAGCCATCGGATTTCACCAAGATCTCTTCGCCTTTTTCATTCAAAGCTTTGATTTCAACGTAATTGTAGCGCTCAACTGTTTCGTAATAACCTGGAATGCTCAAGCAACCTTCATCGAAAGTCGTTTTACCTTCGCCTTTGACGATCACGGGATTGATCAGAACCAACGGCTGAGTCACGGCTTTTTCAAGCTCCGTCATTTCATCGTAGTTGTAACGACGGCCTTCTTTGTCACGAGGACGAGTGTCGATCACGAGCATGCGAATAAGCTCTCCCACTTGCGGAGCCGCCAAACCAATACCGCGAGCCGCGTACATCGTTTCCATCATGTCTTTCGCAAGCTGCGCATGCTTTTGTGTGACTTTATCGACAGACTTAGAAACTTCACGCAAACGAGGATCTGGGAATTTCAAAATTTCGAGGATCATGATTATGGCCTCCATGATTCGCACTAACCATTATACACCAGAGGGCGCCTTTTTGCACCGCATCTTTGATGCTAAATAGCGGTAATACCTCATTATCTTTTAAGCCGCAACAGAAAGAAATAAGCCAAACCAGCCATCAATAGGTTAGGCGCCCAAGCGGCCACGATCGGGTTGAAATGACCATGCATCCCGAGAGTCAAACTCGAGCTCAAGAGAATCCAATAGCCGAAGACCAACAAAATCACGATCCCGATATTCATCATCGTGCCACCGGAACGGGCCTTCCCCACACTAAACGGAATTCCGAGAAGACACATCACAAGGCCGGCCATGGCATAGCTGTATTTCGAGTGGAAATCGACCTCGTAGCGATTGGTGTCGAGGCCCGCTTCTTTATTGCGGTCAATAAAACGGGAAAGTTCGGCTTGGCTCAAGGCCTCAGAAGTTTGCCCCGTGGACTGCAAATCCTTGGCATCCTCCCCCATAGCGATCTTTTTGGTTTTAAACTGACTGGTCAGAGGAAAACTGGAATTTCCCGTAAACAAGGTCACGGAGCCATCAATCAAGTTCCAGGTCGACTGACCGAGCTCCACTTTGTCGGCGGTGATCATCTGCAAGAGATCCCATTCCGGGCTAAAAAAATACAGCGTCAAACTCTGGGCTGTATCCCCTTGCAAGCTCAGAGTTTTGATATTGAAAATCGCGTTTTTCGAACGGTACCAAATTTTATTGGTCTTCACCACCGAGTACATCGATGGCTTCTTTTCGATTTCATTATACAGAATAAAATTCTTTTTGCGGTTCATGGTGGGCCCCAGGCGATCCATAGCGAAGAAAGCCACCCCGGAGATCACCCCCACCCAAATCAATAACGGCAAAGTGATGCGAAACAAACTCATCCCGGCGGCAAACAAAGCCACCAACTCATTGGCTTTATTCATGGTGGAAATCGCGAGGATCACCCCCATCAAGCAGGCGACCGGCAGGAGCTTATTGAAAATTTCAGGAACGTAGTACAGGTAATAATTCGCCAGCACCCCAAGGCCGAGACCCTTGTGACTAACCATGGTGCTCATCGCATCGACCGCTAAAAAAATAGTCACGAAGACAAGGCTGCCACCAATAAAAGACGCCCAGAATAAGCCAGAGACATAACGATCGATCCGATTCATAAAACTATTATTGTTGACTCAAGCCTAAATTCCTACTTTACTTTGCTTATGGCTTTACGCGTCTTACTAGCGGATGAGAGTTCTACAATTAAACGAGTTATGCAATTGGCCCTCCAAGATTTTGGCGTGGAGGTCAAATCCGTTCCCGTGGGTCTCGATGTTCTGCCCGTGGCCAAAACTTTCAAGCCAGATATTATTTTTGCCGATGTGCTTTTAGCCAAAAGAAACGGCTATGAAGTCTGCTCCGATCTTAAAGCCGATGCCGAGACACAAACCATTCCCGTGATCCTCATGTGGAGTGGCTTCATGGAAGTCGACGAAGGTAAAATCAATCAATCTCAACCGGACGCACGCCTCGAAAAGCCCTTTGATGCCGAAGCTCTTCGCCAGTTGGTGCAAGATCTCGTGCCGAAAACACAAAACAATCCGATCAGTGCGTACTTGCAATTCCCAAAAATGCCAGAGTTCAAAGAGACTCCTCCGCCACAGGCTACGGCGCCCAAGGGCCCCGCAATACCGGGAGCTCCGATGCCGAAGACAGGGGCCGGAGGCCCGCCGAAGCCAACGGCGAAGGTGGGTAAGATTCCAGACTCGGCTCCTGTGAATTTTGACAATTTCGATCCCAACGCCATGGACAACGATGAGGTATTTCGCATTCCGGAAGAGAACACCAACTCGGGAATCACACGCACCGGCCATGGCATTCCGATGGTCGAAAATCCTGATGTGAATCCTGAAGACGAGTTTGCTGTCGTTGCCGAAGACGAAGAGTTCGCTTCGGTGCCGCTGAATTCTTCCCAACAAAAAGACCAGCTGGAAGATGACGGTTGGCAACGCCAGGACATTAAGAAGTTCAAAATCGAAATGCCTCAGGAGGCTGTGTCTCCAAACTTTGCAACAGACGATGATTTTGCTAAAAAATTCGTCATTCCACAGGACGATATTGATAACGCCCATGTCGAAGTGGAAGGCGAATTCGAAGAGATTCAGTTTGGCGACGATTTAGCAGCTACGAGAGTGGCGCCGCTGCCTGCAACTTATAAAGACGATTTAAAACGCCTGCAAACTGAGGCCCTCGATAAAGTTCAAACCGTGCCTTCTCCTAAAAAGGCCCCTTCAGCGCCTGCAGCTGGCGGCACCGATGCCGAGATGATAGAGCGAGTCATTCGTGAAGAAGCTCGAGAAGTCATTGAAAGTATCTGCTGGAAAGTGATACCAGAGATAGCTGAAAGAATCGTTCGTGAGGAGATCAACAAAATTCTCCGCGACGTCGAAAAATCAAACTAGATTTTGTATTTTTGATTTAAAATTAGACCTAATTGAGGTGTCCATGACTCTCGTAGATTTGATTCGTGCTGCGATCAAAGAAGATATGCCTTCCGGCGATGTCACCACTGAAGCTTTGGCTTTAAAACCCCGCCTCGGCCGCGCTCGCTTAAAAGCAAAGGAAGATATTATTTTGTCCGGTGCTATGGCGTTTGAACAGACCATGCTGAATCTCGAGCCCAACTGCAAAGTGAAATGGCATTTTGAAGAGGGCGACGCGATTTTGAAAAACCAAATCATCTGCACTGTCGAAGGCGACCTCGTGCAAATTTTGAAAGCGGAACGTGTCGCTTTGAACTTCTTGGGACACCTTTCCGGAATTGCGACTTACACGCGCCGTTTTGTCAAAGCACTTGAGGGCACAAAAACCCGCGTGCTCGACACACGCAAGACCACTCCTGGATTCCGCGAGCTTGAAAAGAAAGCGGTGGCTCATGGTGGTGGCGTGAATCACCGTATGAATCTTTCGACAGCGATCTTGATCAAGGACAATCATATCTCTGTCATGGGCGGAATTGCTGAAGCAGTGACTCGCGTGCGTGAACATAGTCAGTTGCCGATTGAGGTTGAAGCTCGCAATCTTGATGAAGTGAAAAAAGCCGTGGGCCAAAAAGTTCGCCGCATTCTTCTCGATAATATGGACAATAATATGTTGAAACAAGCTCGCGAGCTCGTTCCATCAGAGATTGAAACCGAAGCCAGCGGCAATATGACTTTAGAGCGCGTGCGCTCGGTCGCCGATCTCGGTATTGATTTCGTTTCTGTCGGCGCCCTCACCCACTCTGCTCCGTGCGCGGATGTCAGCTTAGTCTTCGAGTGGGAGGACTAAAATGCAGGACTCACCTTTAACCGACATACGCTTAGGGGAAGTCACCAAAAAGTGGGCGGAGAACAATCACATCTACGTCCACTATGAAAAAGCCACCGGCAGTACCAATGATATCGCGAAGACGAAAGCCTTCGATGAAGCTTTGATGGAAGAGGCTTTGTGCTTGTTTCTGACCGACCATCAAACTGCAGGCCGTGGCCGCGGAAAAAATACCTGGATCGATCACAAGCCCGGAAGCACATTGTTAAGCTCATGGGGCTATCTGCTAAATGCAAAACCACAACCGACGACATCGTGTCTTGTGGGCCTTGCGGTTTATCGCGCGCTTTCAACCACCTGGCCGTTTCTCGACTGGAATATCAAAGCACCGAATGACATTTACATTGGCGAGAAAAAAGTCGCGGGGATTCTTTTAGAATCTGTCATTCAAGGCGATGAAGTGCGCATCGTTGTCGGTTTGGGTGTCAACGTTTTGTCATCCCCCGAGGAGATCCTGACCTCCGGCTCGGTTCTGGAATCACTGCCGCCAGGAGTTCCTCTCTTGGGTCAGGATTGGACCGCCTGCTTGGATCGTTTGCTCTTTGAAATAACGGATGCAATTTCACACTGCGAAGATGCGCTGTCACCGTCGGATCAATATTCACTGCTGATGGCTCTGAATAATCACCCGCTCTTGAAAGAACAATACACGGGCCTTGAGCCCAACGGCACGCTGATCACAGCGAGCGGTAACAAAATCAATTGGTGGGAGCTCTAATGGCACTGACGATCACGCCCTTTCCCGATATCGGTTTAGTTTGTCCGGACTTCACTCTGCCGGCTGTCGACGGGAAGAAATATTCTTTAAAAGATTTTGGTTCTGGCACTCCATTAGTAGTGATGTTCATCTGCAACCACTGTCCGTATGTGCAAGCGGTGGAAGAGCGATTGACTCAACTCGGTCACGATCTGAAAGCTCTCAATGTGCCGATGATTGCGATTTGCTCGAACGATGAAGAAACTTATCCGGAAGATAACTTCGCCAATCTCAAAAAGCGCTGGGAAGAAAAGCACTACGTTTTTCCGTATTTGCACGATAAGACACAAGAGGTGGCGAAAAAATTCGGAGCGCTTTGCACGCCGGATTTTTTTGTCTATGATCGCGATCACAAGCTGGCCTATCGGGGCCGCCTAGATGATTCCTGGAAAGATGCGGGCAAAGTTAAAAAACGTGAGCTCTATGACGCCGTCAAACTCTTGGCCGAAGGCCAGCCGGCTCCGCAACAACAAACCCCTTCCATGGGCTGTTCAATAAAGTGGTTATAGCATGAAACTTTTAAGAAGCTTTTTAGTCGCTGTTTTACTAGTCATTGTCACGATCGCTGTTTGGTTGTTTTACTACCTAGGCGCCTTCAAATCCGTCGACATCACCGAAGTCGAACGCGGTCCCTTGAAGATGATCTATAAAGAACACACGGGTTCGTATCACAAAATTGTGAACGTGATCGAAGAAGTTGAAAAGTGGGCGAAGGCCAACAACGTCGACTGCACAGAATCTTTTGGTGAATACATCGACGATGCAAACGCCGTGGAAGAAGCGCGTCTGCGCAGCCGTGGTGGGTGTCTCGTCTCGGATTTCCCTGCGAACCTGCCGGCAGAATTTAAAACTCGCGAGATTCCCGTCCGAAAATATGTTCAGGCAATCTTTGAAGGCTCACCGGGAATTGGGCCGATCAAGGTCTATCCGAAGGCGGAGACTTATATGAAGGATCGGCAGATCGTGATGGATGGCGCGGTGATTGAGATTTACGTGATTCACTCGGAAAAAGCGATGACAACGACGTACTTGTTCCCGATCGCGGCTCCGCCTCCGGCGGCTGCCGAGCCGACGCCTGCGGCAGAGGCGACTCCGGGGAATTAGGTTTGGCTCCGCAGTAGTGTTTCCATCCATGAGAATCGAGGGTTATCACCCTCGAGCTCCCCGTGCAGTCGGGCATCGTGCCCGCCTGCCCTGACGTATCGAATGCGTTCTTAGATTTTCATTGCAGATTTAGATACCCTTCGGATCAAAGCTCGCTATACGAGCGTTGCGATCATATAGCGAGCTTTCGTCGGAACGACATTTCTACCGCGTAAATTGACCTTTGTTATTCTAGTGATAAAACAGATCAATGCCGTCAAATATACCGGTCTTACTTACTAGCTTTTGGATTCTTTTTTGCATCCTTTGGGGTGGCAAAGCGCTCTTTCTTCGTCATAAGAGAAAATATGCTACTCAACGAACTTTAAAGAGTCAGAATCCTCAATTTAAGTATGTTAGTTATTTTGTCTTTTTGACGCAAGTTACTCTGCTGGTCGCGATGTTTTGGCTTGATCATATTGCACTTTTGAAATTCCATAACGAAGATTCCATTAGGATCATTGGCTTAGCTCTCTGCTACCTGGGACTTTTCATCTATTTATATGCGCAATCGCACTTGGGAAGAAATTATTCTCCCTGTTTTGATTCGCATATTCCTTTCGAAATTATTTCGGCCGGTCCCTACAGATACATCCGACATCCTGGTTGGCTATCGAAGCTCATAGTGAGTATTGGCGGACTTCTCGTTTCGGGTTCATTTTGGTTTCTACCGATTTTTTTCTGGATCCTCTTCGAGATGCATAAGACAATTAAGCTCGAAGAATCATATTTGCTAGCAGCATTTCCCGAATACAACGATTACACTCAACGCACCCACCGCATAATACCGTTTTTATACTAAATCCAGATTCAATCTCATCGCCTCAGCGGAGGAGGTAAATACCCTTCGACCCTTCTGGCGATATACGCAAGTCACTTATTTCAATTACCCACATCTTTTACTAGATGTGGGTTTTGTTTTTATTTGTAACGAATTTCTGGGCACATACCGCCTCGTGTTTATCTTTCCTTTCAACAAAAGCTTGTGGCTCGTTGGTTACTTCTGAGAGAGTACTCTTAGCTTTACCCAGATTTATTTCTCCACTGAACATGTTATTATGATGTTCAGTGGAGGTGGACAATGGACTGCTCCGCAATAATTTGGGCCAAACAAGAATTTGCACGTCTTAGCCTTGGCGACAAAAGGCGTGACAAAAGATTTGTAAATGTCATTTCGCAAATGATGCAGCAATCAGAACATTCTATATGTCGAGCTCAAGGGGTCTGGAAGAACATAAAGGCAACTTATCGTTTGTTGGATTCTGAAGAAGTTTCTGCTGATAAAATATTGTCTCCACATATCGAAAAGACTGTTGAGCGTTGCTCGCAAGAGAAAATAATTTTAGCTATACAAGACACAACTTGTCTTAACTATACAAAAAGAGAAAAAACTCATGGTTTAGGCTTCATTGGCGTCAGAGGAAAAAACAAGAAGCGTGTAAAAGGTCTTCAGATGCACACAACTCTTGCGGTTTCCACGGAAGGAGAGCCATTAGGAATTCTTCACCAGGAGACCTGGGCAAGACTTCATCAGCGTCGTCACCGAACCAAAAAAGATCAGTATCAGCATCGATTACTTCCTATTAAAGAAAAAGAAAGCTGTAAGTGGGTTCATTCTCTTTTTGAAGTTTCATTTTTGCCACTTTCAGAAGACACCAAAATCATTCATATCGCAGATCGAGAATCTGATCTCTATGAATTTCTTCGGGACATTATTGATCTGGAAGGTTCAATGATTATTCGAGCAAATCATGACCGAAACATCAATAAGAAAAAACGAAGTGATTATGCGACCGAGCGCTTATGGACATACATGGAAAAACAGCCTTGTGTCGGTAAATCTGAGGTTGAAGTCTTAGGATCTAATCATCAACTGCGCAAAGCCCGTTTGAAAATAGCGGTCGGATCATTCACCTTACACCCTCCGAGAAATATTTCACCAAAACTTTTAGACAATAATCTTAGAGTACTTTCTCTTAAGGCTGTATTTATCAAGGAAGTACGCCCTCCTAAAGGTGAGAAATGTGTTGAGTGGATGCTCTTAACAAACCTTGATGTTAGCGAAGGTAAAAAATTAAAGGATGTCATTCGTTGGTATACTTATAGATGGAATATAGAACTATTTCACAAGGTACTTAAATCTGGTTGTAGCGTAGAAAAATGTCAGTTGAGGACGGCTGAGAGATTGAAAAACTTTATTGCGATGATGTCAGTCGTAGCTTGGCGGCTTTTTTGGCTCTCTAGAACTGGCCGAATTCACCCTTTAAAACTGTGTACGGAGATTCTTACTGAAAAAGAGTGGAAACTTTTATTCATTCAAACAAACGCTGGAAAACCTCTACCCAAGAATCCACTTACAGTGAAAGAAAGTATTCTATTGATTGCAAAGCTGGGCGGATACTTAGGAAGACACAGTGATGCCCCTCCAGGGATGATTAGTGTCTGGAGAGGCTGGATGGCACTAATGGAATCAGAAAAAGTCATGAACACTCTTGAGGCCTATAGTTATGGGTAAAGCTAAGAGAGTACTCTCAGAAGTCCTAGGCGTTCAGAATGCATTTATACGGGAGCTTTGTATTTGGGTTCCCTCCCCTATCGCTTTCCCGAAAACTTTAGCCCCTTTAGGGGCGAGCGCATGGATGCGCGAGTTTTCGGGAAACACAGACAGGATGTCTGACTCGAACGGAAACGAGAAAAAAGAAAAACCACCGCCATTGTGGCGGTGGTTTTTATGCAATTCTAAGCAATTTCTAAGAGCTACGTATTAATTCTGGCAGCTAACCATCAAGCTGTCGTTCACCGTCGCATAGTAAGTCGCAAACTGCGAAGAGCCTTGCGCCGACAACGTACGGCCGCTAGAAAGAGTCTCGCCGGTCTGCTCATTGCGAGCAACAACGCGGATATCTTTACCATCATTCGTGCACGCAAAAGAAACTCTGCCCACTGATGAGTTTTGCGATTTGAATTCCTTAAATGAACAGTTCATCGCTGTGGAAGCCAGCAAAACGCCACCATTGTCCGTAAGACGTACCAACGAACAATTCACAGTCGTAGCCGACGCGAGCGCAGAAGTTAAAGTCATAGCCAATGCAAATAAAACTGATTTTTTCATCTTGAAAACCTCGGGGTTAATAAAGACTCAGTTTTAAGTCCTCCCCCGAAGCTTCGCAAGCGGCCGGTCTCCCCATTGGTAAATATTCCCGGACTGTCTAAATTACAGACGGTGATAACCCGCATTCTGAGGCTTGCGGGCACCCGTCGAAGGCCCCGTTGTTGAGCACGCCGTGAACAGGACGATGGATAGTACAAATACTGATACTCTAAAGATGACGGATTCTGTGAACGTCATAAAACCCCCTGCCCTGGAGACAGAAGGTTTCGGAAGATGGGTTAAAATCTTGGGTCTAGTTCTTAGGGCGTCTCGTTTAAAACGAGCCAGTACAAGCCCAGCTGCTGGATCGCCGACGAGAACTGCTCCATATCCACCGGCTTGCAGATGTAGCTGTTCGCGCCCAGCATATAGCCGTTCAGCAAGTCTTTTTCCTCTCGCGATGAGGTCAAGATGACGACTGGGAGGGATTTGGTGGCTTCGCTCTCGCGGATTTTTTTGAGAACCTCTAGGCCACTTACTTTGGGGAGCTTTAAGTCCAGCAAAACCACCTGCGGCTTTTGATTGATATCGCGGCCTGCATAAACCCCTTGGGCGAAAAGATAGTCCAGAGCTTCGACGCCGTCGCGAACCACTCGGATATCGTTGCTGATATTGCCCTTGCGTAAAGCCCGGAGAGTCAGATCCTCGTCATCTTTGTTGTCCTCGACGAGTAGAATGTATTTTGCTTTTTTAAGTGAGTCTGGCATGTCGTCTCCTTGTCGTTATCCCAATGTAAAATAAAATGTCGCACCTTGATTCACAGCGCCCTCGGCCCAAACGTCGCCGCCATGAAGATGCACGATCCGGCGAACAGTTGCTAAACCCACGCCCGTACCTTTAAATTCATTTTCTGAATGCAAACGCTGAAAAGTGCCGAAAAGTTTTTCGGCATAGGCCATATCAAAACCCGCGCCGTTATCGCGCACGAAGAAAACTTTTCCGTCTTCTTTATTAAAGCTACCCATTGAAATCTTCGCGTTCACAGTCCTCGAGGTGAACTTCCACGCATTGGCCAAGAGATTCTGAACCACCGCACTTATTAAATCGGGATCTCCATTTGCTCGCATTCCAGGTTCGATGACGACTTCCACCTGACGATGTGGTTCGCTGGCTCGAAGTTCGGCGACGATCTGCTCGGCGATTTCATCGATGGCAACATCCTCACACCGAACTTGGCGGCGCGAAATGCGGGACAAATCCAAAATGCCGTCGATCAGCCGAGACATGCGCTCCGAGGCTGCTATAATTCGGCGCAAATACCCACGACCAGTTTCGTCGATTTGGTCGTGGTAGTCCTCGATTAAAATATTACTAAAGCCCGCCATCGCCCGCAGAGGTGCTCGCAAATCATGAGAGACCGAGTACGAAAAAGACTCGAGCTCTTTATTCACAACTTCAATTTCGTGAAGCTTGCCTTCGAGAACTCGGTTCAAATTGCGAACCTGGTCTTCGACCTCGCTGCGTTTCATGCTGTTCTTCAAGTAAAGATTCAAACAAATTAACAACAACACTGTTGCAATCAAGCTGCCAATCGTGATGGACGTCACAGTGCTGCGAACTTGTTTCTGATTTTCTTCTCTTTGTTCGGCGAGAACACGGACCTGATCAGACTTGATCGACAAAAGCCATTCGTGAATATGACCTATGGCTAATTTTCCGACATCGGTTTGGATGACTTTGTTGGCGGCAGCAAGACCTTTCTCTCTTCGCCAGATGATCATCTCTCCGAGCTCTTTGATTTTCACTCGTGCCGTGGCTTCTATTTGCTGAAACGAATTCACGTACTGCGGATTTGCCATAATCCAAGAATCTAGGTCACTGAGAGCCGTTTCATACTCTTGAACGCCTTGGAAATACCGATCTAAAAACTCGTCCTCGCCGGTTAATAAATAACCGCGCTGCCCAGACTCCGCATTCAGAAGCCCCATCATCAGCTTATCGAGATCCTGAATATGTTTCTGAGTCTCAGAGATATTTTGAATCGTGTGAAACAACCGGTTCAGACTTTGGCTGGTCGCAACTCCGGCGACGATAAAGACCGTGAAAACCACCAGCAGACTGGCGTAGAGAGGACGTTCTTGCGCCGTGTTTTTGCTGCGCCAAAAAGCTATTGGCGACTGAAACTTCCAGCCAAAAAGTGGATCCGCAGACAAAATCGCCAAATGGGAGATCGCAAACATAACGGCAGTCACTATCGACATCCGGAAAAAAATCGGCAATTCAAATAAACTAGCGGCGCCGTAAAAGTACGCCCCGATCATCAAGAACGAAAGCGCGAGAACAAAAAATGAAATCGCCGACTTTAAAAGTTTCGATCGCGGTTTCACGAAATCAGAAATAAACAAAAGCCCCGTCAGAAAAAAACACCAGGCTGTTGCGGGCGGCATCATAGACCTGTAGTCCAAGTCCATCGCCGCACTCGCCTGACTAAACATCATCATATCCACAGGCAGATCGAGATGCAAAAAATGGCGGTCAAGAACCAATGCGCTCGTGACCAGTAAGAGGATAGAAACAGCCAAGAAAATTCCCGTCTCTAGGGGGCTCTTTTCTGCTTCTGGTTTAGGCAAAATCAGGAGAAGAATTCCAATACAAAAGAAGTTGAGAGTCGTCAGAGGCGCGACTGGCGGCCAGCCTGAGCGAACAACAACCAAAGACTTTATCTGCAATCCCCAACCCAAAAAAATGAGTATAGATGCCATAATCAATAGAATTGCCGACACCCGTCGAAATAAAATAAAGGAATATCGAGAGGTTTCATCTCTAGAAGGTCTTGATGTTATATTTTTGTTTTCTATGGCGGCCAAACTTGATTCTCCGATTCTGCCGTGTATAAACTATTAGTGTTTACTTTTCAAATAGAAAGCTTAGACCGTGTCTGATTCGTTAAAAGTCCTTATAGTTGAAGATTCGCTGGATGATTGCGAATTGCTGTTACGAGAACTGAAAAAGGAATTTCAGCCCGTCGAGCATCGCCGAGTCGACACGCGGAATGCCATGCTGGAAGCCCTCAACGACCGCTGGGATATCATCCTATCGGATTTCTCGATGCCGCAGTTTTCTGGAATGGCCGCATTGGAAACACTGAAGGCCACGGGCATCGATATTCCGTTTATTATAGTCTCAGGAACCATTGGCGAAGAGGCCGCCGTGGACCTCATGCGAGCTGGTGCGAGCGATTATGTTTTAAAAAGCAAAACCAGTCGCCTGATGCACGCCATCCGTCGCGAGTTGCAGGCCGCGGCCAAGCGGACCCGTCTTCACGACACCGAAGAGCAACTTCGTCACATGCAAAAAATGGAAGCCGTGGGGCAGCTGGCTGGTGGCGTCGCTCACGATTTTAACAATATGCTCTCGGTCGTGCAGATCTACTGCCGTAAGCTCAAAGAGATCGACAATCCGCAAGTGCACTATTATGTGGACAAAATTCTCGGCGTCCAAAATCGCTCGGTGTCTTTAACGAAGCAGTTGCTAGTTTTTAGCCGTAAGCAGAACGGAACTGCCAGTGTCTTGAATGCCAGCGAAGTTCTGACGGATATGCAGGACATGCTACAACGATTGGTCGGAGAATCCGTCGAGCTTCAAGTGATCCCAAGCCAGAATCTTTTCAATATCAAAGCGGACAAAGGACAAATTGAGCAAGTCATTATGAACCTCGCCGTCAACGCGCGAGATGCCATGCCCGATGGGGGCCGCATCACGATCAGCACATCCAATGTGCACTTTTCTGAACCTCATTTGGTGGGAGCTGAAAATCTCATTGGCAATTACGTTGTCATCGAAACTGCGGACAACGGCCATGGCATGTCGAAAGAAATCATGAATCGCATCTTCGAACCGTTTTTTACGACGAAGACGGCGAAGAATGGAACGGGCTTGGGTCTGTCGATCATCTATGGTATTATTCGCCAAGCCCACGGAGAAATCACCGTGACCAGTGAGGTCGGCAAAGGCACCACTTTCAAAATTTATCTGCCCGAAACTCTTGAGAAAGAAAAAATGGAAGAAACTTCCGAAAAAGAAGCACGCCATGACGGCGGCAAAGAGCGCATTCTCCTTGTCGAAGACAATTTCGAATTGCGCTCTTTGTTTGTCGAAATTCTCGAAACCAAAGGATACAACGTCGTGGAAGCTTCTGATGGTGTGTCCGCGCTCCAGGTCCTCGAGAAAAACAGCGACGACATCCACCTGGTCATCACCGATATGGTGATGCCAAAGATTGGCGGCCGCGAGCTCTCCCGTCGCGTGTCTCTGCTAGGAAAAAATATTAAGTTTATCTACATGTCCGGCTATTTCGAAGATGCGGCGCTCACTGATCAAAAATCTATGGAGAGTTTTTATTATTTGCAAAAGCCGTTTTCTGAAGAAGCTCTCTTGCAAAAAGTCCGCAAAGTGCTGGACTCCTAGAACGATCCCCCTCCCGCAAGAATAAAGGCCGTCTGAGTTTCCTCACGCGGCAAGTTTCGGCCAAAGCGGTCTTCGCGGTCTTGCATATAATAGAACTGCTTCACGGTACCACCGACATACAAGGCCGCAAGTTTCACGACAACGCCGCCTTCGATGAAGCCCGCGGCATTATCTCGCGTCGCAAAGCGTGCGCCCGGAGCCGCATAGAATTGCACACCGAACTTGGAACGCTCCGCGGGTAAATTCAATTCGCCACGAATCGAGGTATCTAAACCAAAAACCGAATCGTAGTCTTCGCCGAATTTGCTGAAAAGAACGTTGTGCCAAGAGAGCCACGAATTCTGATACCAGCTCGCACCCAATTGCACTTCCGTGTAGTTTCCGAGTTGATCCGAGCCCACCGCGGCCCCCACGCTGTAGGTCCAACGCGGCTGCGGAGCAGATGTCATTCGTGAGGTGCCTTGCGCGCTCGCATTCGCCGCAAACAGGCTTAAAATCAACATAAAAAAGCATTTTGCCATGGGAAAATTATTGGCTCCGCCACATCGAATAACAAGTGACGATTTCGTCGCAATGGACACGCTTTGAAACGCCCATTTTATTTGCAATCCCCCAAAGTCCATCCTAAAAATAGAAGAAGACATGACATCAGGAGGATCTATGAAGGCATTACTCATCTCGATTTTGCTCTTAGGCATACAAGCTCAGGCGCAAACGAAATCACCTTATGAAACTTTGCGCGAAGCCTTTATCAACGCAAGCACCCCGGCCGCCGTGGAAGATTTCGACGACAGCAAGTGGCAACACTGTCTATTTTCTGACATCAGAAGACCGATGATGACCCAAAATACCAAAGTGCGCTTGCTGGAGCTTGGCTCTCAGGGCAATGGGCCTTTGTTTCCTGGTGGCGACTACCGCATTGATGTTTTCAACGACTACAGCATCAATAATAATCTGCCGTCGTTCTTTCAGCACTCTTCTGTCACTCAAAGCAGTACAGACTTGCGCCAAACTTTGGATGGCCCGCCTTGGAGACATATGAATATTTTCGGTCGCACCGACCAAGATATGTTGCTCTTCTACGTGGAAGTCAGTGACTACTATGGACCGCAGGCACCGATGTACCCGGTTGTTTTCGGCTATTGCTGGAATGACGCTTCCAAAGGTGATGGCGGAAACGGTGGTGGTCAACCTCTTCCGATCCCGCCAAATCCGAACTAATTACTGAATTTCATACTGGGCAGTGACGTCCACACGGACTTTCACCTGCCCTGCCATCACTTCAGTGTTGGCGCCGCCCGAAGCTTCGTAAGCCATGGCTTTCATCATTCGCATCGGCGGCACTGGTCCCGAAGAACTCACGCCGTGGCTGAGCATTGCAACCCCTTTGATTCTGACATTCGCCGCTTTGGCAAGCTCATCAGCCTTCAAGCGACCATTTTTCACTGCATCGCCGAGAGCCGACAATTCGATTTGCTGACGCTTATCCGTATCCCAAGAGATCGAGTTCACATTCACGCCCGATTCGTTTTTCTGAGCTGAAATCACGACTGCATCCAAGAAGGCCCCGAGGTCTTCCGTTTTTTTCAGGGTCACCTTCAGAATTTGCAAAGCGCGGAAGCCGACCATTTTATTCTGCTGAGTCTTTTGATCGTAGATGTATTCAGGATTCAGTGAATAGGTATCTGTCTGAATGTCCTCTTTTTTTACTTTGAAAGTATCAAAATTCTTTTTTACTTTTTGAAATTCCGCCGCGTTCAGGGCTTGAGCCTGCTTTGCAGTCGTCGCCTTACTCCAAACTTCCACGTTGAGAGTCACCATATTGGGTTCAATGGCTTTCTCTGCAAAGCTTGAAACTATAATGAGCTTGTCGTCCGCATATGAAGATATCGACACTAGAAAAGTAAAAAGAAGAATCCATTTATTCATAAGAACCTCCGAGTTTCAATTGTAAACATTGGGTCTATGTGGAGTTCAACGGCTTTCTTATTTCTTTTTGCTTTGAAAGCCTCAGCTTCAATCTATAGCGGCCCCGTGGGGTTCCGCGAAGCATTCATGGCGAGCACCGGCACAGCTCTTAAAAATTCTCCGGGGAATCTGATCTTGAATCCTGCGGGCTTATCTTTTTTGGAAGATAAACGGACAAATATTACTGTCAGCGGCTCCTTGGCGGGCTTCGAAAAAGTCATGGCGACGACCTATGATAAAAATTCCGACAACTTAACTTATCGGGCTCTTCTTGTTGCGGGAATTTTCCCCATTGAAATTCAACAAGGCTATTTCGCCATGTACTATTTCAATCCACTGGATGAAACCTCGGTCTCGCACTCTGAAGATGTGGCGAACGCCACAACAACTCATCGAAACTATGAGGTTCTTACGACGAGTTCCGTTGGTGGAGTCGCTGGCGGCTGGGCGCCGAACAAGGATCTGGGAGTGGGCCTCTCGGCCACTATGGGGTTTGATATTCGTGATCTGTATGAGACCTTGACGGTTCAAACTCCATCTCTCACGTCCCTTCAGTACACGCGAACGCAAGTGAAATACTACTATGTCCAAATTGTCCCAGGTGTTCTCTGGCTCCCGCACCCTCGGTGGAGTGCCGGGCTCACTCTTCAATGGCGACCGTTTGCATTTTATAATGAGGGCGCTGCGTACATTGCTCAGCAATCTTCGCAAGGGATGGATTTGACTGAACAGGTGGTGAATTTTAAACCTCACATCAAAGATGAAAGCGCCCTGACCTTCGGTCAAAGATTCGTCGTCGATGAAAATGACGAACTGCTGTTGGATCTCAGTTATCAATCGCGCTTTTCATTTCAAAATCAAAACGGACGGGAGCTTGTCATCTCCGATATCAAGTCGGCCTCACTGGGCTGGCAGCATAAAGTCGGAAGCTCGATCGATTTGATGTTTGGTTATGCTCACTTTGAAACCAATCTGACATCTACTTACTTGGTGACTAGTGGCTATGCTATCAATCGCGACAGTCATCACATGCTGTTTGGTTTGTACTACAAAAACATCGTGGGCAAAGCCGACGGGATCGGCCAAGCGATTACAGGCGGGCTTCTTCTCTCGAGTGATGTGATTTACTAAAGATGCATCGTGTACTGCGGATCCGGCAGGGTCTGCCCGCGGAACAGGTGGCGCAGCTTATCTTCTTGCTCTCCGCTGAGAGTCATTTCGACGGCACGGCCTCCGTGCTCGGTCATCGCTTTGATCACGGTGTCTGTGCGCGAGTTCCGCACGTAGAGGAACAACACAGAATTTTTTGGCGCGACCTCGGTCGCCATCACGCTGATGAAATTCTGATCGAGAGAAATCTCCTGGAGAGTCTTTTGTACTTTATCATTCACGATGTGATGGGGATGAAAAAAGATCAGCCCGATAAAGGCCGGCAGAAAGAGACCATTGGAGCTGCCAACAAGCGGTATCGTCATTGCTTGTTCAAACTTCAGTTTGCCGTTGTCTTTGACTTCGACCTCGGTCACATCGATTAAATCTAAGGAACCTGTTTTTTGCAGGCGATGAACTTCAGCGTAGATTTCCGCGGGAATACTGGTATCGGTGTAAATAAGTGCGACGATCTTTGACATAAAACCCCCATCACTCATCATAAAAAACCGATGTCGTAAAAATGTCCGCCGCACTTGAAGATATGATCACTTATTTGAGCAATGATTGAGTACTGAGATGTTTTAAAATGGCCCCATGAAAACCTTGATCAAGCGGATCATCGCTATCATGTTTTCCCTTATGAGTCCTTGGTTTGAGGCCGAAGCTTTGTCGGCGCCTACGAAGTTGCGCGTGGCTATTGAGGATACGGACAATCGCCCCTACTCTTATAGGCAAGACGATAAGTGGATAGGATTTCATATCGAAGTCATAGAAGCCGTTACTAAACGACTCCATTGGGAAGTCGAATGGGTGCCAATTACCTGGAGCAAAAGCTATAATACTCTCTTTATCGATAAGGCGGATGCCATTAATTTCCTTATGCGCACGCCTGTCCGGAATGAGCCAAATGTATTTTTTAATCCTGACAACATCATCAGTTATTTTGAAATTGCCGTGTACGCCCGCAATGATTCTCCAAAAATCAGTCTTGCGAGAAAAAACTTTAGTCATCTTGCCAACTACCACATTGGTGTCGTGCCTGGCAGTATCGCCGATCGCTGGTTCAATATTGTCTATCCGGAAGTCGTTCTCAACCGGAGCCCGCAAGATTCACTGCAACTCTTTCAAATGCTCGACACCAAACGTTTTGATTTTGTCATCGCCAATGAGTATTCGTTTGATGTCGCAACCAGTGTGAACCCAAAGTTGAAAGACTCGATTAAGAAGCTCAAACCCCAACTGACAGAGGCCCCGGCTTATATCGCATTTCAAAATACAGAGCATGGTCGGAAGCTCGCTGAGGAATTTGGGAATGTTTTTAAGACTTTTCGCGGCAATAAGGAGTTTAAAGCTCTCAAAGTTAAATACAATGTCCGATAGAAATGAAAAACCCGTACGGCTTTCGCGGTACGGGTTTTGAGTTTGATATTGCTATCAAGGACTACGCTTTGTTAGCGGCGCGGATTAGATTCAAGGCAGAACCTGCTTTGAACCACTTGATTTGCTCAGCGATGTAGCTGTGCTTCAGCTCCACGGTCTCTTTAGATCCATCTTTGTGTTTGATTTCCATTTTAATGTTTTTACCTGGAGCCATCGCTGCCAAGTCCACCAATGAAACGTGATCATCTTCTTTGATCTTGTCGTAATCCGCAAGGTTCGCGAACGTCAACGCGAGCACGCCTTGTTTTTTCAAGTTGGTCTCGTGGATACGTGCGAAAGACTTTGTAACAACGGCCGTACAGCCCAAGAATCTTGGCGACATAGCTGCGTGCTCACGAGAAGAACCTTCACCGTAGTTTTCGTCACCGATGATCACCCAGCCCTTGTGAGCTTTTTGGTATTCACGAGCGATTTTTGCAAACTCTTGACCTGTTTGGCCAGTGAGTTGGTTTTTACCTTTACCGATTTCGCCCGTGAAAGCGTTATCCGCACCCAAGAGCATGTTGTTAGAGATATTGTCCAAGTGACCACGGTACTTCAACCAAGGACCGCCCGGGCTGATATGATCTGTCGTGCACTTCCCTTTGGCTTTCGCAACAACCAATTGATCAACAAAGTCTTTACCATCCCACTGAGTGAATGGTTGCAACAACTGCAAGCGATCGGATGTTGGACTGACCGCGACTTTTGCTTCGCGACCTTGAGGTTTTTGATAACCTTCTGTGTCTGGGACGAAACCTTTTGCTGGAAGCTCAGGAGCTTCTGGCGCCTTCAATTTGATTTTGCCTTTTGGTGTTTCGAGCTCTTCCGTCATTGGGTTGAAGTCCAAACGACCTGCCAAGCCCAAAGCCATCACCAACTCTGGAGAGCCGATGAATGCCAAAGTTTCAGAGTTCGAGTCATTACGACCGCGGAAGTTACGGTTGAAGGAAGTCACGATGGTGTTCTTCTCGCCGATTTTAATGTCGTCGCGTTTCCATTGACCAATGCAAGGACCGCAAGCATTTGCCAATACAGTCGCGCCGACTTGGTTCAATACGGCCATCTGCCCATCACGCTCAATTGTATTTTGAATCTGAGTAGACCCAGGGCTTACCAAGAAAGGCTGTTGCATCTTGGTG
>Ga0255338_1002501_pt1 | contig 26496 bp, 23 predicted proteins | sample MeOH1_35cm_T4_19_FD_203715 | JGI IMG/M metagenome (GOLD analysis project Ga0255338, IMG submission 203715) | Sandy soil microbial communities from University of British Columbia, Vancouver, Canada - MeOH1_35cm_T4_195 | ecosystem: Engineered > Artificial ecosystem > Sand microcosm > Unclassified ...
AGAACATCGCCCAGCTGCAAAGCATCAACGTGAACACGCTCAACAACGTCGGCGTGATCGGCTCCGGCTTCGGCCCGCTGAGCATCGACGTCAACCCGTCGCAATGGGCCGCCACCCACGCCAAGGTCTGAAAGGCATGCGCCGCCTCGCTTCGCGGAACCCCCGCGGGTTCCACGGCCAGCGAACACAATGCTCCGGCACGCACTAGAGCAATTGGGAGCCCATCATCCGGTTGCGTTAAGTTCAATGCCCGCCGAAGCACAGCCGCTATTTCGGCCTTCACGCGCTCCTGCGCCACCTGCCCATCCGTTACACCTTCCGCGCCTCGCCACACTGTCGGTCGCCATCGCCACTCCCAACACTTGGGCGATGCATCGGTTGCGGATTGGTCATCCGGCGATCACCATCACAAGGCATGCAGCGCCATAGAACGGCAGCGCACCGGGACGCCACCTACGCCAAGGCATGCACGGCTTGCGCCCCCGCATGGTGGTATTGACCGGGACAGCTATATTAATCCATGAAATTTCATTTAATACAAATTAAAGCACATTTAATTAATATTAAATTCATGAGCAAGAAGTTGGCAATCAGCTCATAGGCGTCCCTCGTGACAACCAGACGACACCGTTGCAAATACCACACGCACGCATAAATATAAGCTGAAAACTCTTTTGAAACGCCGATAATGTTGCATAGCACAAGACCAAGCACTCGTGCATGGCGCCCTGGAAACGCCGCAGCCCGTTGTGTTGAACGCACAAAAGCAGTGCATTGAACAAAACGGTCTGTCGGAATTCGACGATGCTGGCACGGCATTTAGTTGTGATGTTGCAACGTCAATAGTCGAAGCCGGCTGCCCTGTCGCGGATCTACAGCGCTGCGAGCTTGAAGCACTTTCCGCGTATGCGAGGCCCCGCTCCCTTCGATTCGCCTGCCCCAAAGGGCAATGGATTTTCCGGCTCGTGCTTTCCACTAGTCCAATTTTGTTTCGATCGTTGTGCCACAGGAGCTACCGTAATGAAATTGCTTCGCACCCTTACCATCGCTGCCTTTGCACTCGCGGCTCTTCCTCAAACTGCGCTGGCTGCCGATGCGCTGCCATCTTTTGCCGGCAACCTATCGCAGACCTCAGTCTCCGGCCTGTCGTCGGGCGCCTTCATGGCGGTCCAGTATCAGGTCGCATACTCAGGTTCTGTCGTCGGTGCCGGTGTGGTAGCGGGTGGGCCGTATTATTGTGCGGCTGGAAACATCCTCAACACGACGATCTGCATGGGGCAGGTGCCGTTCGTGCCGCCGAATCCTGCACTGATGGTAGCCGCCGCAACGGGTTTTGCGTCGCTCGGTCAGATCGACCCGCTATCGAATTTGCAGAAGGCCCGGGTCTATGTATTTAGCGGAACGAAGGATACCGTTGTCTACCAGCAGGCTGTCGACGCGACAGTGTCGTTCTTCAAGGAGGCTGGCGTTCCTGCGTCTAGCCTGCAGTATGTGAATAACGTGGCAGCCGGCCATGCATTCATCACACCGGCGTTCGGCAACGTGTGTTCCGATAACGCATCTCCATACATCAGCCACTGCGCGGTCGGCAAGCGAGGGTACGATCAGGCTGGCGCGTTGCTGCAGCAGATCTACGGCACGCTGAACCCGCCGGCGAAGAGTTTGTCAGGAAGAATCGTGCCGTTCGACCAGCGGGAGTTCGCGACGACCGCGACAGGCATGGCGGACACGGGCTTCGTTTACGTGCCGAGTTCATGCGCTCAGGGAGCACCGTGCAAAGTCCACGTGGCATTCCATGGGTGCAAGCAGTCCGAAGCCGTGGTCGGCAATGATTTCTATGCGAAGACGAACTACAACTACTGGGCGGACACAAACAACATCCTTGTACTGTATCCGCAAGTGAATGCGTCTACGGTTCCATTTAATCCGCAAGGCTGCTGGGACTGGTTCGGTTATACCGGATCTGATTACGCGCTGAAATCGGGGGCGCAATTGAGCGCTGTCAACGCCATGGTCGGCCGGCTGCTATCCAAGCCGTGATGTACGGCGGCCGCTGACTCGCCAGGAAATCCTGCTCGTGTTCTCGGCCAATGCCGGCTTCTCGTTGGCGCCAGAGCCTGACGAGCAGCAGATGCGACAGCTAATGAGGTGCCGCTTGTCAACGGCGGTGCATTGCATCGGCGCGGGAACGGCGGTGGTGTATTCTCGGGCGGCGCGGTCGGAAGGCCGCCCATTACCGATTTTGCCGACCACGCATCACGCCCACTTCTTCCCTAGCGCCTCCAGACCTGCCTTTTGCAGATCCTCCTGGCTCATCACAATGCGGAACTTGCAGTTGCCCTGGAAGTTGAGAAAGAAGGGCTCCGCAAAAGCAGGAATGTCGGATGAATTTTCGACGTTGATCAGGAATACCCCGCAGCGCATTCCATCTTGCTCGGTAAAGTACGCTGCCTCCGGCTTGATCGTTTCCAGGATGCGCTCAATGACCTCGCCCACCTTCCCTCCCCTGACGAGCGAGTTGAATGGCTCATGAGGGAATTCGACTGTGAGTAGCATCTTCATGATCCGCCCTCTCCTTACATGGTCGCTGCCCGGTAGCCAGCTTTTGCCTCAGGCGCTCCTGCCGCGTAACGTTGTCGTTGGCGGTGGGTGGGCAAACCCACGGCGCGGCTGGGCGGGGCACCGATACTACAAGATAGCATCAGCCACTGAAAAAGCTAGTTGGCGGCCCGTCCTGCTTGCGGGCGAGGCTGGGTGCCACGAGACGCCCGCACAGCGCGAAAACGAGAGAGCCCGACAAAACGCGAGGTGGTCCGAAAGGCCATAACAAAGCAGTCCCCGTATTCCGGGACAATGCGCAATGTTCGGAAAAACCCATGAAGAAGTCTTCGCCAGAGCGGCCTGGAAGGGCAAGGGGCCGCTTTCGCTGGAAACTGGCTGCCGATCCCGCGGCAGCTTCATTACCGCGGGGCAACGTGGGTCAGGCCTTCGTACGCTTGGTGTGCTGCCTGACTGATGATCCCTGCCGGAGACTGGTGACGGGGCTTCATCGCAATCCTGTGCGACGACCACAGCACTGTGACAATGTCGTCACATTGAGCTCAAGACAATGTTGCATTGCAGAAATTGCAATGATGTGCCATTGCCATCCGGAAACCTAGGGTTTATACTCATTCCCGTCTCCTCCTTGTCTCCTCGACATGGATTCAACCCGCCTCCTTTGGCGGGTTTTTTTCGCCTGCATGCTTTTTAGTGCTCCATACATCACCTTTAAGGCAATCGCCGCCATAAAAGCAAACCCCCAGTACTTTCGTAAGTGAGGTTTCAAGGGAGAGCCTGACAATTACCTGCTTGCACACGGGCATCCGCTACAGACGTCTCCGGCTGTCTGCTGCGAACGAAGGAATACCCGAGCATCCGCGAGAGTTTGTGGGGGACGCGCTCGGTGGTCGCCGTCTTACTTCACCGGGAACTGCGCGGGTACTCATCGAAATCATTCGCCTGTACGTCGAACAGCAACAGATGAGCAACAGATGCCGCACTAACCGGCCAAAGGGAGGCTACGCCGCCCGCGTCCGTCCTTCACCGGCCTGAAGGCAGAGGCTTGTCGCACACCGGATCAACCCAAGAACACGCTCAGAGCCAGGGCGGTATTAGACCGCGCACAGTACCAAGGGTGGCCGGGTTGGAAATGCCACAAGCCCCTCGTTGCTTAGTCGTTACTCGTAAGAGAAGAAGCTGCCCAGCTTGCCCATGTGTTCGAGCGCCAGGCCGGCACCCCGCGCCACGCAGGTCAGCGGGTCTTCAGCCACCAGCACGGGCAGGCCCGTTTCCTCAGCCAGCAGGCGATCGAGGTTGCGCAACAGCGCGCCGCCGCCGGTCAGCATCATGCCGCGCTCGGCGATGTCGGCGCCGAGTTCCGGTGGGGTCTGTTCGAGCGCGATCTTGACTGCCGACACGATCTGATTCAGCGGATCAGTCAGCGCTTCCAGGATTTCATTGGACGATATCGTGAATGGGCGCGGGATACCTTCGGACAGGTTGCGGCCTTTGACTTCCATCTCGCGGATCTCGGAGTCTGGGAAGGCCGAGCCGATTTCCTTCTTGATGGCCTCGGCGGTCTGCTCGCCAATCAGCATGCCGTAATTGCGCCGAATGTAGTTGACGATGGCTTCGTCGAATCTGTCGCCGCCCACGCGTATCGAGCCCTTGTAGACCATGCCGCCCAGCGAGACGATCCCCACCTCGGTCGTACCGCCACCGACATCCACTACCATCGAGCCGGATGGTTCCGACACTGGGAGGCCCGCGCCGAGTGCGGCGGCCATCGGCTCTTCAATCAGGTAGACCTGGCTGGCGCCAGCGGCCTGCGCGGATTCTTGAATTGCGCGCCGCTCGACCTGGGTCGAGCCGCACGGCACGGAAATGATGATCCGCGGCGACGGCCGAAGCAGTTTGGTGTCGTGCACCATCTTGATGAACTGCTTGAGCATCTGCTCGGTGACGGTGAAGTCGGCAATCACGCCGTCTTTCATCGGGCGGATGGCCTCGATGTTACCCGGCACCTTGCCCAGCATCTGCTTGGCATCCTTGCCGACAGCCTGGATGATTTTCTTGGGATTGATCCCCCCCTGCTGGCGAATTGCGACTACGGAGGGTTCATCAAGGACGATGCCCCTGTCGCGCATGTAGATCAGGGTGTTGGCCGTGCCGAGGTCGATCGCGAGATCGTTGGAGAAGTAGCTGCGGAGAAATCCGAACATCAGGAATCTTTCTTCTGGTAGTTCGCGAATATGCGAAACGGCGGGCGCAAGAAGTGGCGCCAACCATGATTTTCATAGCGACGCATGGCATGGAGGCTTCACGCGTCACGTGGAACTGGCTTCGGTGTCATTGCCAGCGCGCCGTCAGTCGATAAGAGCGATCGAACTCGGGTGGTGTCTGGCTTGCTGGCGGAATCGGCCATCACGCGAGTCGTCGAGCAGACCACTTATTGAACTGCGCAAAAGCAGCATCGGAATCACAAAAGCCTCACGAAGTCGGATCGGAGATACTGTGGCCCGACACCTGCGAGTGACGTGAACCACTCGCGTCGCGCTTGGGGCGGCAGACAGGAATATCAGCGGAAGCGAATGATACCGTATGACTCTCTCCGATTCCCGCGTCAAACTTGCCCGAACGCAGCGCGGCCGGATCTGGCGCTCCCCAAACCCAGGCGCTGCAGCGCGCCAGTGCGGGCGACCCGGCGGGTCAGGCTGTCAGTGCTGAAGCCAAGGGTGGTGTTGTCGTCCATTGCCAGCGAACCGGTATCCAGCGTCTGGTTGTGACCGAGCTTCAGCCGTCCCTGTTGCCGCGCCGTGCCGCCCGTGCAGGTGTTGGCACCGTATGGCTGCTCCTTGCCGTGTGGTGTCTGCCGGACTTAAGATGATTTCGTATCGGGTTGGCGGCATTGGTGGCGCCCTGGCGGTACTCGCGCTTTTTTCAACTAGATGAAAGGCACCAGGCGCGCAGGACCCAACGCGGCCCGGTACCAGTATTCCTACAATCCGCAGGAGCGCTCATGCTTTCAGATCTTCTGATGCACTTGCCGAGATCCAAGGCGACCGTCGTGTTACTGGCGGTGGTATCGGCCGCGGCAGTTGCAGCTCCGCAGACGAGCAGTCGGTCGCAGAGTCTTAGTACCCAACGCGGCATCAGCGACGGACAGAGCGGTGGCACCGAGCTGCAAACCGGGCCGCTTTTGCATCAGCCCATTGTCGGGGCGCAGCCGATGGCGACACCCCAGGAACTGCCTCCCAATGGATCGACGCCATACCCGTACATTATTGCCCCGTATATCCAGGTCCCCGGCGCTACCCCCACTCCTCATCCGCAGCCACGTCCCCGGCCGATGCCGCATTAGAATTTGTGACGAATACCGACGACCGCGCCAAACTGATTGTCCGAGCCACTTACCGTGCCGAAGCCGGTGCCTTGGATCGCGCCGGCACCGCCTGCGGTCAGGCCCAGGTTCGAACCATCCTTGTTCTTGGTGTAACCAAGGTTCAGGTAGGCATCGGTGCGCTTGGACAGGTTGTAGTCAACCGATGCCACGAAGCTCCACGGATCGGCCTTGGTGCCGCGGAAGTCCTGGTAGTAGGCTGCGCCGGTCAAAGATAGTGCAGGTAGCAACTGATAGCCCACGCCCAGCCAGTACAGGTTCGAGACATTGTTAGCCCCGAGGTTGCCCGGCAGCGTGGCACCGTCGAGCGCCATGGCCCAACGATAACCAGCGTACATCTTGGCCGGGCCGAAGGCATATGATCCAGCCAGGCTGGCGCGGCGGATCTTGGCACCCGTCAGGGCACCAGTCGCGGCCAGGCCGAGGTTGGTTTCGTCGTATATACCCCCGACGGCGAACGGACCGACAGCGTAGGTCAGGCCAGCGCTGTACTCCTGGCCAATCTTGGGGCTGCCCGGCACTTCACCAAAAGAGCCGCCACCGGTGTTCGAGCCAAAGCTATACAGGGCTCTGGCGGTCAGGCCACCGAAGGTGCCGGCGTACTTGACGGAGTTGTCAGCGCGGCTGGTGAACCCTGCGTCCTGGCCGATGATCGAGTAGTTCGTGGAGATCCCCATTGGGTCGAATTGCAGGCCGAAGTCATAGAGCGGGGTCTGTTGACGGCCCAGGGTCAGGGTGCCCCACTGGCTTTGCAGGCCGACGTAGGCGTTACGACCGAACAGACGGCCGCTTTGGGCCGAGGTGCCTGTGTCGAGGTTAAAGCCGCTTTCCAGTACGAAGATGCCCTTCAGGCCACCGCCCAGATCCTCCACACCACGCAGGCCCCAACGGCTGCCCGACAGGTTGCCCGAGGTCAGGCGGGTCACGCCGCTGCCGCTCCCGGGTTGGTTATTTTGATATTCGAGACCAATGTCAAGGATCCCGTACAGCGTCACACTCGACTGTGCATACGCACCACCGGCGGCCAATGCAGCGACGGTGGCAATCCATTTCATCTTCATAACACTTTCCTTGTTAGCTGATGATTGGAAACTTTGAGCTATCCCGACTGCAGGCCGACGCAATCCGCTCACGTCGATTTTGTATTATGTACCAGCGTTCGGCTAACGAAACTTGCGAACGGTGGCTTAACGAACCTTCGAACAGTTCTTTGGAACGGGCCGGTACGCATGCCGAGTACCTCCCGCATCACGCAATGCCGCAGAACTCGCGTCGGTACTGTTCTGGCGTGGTGCCAGCCTCTCGCTGGAACATCGCGATAAAGGCCGAGGCGGTGCTATAGCCGAGATCGAAGGCGATTTCCTGCACGCCGCGGCCCGTTTCCAAGGCATCGATGGCGCGCAGAAAGCGCAGGCGCTGACGCCAGTCGCCGAACGACATGCCGAGTTCGTGCTGGCACCGGCGGGCTAGCGTCCGTTCGGTCATGTGCACGCTGGCGGCCCAGTCGGCCAGCGTGCGGTGGTCACCGGGGTCCGCCTGCAACGCTTCAAGCACGGTAATCAAGGCAGGCGTGGCTGCCGCCGGCAGATAGCAGCGCTGCACCGATGCCTGCGCGAGCTGATCGACCACCACGTGCGCGAGCCGCAGGTCGGCCGGCGTGCGCGGTACATGCACGTCGCGCGCGGCGAAGTCAGCCAGTACGCTCCTTATGATCGGGCTGATGCGCACGGTGCAGGCTTCGGCCGGCAGCTGCGCGCACAAGCCTGGTTCTATGTAGATCGAGCGGTAGACGATCGCGTGCCGCAAGGTGCAGCTATGCACCACCGCCGGCGGGATCCACACCGCATACTGCGGCGGCGAAAGCAGCCGCAGTCCGTCGGTTTCCATCTGCATCGTGCCGTGCGCGGCGTAGTTCAGGTGGCCCCAGCTATGGCTATGCGCCGCGGCCTGCGTGTCAGCGCCGAATTCGTCGTAGCGAAAATAGAAAGGACCGTCCATCCCTTCGACGTCCTGGATTGGCAAGTAGCGCCGTTTGTCGGGCATGGTTTGTCGGATTCGTGTGTTTTGTGCCGAAGAAGAGTCCGGAAACCCGGATTGGATGTCCTAATTCAGCTATATGCATTAACGCGGACGCGTGCATGATAGCCCTGCACTCGCACTAAGGAAAGCCTTCATGTGGCAATACGCGTTTCCGCTACTGGCCGTCGTGATCTGGTCCGGTAATACCGTCGTCAGCAAGATGGCGGCCGGCACCATCGCACCGGCCGAAATCAGTTTCTACCGCTGGCTGCTGGCCGCCCTGCTTTTCACGCCGCTGGCATTGCGCCCGGTGCTGCGCAACTGGCCGGCGATCCGGCCGCGATGCGGGCGGATCGCGGTACTGGGCCTGCTCGGCATGGTGGCCTATCAGTGCCTGGCTTATTACGCGGCCTACATGACCACCGCCACGCACATGGGCATCATCGGCTCGCTCACGCCGATGATGGTGCTGGCGTTGTCGATCCTGCTGCTGGGACAGCGCCTGACGGCCGGTGCCGTGGCGGGATCCCTGCTGTCGATCGCCGGCGTGCTGGTGGTGGTGTCATCCGGCGACCTCCGCGGCCTGATGGCCAGCGGCGCCAACCTGGGGGACGGACTGATGCTGCTGGCGATGCTGGCCTACGCGGTCTACGTCATCCTGCTTAAGCGCTGGAATATGAAGGACGTGCCTGCGTTGCAACTGCTCTACCTGCAAATCGTCGTAGCCGTTGTCGCCCTGTTGCCGCTCTACCTGCTCACGCCCAGGATGGGCCTCTCGGCGGCCAACCTCCCGCTGGTTGGATTCGCCGGATTGATGGCGTCGATGGTCGCGCCGCTGGTGTGGATGCACACGGTCGCCAGCATTGGCCCAAGCCGCGCGAGCATGTTCTTCAACCTGATCCCGTTGCTCACCGCGCTGATCGCGGCGGTGGTGATCGGGGAGTCGCTGGCGGCGTATCACGCGCTCGGCGGGGCGCTGACGGTCGCGGGTGTGCTGCTGGCCGAGTTGTGGAAGGCGCCGCCGCGGCTGCAAGCTGCGGCGCCGTGAGAAGCCGCCGTGCCCTCAGGCGCGCCCTGCTGCCCGCACCGAGCCGTAGCGCGCGGTCAGCCGGTCTACGGAGTGACGGAAATCGCGGATCGTTTCGTCAATGATCTGCTGAACCGGCACGACCGAATCGATTCGTCCGCATACCTGCCCCGTCAGCGGCACTGCCGCCTCCATGTCGCCGCCAAAGTAGAGCTGCTGAACGCCGGCGAATTCACTCTTGATGTTCTCCGGCAATTCCAGCTCGATCCGGGAGGTGCGCGCCGTGCGCAGCGCCCGGAGCGCCGGGCCCTTGCCGCCGCGATTGAGAAAGACGGTATCTGTCTCCTGCGCGCCGACGATGGCATTCTTCCAGTTGTCATGAACGGGCGACTCGGCCGATGTCAGCATGCGCGTGCCCATCTGTATGCCTTCCGCGCCCATCGCGAACGCCGCCGCCATCGTGGCGCCGTCGCAGAAGCCACCCGCGGCTACCACCGGGACATCGACCTTCGAGCAGACAAGCGGCAGCAACACCATGGAGGTCACGTCGCGCTGGCTCTTGAACCCACCGCCCTCGCTGCCCTCCACAATCAGGCCGTCCACGCCGGCCGCCACCGCCTTGAGGGCGCCGGCCAGGGTTGGCACCACATGAAAAACCGTGAGGCCGGCTTCCTTCAGCTCCGCGCAATAGCGTGTCGGGTCACCAGCCGATGTTGTCACGAACCGGATCCCCTGGTCGACGACGAAACGTACGATATCGGGATCTCGCACATAAGTCAGCGCGATGTTGACCCCGAATGGCTTATCGGTCAGTTCTCGCATCTTGCGAATCTCGACGCGAATCGTATCCAGTTCTCCGGATGAAGTCTCGATGATTCCCATCCCACCCGCGTTGGAGACCGCGGCCGCCAGTTGCGCCCTGGCGATCCACCCCATTGGGGCCTGGATTATCGGATGCTGGACGCCCAGCATCTCGGTCACTCGATTCGTTATCGTCATGGCTTTGTCTCCGCTCTACTCTGGTAATACTGCGCGGATGCGCCGCGCCCTCTTCACGTTGAAAAAAGCCCGTGGCGCGATAGCGCGTTCCGCATTCGGGAATGAAACCTGGCCGTAGAGCTTAGGGGCACGCCGATACACCGTCCAATGATTGTTTTGAATAGGTATTCATGCATTCCGGACATGGTGTCTCCATGATTAGTGGTATCGATCGAAGTTGTATTTCCTTGCGGCCTCGAGGTCATCCGCCGCTATCTCCGGATGCGTCCTGAGGAGCGCGTCCCGAAAGGCTGTCCAGAAGCGCGGATCGCGCCACCGCGAGTAAGACATGACCCAGTAGAGATCATCCAGCGCGCGCCGGACAAGAAGATCCAGGTCGCGCTGAAAGGGGGTCAGCGTATCGTCGATGGGCAAGCGATACTTGCGCTTTAAATGGGACACGATGGCATCGCTGTCGCCTATCGCCTGCCCGCCATCGTCGACATGCGGGAGCTGGCCGCGCGGCGCCGCTTTCGCATCCAGGGTGTGGCGATGCTCGAAAGGCAGGCCGCACAGTTTCAGGAACGCGAATATCTTCAGGCCGTATGGATTGTTGTCTTCGAGGCCAAACAGATCCGGATAGGAAAAAAGTGTGATCATGCCGGCCTCCGCAGCAGATGGCCCCGGCTCTCTACACCAGCCAGGCTCTGATGATTCCAGGCGATGAAGCCCGCATGCCGCGCGGGAGAACCCGGGAAGCGGAGTGCCCGCCTCCCAGGCCCGCCGCAGCTTTTCAATGCTCCGCTTCGGACTGGACCGCGCCGATGGAGGCCATGACAACGCGACGCGCGTCGAACTCCTCGGCAATCTTCTGATCCTGCGCGAACTGCGCCTCCACATCGACATTGGCAAACTCGATAGCGCCCATGTCGGCAAATGCACTCTGCACGCGCGGGCTCCACAGGCCGATATCCTTGACTGTGGGGACAATACGGCTGAACAGCCGCTGGCGGAATTGCCGCATGGTTTCGGACTCCCGCACTGCCTTGGCGCACTCCTCCTCCGGCAACCCGAGGCGGCCCCAGACCTCCTTCTGGTCGAAGCGGTCGCGCATCATGTAGCAAGCCTCGATCACAAAGTCCTCGCGCTCCTTGCGTTCGGCCTCCGTCAACTGCGGATAGAAACCGCGCAGCGCGGTGCGGCCGAATGCAACGTGGCGCGCCTCGTCCTGCATCACGTAGGCGTTGATCGATGCAGCCAGCGGATTCTTGGAGAAGTCGCGAATGCGCTGGAACGCGGCCAGCGCAAGCCCCTCCACCAGCACCTGCATGCCCAGATAGCAGAAGTCCCAGCGCGAATCGGTCAGGATGCTCTCAAGCAAGGACTTGAGTCCCGGCGTGATGGGATAGAGGATGCCGACCTTCTCGTGCAGCAGGCGCGAATAGGCCTCCACGTGGCGTGCTTCGTCCATGGTCTGCGTGGCGGCATAAAATTTGGCATCCATGTCCGGGACCATCTGCACAATCCGCGCCGAAACCATCAGGGCGCCCTGCTCGCCATGCAGGAACTGCGACAGCGAATGCGCCTGCTGGTGGCGGCGCACTTCGATGCGGTCGTGCTTGCCCATCTTTTCCCAGAGCGGCGTGCCGTAGATCGGGATCATCCGGTCATCGAGTTCCTGCGGGTTCTCGGGATCGAGTTCCTGCGACCAGTCGATCCGGTCGGTGGCGTTCCATTGCTGCTTCTTGCTGGTTTCATAGAGCTGCAGCAGTTTGGAATTCTCGTTGTCGTATTCCCAGTTGAACTCGGTGGCAACCTGGCTGCCGATCGACCAGCCCGTCTGTACCACCGGCAGCGTGTAACGATGAACGGATGACATGCAATCTCCTTTGGCGCTCATGGGTTTCGACCGGTCTCCATGCCTGCTTAGCCGGAGTTGGGACCTGTCTTGAATTTGCGTTGGCTTCCGGCTATAAACAGAATCATAATTCTCTTTCTTGTTAATTCAAGGACCCGGCACAGGGTCCGGAGAAGCCGGGAGACATTGATGCAGTTCCACAATCTGACTGTCGCGCAGGTCACTCGGGAGACCGAAGATGCTTGCTCCTACACGCTTTCGATTCCCGACGCGCTGCAGCAATCTTTCGCCTACCGTGCCGGGCAGCACCTCACCTTCCGGGTAAACGTGGATGGGGAAATACTGCTGCGGAGCTACTCGCTTTCCAGTTCGCCTGAAGCGGGAGGCCTCCCGGTTGTCACGGTCAAGCGCATCCCCGATGGCCGCGTGTCGGGATGGTTTCATGCCCATGTCCGGGCCGGAACCCGGCTGGAGGTGAGCGCACCGGCTGGCCGCTTCGTCTGCGAGAACATGGATGCGCCGCTTTTCTTCTGCGCTGCGGGCAGCGGCATTACACCGGTCCTCTCGATGATCCGGTCGGCGCTGGCATCCACTCACCGCAGGATGACGCTCTTCTACGCCAATCGAGATACGCCCGGCGCGATCTTCGCGGCGGAAATTGCCGCCCTGGCGCGGGGTAATCCGGATCGCCTGACTGTGCATATGCACTACGACGATGCCGATGGCTTTCCCGAGCGCGGCAAGATTGCCGCCCTGCTCTCGTCCGTTGCGCAATGCCAGCTTTATCTGTGCGGGCCGGGGCCATTCATGCAGACCGTACAGGAAGCAGCCGAGGCGGCCGGGATGGCCCGCGGGCGCGTGCATCTGGAGCGATTCGACGCTCCCATGCCGGACCCTGAGGCCGGCTCGGCGACCCGTGCGGCATCGTCGGCGGCAACCAGCGCAGTGGAGTGCGATGCCAAGGTAATCCTCGGCGGCGCACTGCATGTCGTGCGTGTCGCCAGCGGCCAGTCACTGCTGCAGGCCGCGCTCGCCTGCGGCGTGGATGCGCCCTATGCTTGCGAGGAGGGCTATTGCGGATCGTGTGCGGCCAAGTGCATCGATGGCGCGGTGGTGCATGAGCGCAACGATGTCTTCGGCGCCGACGAGCTTGCTGCCGGCTGGATCCTGACCTGCCAGGCGCGACCGCGCCAGGAACGGCCGGTCGCAATCACCTACGACGTATGACAGCAGAAACCACCATCCCGGCAGACACTGCGGCGACCACGTTGCGCGCCGGGCTGAAACAGCCCCGTCAGGAACGCAGCGAAGCCACCCTCAAGGCCATGCTGGCGGCCGGCCGGACGCTGATCAACGAGGCCGGCAGCCTGACCGGGTTTTCCCTCGCCGATCTCGTGCGCGCCGCTTCCACCTCGGTCGGGGCCTTCTATGCACGGTTTCCGGACAAGGAGACCTTCTGCGCGCTGGTGCTGGAAGACACGCTGGCCGAATTGCGAGCCGAACTGGACTATTCGCTGGCCACGGACCCGACCTGGAACGCAGGACCCGCTGCCGCGATCTGCGGCCGTATCGTTGGTTTCTATGTCGGTCTGTTCCGCAGGCATCGCGGCCTGTTCGCGGCCTACATGCGGCATAGCCCTGCGCAGAATCCCCTGTGGCAACCTATCCGCGAGGCCAACCGGCGGATCCTGGACGCCATGGTGCCGCGCCTGGCCAGCCATGTTGCCGCAGGGCGCTTTACCGGACCCGACAACGAGACCCGGATCGCGGTGCAACTTGTGATCAGCGCGCTGACCAGCATCGTGCTGCATGCGCCCAGCGGCCTGGCCCTGGACGATCCGCGGCTGGAGCAACGGCTCACGGCGATGCTGTATTGCTATCTATCCTCGCCTGCGGCCGGCGACGCATAGGCGCGCTAACCCTCCGGCAACAGAAGGTAGCGCCTCATCATCCTGACGAGATGGGTTTCCAGCTTGCGTCCTTCGAGATGCAACGGGCCCGGATCGTTGAGCAATATATTGGCCAGGGTGCCCACCAGGAATTGAATGGCGACCCGTACCTCGAAGGTAGCGTGGGCCAGCCGCGGCGAATCAAGCTGGCTGGCCAGCAACGGCACAAGCAAGTCCTGCACGCGCCGGTTGGCTTGCCGCATGGGATTGTCCCCGCTGCCTGTCGCCGAGTAATGGCGCAGGAATCCCTTGAAGAGGCCACGGTTCTGCCGGAAGCGGCCGACGTAGATGCGCACGATGCGCTCGACGATGGCGGATGCCGGGCCGGTTTGCCAGACCGGATCCTCCGCGATCGATTGCCGGGTGATCGCTTCGGCTTCGGCCAGCGCGGCCTCGAGCATGAATGCGAGGAAAGCCTCCTTGTCCTTGAAGCGCGCGTAGAAGGCACCAATGGATGTGTTTGCCGCGCCGACCACGTCGTTCAGCGAAATCTCATCCAGATTGCCGCGCTGCTCGGCAAGCGCACGGCCGGCCTTGACCATCTTGTCGAGGTTTTGCTCGCTGCGCGACTGGCGCGGGGGGCGCATGGCGGGTGGCTGCTCCGTGCCTGCCGCGAGTGCCTTCGCCGAACGGCGCGCGGGCGCCCCCTTGCGAGCGGACGTGCTTGCCCGGCCTGGCGGCCGGGTCGCGGGCTTGCGGATCGTTGGCATGACGGCGGAACTCTCGTTGAGCGACAAAGAGCCGCATTATGCGACATGTGCCACCCGACGCTTGAGAATCCCATGACGGGTGCCGTGATCCCGGCAAAGCCCCCGCGCGAGTCCTATTCCAGCCGGCTTCGGCAGCTTCGCTACGCAGGCGAGTGGCATCGAAACAATTCATGTAGGCACAAAAGGAAATTGAACATCCCTGAGCCGTTATACCGTCATCATTGGCGTCTACGCTATATCTTGGGGGGAACGAGCCCAGGCTCCCCATGGCCATCGGCGTTGGCCGTGCCGCCTCGATCCGGGCCATTGCGCAAGAGTTGGAACGAAGGTGTTGAGATGAAGCACTATCCGCTCGAATCGCGTTTCGCCACGCAACGGCGTAGCCGATCCTGGCCCCTCGGCGCGGCTTTCGGCAGCCGGATCGCCATTGGCGCGTTGATGCTTGCGCCCGCGCTGGCCGGCGCCCAGGGCGCCCCCGACTTTAGTTTCCTGAACGCCAACGTGCAGAAGCGCGCCAACGGCGTGCTGTCGCTAATGTCTTATTCCGTGGTGCCGGACCTGACTTCCAGTTCGTTGTCGATCAACAACGCCAGCTCCGGCAACCCCGGCATCGTGATGTCGCAGCTAGGTGGCGGCGCGACCATGAGCAAGTCATTTCCAATCTACCTCGAAGGCGCTATCGCCTATAGCCGGTACGATCCCCAGTTCGTTGCGTCCAATGGAACAGAATCGAGATCCGTGCCGGCCAAGTGGAACACGGTTTCCGCCACCGGCGGGATTGGTTGGGATTTCCCGCTGACGGAGAACAAGGAACTGGTGTTCCGGCCCATCTTCAACTTCTCCCTGGGTTATGTAGCTAGCGATCTCTCGGTGGCCAAGTTTGTCACGGAGCGCATTACCGACCGGCAGATCAACTTCCTGGACCACGGCACCCTGAACGCCTACGGGCTAGGCGGCTCGGTCATGCTGGACTGGGAGCACTACCGGGAAACCCACGAGATCGACCTCGAGTTGCGATACACCAATATCCATCTCCAGAGCTTCGGCGGCAGTTCGGAAGCCGTGCAGGGATCGGCCTCTGCCCAGACCGCCAACCTGTACGCGCGCTGGCGTGCGCCCACGGGGCTGCGCGCCCTGGACCGGCCCGTGCGCTATGTGCTGGAACTTTCGCACTCGCGCTATCTTGGCAGCCAGTCCGAAATCCTCGGATTCACCAACCTGACGACCCTGGGCACGGGCCTGGAACTCGATACCAGCGCGCATGAAGTGTTCGTGACGCGCATACGCGCCGTGGTGCGCTACGTATTCGGCAACAACGTGTCGGGCGTCTCGCTGGGACTGGCTGCCAGCTTCTAGCGCCGCGGCAGTCAGGCGACGACCGGGATTCTCCCGCGTTGAAGTCCTGATATCGCGCGTCGAAGCTGGTCAACGTGCGCAATGAAGAGATCACCATTCCCAATGCCGTCGTGGTGGCCTCTCCCATCGTCAACTATTCGCGCCATGCCACGGACCGTGGCGCCCTGGTTGCAACCACCGTCACCATCGGCTATGACACGCCATGGCGGCAGGTCCACGCCATGCTGCTGGCGGCGGCATCGCGCATGCGGCATGTCGCCATGGTGCCTGCGCCGTTCGTGCTCCAGCGGACGCTGTCCGACTATTACGTGGAGTACGAGCCGATGGTGGCCATCGACGATACCGCCGCTGTCGTCCCTGCACGTTTACGCCCGCAGGCGCTGTCGTCCCTGCACGCCGAGATCCAGGACGAATTCAACCGCAACGGGGTGCAGATCATGTCGCAGCACTTCATGGCCCAGCCAGCGGAGCCGGTAGTGGTCAAACCCGGGCAATGGGGAGGCCAGGATCCAGGCGGCCCGGCGTAGTCGCGGCACCCTTTTCGGCACGCTCGGACAGGGCCCTTGGTACGTGCCACCGCCCTCGCCTCGCAGGCTAAATGTTGACCTCGCCGGCGACCCGGCTGATGCACGCGATGGCATGTTGCGCCATGGGCGACGGCGTGCGGTTGCGAAGGCTCACGACACCCATCTCGGAGTACAGCGCCGGCAGTCCCGGGATACGCAACGGGAGCAGCGCGCCAGCGTCGATATCGGCCTGCACCGACGTCTGCGTCGCGGCCAGGACGGTGTCGGTGGACAAGGCCACGGACCGGAGGATGGTGATGTCGTCGCACTCAAGCGCAAGCGGGGCTTCCTGTCCCGCCGGCAATCCAAGCACCTTTGCCAGTTCGGCCTTCACGATGCTCGGTACTTTTGTGGCCGCGACACCGTAGTGCCAGGCCTCGGTCAATGTGCACTGACGCGAGGCCAGCGGATGCGATGCACGAGCGTAGAAGCCGCCGCGCTGGGCTCCCACCGGCCGGATCTCCAGAGCCGCATCTTCCGGCAAATCCCGCACGTCCGCGACAAAGAACTCGATATCCTCCGCGCGCAAGCGTTCCAGCAACTGCTTCCAGTTGCTCTCCTCGACGCGCAAGGCAACCCTGGGATAGAGCCAGCGCAATTCGGACAACGCTCGTGGCATGAGGGTGGCGGCCGGGAATGGCCCGGCCCCGAAGGCGGTATCGCCCAGTTGGCTGTCGCGATAAAGATCGACATCGCGCTGCAGGCAGCGCGCATCGAACAGCAGCCTGCGCGCCCGTTCGATCACGAACTCGCCCGCCGGAGTCGGCCTGACCTCGCCCACGTCACGGTCGAACAGGCGGATGCCGAGATCGCTTTCGATGGCTTGGATGCTGCGGCTGAAGGCCGGCTGGCTGAGATGGACCCGCTCGGCCGCCCGCGCGAAATGCAGTGCGTCGGCGAGCGCCAGGACATGGCTGAGGCGGCGGAGGTCCATCATATGCGTTGCTCCTGACGCATTGGAACGTTGCATAGTATGCATTGGACGCATCGGCCCGGCAAGCCTAAAGTCGTTCGGACCTGATGGCGCCAGAAGGCCTGGACCGTTCAGACCATAGAGCAAGATCGGAGACACCCCCCAATGAGTATGCAACTACAGAACATGCTGATCGCGGTCGTCATGCTCGGCTTTGCCGGCATGGAGTTCGTTACGCGCCGCTACCAGACGAGCGTCAACGCCACCCGGGACGACACCAGGCTGGAACTGGCCATGTTCCTGAGCCTGATCGCCATCACGCAACCCCTGGCCCTGCTCGTCACGGGCCAGCTTTGCGCCTGGTTCATGCCGGAGCAGCGAGGGGCGTGGGCGAAACTGCCTTGGTGGGCAATGGCCGCGATCCTGCTGGTTTGCGACGACATGACCCAGTACTGGTGGCACCGCGTATCGCATTCGCCGCTGCTGTGGCCCTTGCACCGCGCGCACCATACCGCGCAGTACATGAGCATCCGCGTGACGTACCGCAACAACTTCTTCTACTACCTGATGATGCCGGGGCTGTGGATTGCCGGTGTCCTGCTCTACCTGGGCTTTGCCAAGGTCTATGGCGCGTACCTTGTCATCAAGCTGACGGTGATCCTTGGGGCGCACAGCGCATGGCGCTGGGACGAGCCCTTGTACCGGATCCGCGCACTGCGCCCGCTGATGTGGATCCTGGAGCGGACCATCTCGACGCCTGCCACGCACTGGGCTCACCACGCGATCACCAACGACGATGGGATCGGGCACTACAAGGGCAACTTCGGCAATCTCCTGTTTTTCTGGGACATCCTCTTCGGCTCGGCGCACATCACGCGCAAATACCCGGCGGGGATTGGCTTGCAGGACGACCGGCTGTTCGGGCAGGAGCGCTGGTACATCCAGATGTTCTACCCGCTGGTCCAGTCGCGTCGCGAGCATTCGGCGCTGCGCTTCGGAGGGCGCGCTTATGTGGAAGCGGAAGCGGACGCCGATGCGGCCCCGCAAGGCACGGAACAGCGGAGGTCGGCATGAACGACCGCACGCTGACAGAGCAACTGGCTGAGCAAGCCATCGCGAGCGCCCGCATGGAGTCGGTGTTCGAGGCACAACGCCACGCCTTCCTGCAGAACCCCTGCCCCGATGCCGGGCAGCGGCGCCAGCACCTGCGCGCGCTCAAGCGGCAACTCCTGCGATACCAGGACGTGCTCGCCGAAGCGATCGACCGGGATTTCGGCGAGCGTTCCCTCGCGGAAACAAAGATGCTGGAAGTGCTGCCGACCACGCTGGAGATCAATCACGCGATCTCGCATGTGCGCCGCTGGATGCGTGCAAGCCGCCGCCGGCCGGAACTGCTTTTTGCCAGCAACAGCCTGCGCGTGACTTACCAGCCCAAGGGCGTCGTCGGCGTGATTGCCACCTGGAATTTCCCGGTCTACCTGTCGCTGGGGCCGCTGGTGGCGGCGCTGGCGGCGGGCAACCGCGTCATGATCAAGATGCCGGAGACCACGCCGGCAACCAACGCCACGCTCAGGCAGATGTTGGGCGAGGTCTTCACCGAAGACCACGTGGCGCTGGTCGGCGGCGAACTCGCGGACCCAGGCGCCTTCACCGCCCTGCCATTCAACCATATCGTCTTCACCGGTTCGCCGGCGGTGGGCCGTATCGTCATGGGCCAGGCAGCGCGCAATCTCACACCGGTCACGCTGGAGCTGGGCGGCAAGTCGCCCGCGATCGTCCTGCGCGACTATCCGGTGCGCGAGGCCGCCCGGCGCATCGCGCATGGCAAGGGAATCAACTGCGGACAGGTCTGCGTGGCCCCCGACTACGCGCTGGTGCCACGCGAGCGCGTGGACGAATTCGTCAAGGCAGTGGTCCACAGCTTCGGCGAACTCTACGGCAAGCGTACCGCGCAAAACGCGGATTACACGGCGCTGGCCAGCGACCGCCACGCTGCGCGCATCAAGGACATGCTGGAGGATGCGCGCGCCAAGGGCGCGACGGTGATCCCTTGCGGCGAGGTCGGCCCCGGACGCCGCCTGCCGCTGCATGTGGTGACGAACTGCACGCCGGATATGACGCTGATGCGCGAAGAGATATTCGGGCCCGTCCTTCCGGTGGTGCCCTACGACACGCACGAGCAGGCCATCGAAATGGTGCAGCGGCAAGCGCGCCCGCTGGCCTTGTATTGCTTCAGCCATGACGCGTCCGAGCGCGGCAAGCTGCTCGCGCGCACGCATTCGGGCGGTGTCACGATCAATGACTGGGCGTGGCACGTGGTCAACCACGACGCCCCCTTCGGGGGCGTGGGCCAGTCAGGCATGGGCAATTATCACGGTGAAGAGGGCTTTCGCGAGTTGTCGCATGCGCGCACGGTATTCAAGCGGCATCGCTTCTTTCCCATCGAGCTGTTTTATCCGCCCTACGGCAACCTGGCGCAGCGCCTGACGTTGAAGCTGTTTGCGGGCCACGGCGATCCGGCGGTGAAGAAGCCGTTCTGAGCGGCCCAATGAGAAACCGGAGCGGCGGCCCCCGCTCCGGCATTTCAGTTGCTGCTGGCGTTCGGCGTTGCCAGTTTCTTCATCGCTTCATCGACCGCCTTCTTCATGCTGAGCGTGTCCGCGCCCTGGCGCGGCGGATAGTCCTGCAGGCTCTTCAGGTGCGCCTGCAGGAACGGCCCGCCCGCCGTGGGTGCCCAGAGCTTTTGCGCAACGAAACGCCGCCCCGCGTAACCCCACTCATGGGATTCCGGATCCATCTTTTCCATGGGATCCATCAGCAGGTTGAAGATGTAGGGCACGCTCGGATATGACTTTGCGTTAAACCAGCTACCGTCCTTCTTGACGCCGATATGCATCTTCCAGGCGTCGACGCGAATCGCCATCAGATCCGTTTCGTCGTAGTAAAAGATCTCGCGGCGCGCCGATTTCTCGGTCTTGCCCATCCAGTAGTCGAGGTTGTTATAGCCATCCAGGTGCACCTTGTAGCTGGTCCCGCTCATCTTGTAGCCTTTGAGCAGGTCCTCCTTCAGATTCGGCGCGCCCGCCGCGGCGGCCAGAGTCACGAACAGATCTTCATGGCTCTGGATCCCGTTGAGGTCGGAACCCGCCGGGATCTTGCCCGGCCAGCGAATCAGGCAGGGTACCCGCACGCCGCCCTCCCAAGTCGTACCCTTCTCCCCACGGAACGGCGCATAGCCGCCATCCGGCCACATCATCAGTTCGTTGCCGTTGTCGGTCGAGTAGATCACGATCGTATTGTCGGCCACGCCCAGGTCCTTCAGCTTCTGGAGAAGCTGCCCTACCTGCTCGTCGTGCTCGATCATCTTGGCGCGCACGACATCCTGTTCGGCGCGGCCCTCCGCAACGGCCTTCTGGAGATACTGGTTCTGCGGATGCGACCAGATGTGGATGGCCGTCGTGTTGAACCAGACGAAGAACGGCTTGTCGCCCTTGCCCACGCGATCCATATAGTCGAGGGTTGCCTTGGTGACCTCGGAATCGAAGGTTTCCATGCGTTTGCGGGTCAGCGGACCGGTGTTTTCGATCTTCTGCTTGCCGACGCGGCCGAACTTCGGGTCCACGGTCGCATCGTCCTGCGTCGTGGCCCAGGTATGCAGGACACCGCGCGGCCCTACGTTCTTCGTGTATTCGGGGTTGCGCTGCCCGGGGTAGTCGAGTTCTTCCGGCTCCTCCTCGGCGTTGAGGTGATACAGGTTGCCGAACCATTCGTCGAAACCATGCATGGTCGGCAGGAACTCGTTGCGGTCGCCGAGATGGTTCTTGCCGAACTGGGCCGTGGCATAGCCTTGCGACTTCAGCACCTCGGCAAGCGTCGGGTCTTGCTTCTGGATGCCACGCGCGGATCCGGGAATGCCGATGGTGGTCATGCCGGTGCGGATCGGCATCTGGCCGGTGATGAAGGCCGCCCGCCCCGCGGTGCAGCTCGGCTGGCCGTAGTGGTCGGTGAAGATGGCACCGTCGCGGGCGAAGCTGTCGATATTGGGCGTGCGTCCCATCATGCCGTGGGTGTAGGCGCCAATGTTCCACATGCCGATATCGTCGCCGAATATGACGACAATGTTCGGCTTGCCGCCCGGCGCCTGCGCCATGGCCAGCGGAGGGAACAGGATTGCCGTCAGGACGAGGAGCACTGCGATGGCAAATCCGCGCCAAAGCGCACCCCGTTTATCGCCGGTCCGCCGATACGAAGCCACGCCTGCAAACGGCGCTACCGTCTTGATGCATTCCCATGCCATTGAAGTCTCCCGCCTGCGCTGTGTATCCAGATGGAGGCATGCCGCGCACGCATCCGCGCGCTCTGTATGCAAGCACTTGAGCGCTGTGATGCACCGGCCGATTTCGTCCATGGCGCCGCCTCCGCACGGGAAGTCGCCTTGCGCGCACCCGTGCCCGGCTCGACTGAAGTCATCGGAAATGCGTGCCATCCTGGCTAATCCAATATCAACGCGTAGCCAACTGGAAGTGAAAATTCTTGGCGGCCGTGCAAAGCGAAATCGCTGGCTTCCCTGCGACCGGGCTTCCAGACGGGTCTCCGGGCGCCGGCAGGCACGCCCTCTCCGTTACAGAAAGGTCTCGATGATATCCGTCGACGACCGCGTTCCCAGCGCGCTGAAGTTGGCTTTCAGCCAGCTATCGGCGCGCTCGCGCCCCAGTGTGTAGAGCTCGCGCAGGAAGTGCCAGTCAGCGTTGAATTTGCTTGATACCCCAAGCCGGGCCATCTCGGTCTCGGCATCGATGTTATGGATGAACATGCGCCGGTATTGCGCCGGATCCAGCGCGCCTTCGTCGATCAGCCGGGAGACAAACTCAATCGCGCGCATTTCCCGCATCAGCGACGAGTTGAAACTCAGCGTATTGACGCGGTCGAGGATTTCGCGTGCCGTAGTCGGCACATCGGGAATGCGGATCGGATTAATGCGGATGATCAGTACATCGCGGCTGTCGGTCTCGTAGATCAGCGGGTAGATGGGCGGGTTGCCCATGTAGCCGCCATCCCAGTAATACTCCCCTTCGATCTCCACAGCCTGGAACAAGCTGGGCAGGCAACTCGACGCCAGCACCGCCTGGATGCTGATCTCGTGATTGGTGAACACCCGCATGCGGCCGCTCAGTACATTGGTGGCGCACAGGAAGAGCCTGGGGCTGCGGCAGTTGCGCAAGATATCGAAATCGATCATCTTGACCAGCATGTCGCGCAGCGGGTTCAGATTGGACGGATTGAGCTGGTAGGGAGAAAAAAAACGGGTGATATGGTCAAACAGGAGCCACCCGGGCGAGAGGTTCAACCGGTCGAGCCCCAGCATCCGGTCGAACCAGGTGGGTTGCAGAGGACTCATTCGCGCGCATTCGGCGACGCCGCGCCACAACGCTTCAAGCATTTGGCGCGCCCCCTCGCGCCCGCCGCTGACGATGCCATAGGCAAGCACGGTGGCATTGACCGCGCCGGCGCTGGTACCGCTGATGCCGTCGACCTCGATGCGGCCATCTTCCAGCAGGCGGTCGAGCACCCCCCAACTGAACGCCCCGTGGCTGCCGCCGCCCTGCAGTGCAATATTGATGCGGCGAACCGGGGAGGATGGCGTCTGGTTGCCGCTGCCCGCCTCCGTTGCCGGGCGGGCTGGCGCCGTTCGCCGGATCGAACGCCGGGCTCCGCTCACTGTTGCTCTGGCACGCTGGGACATGGAGGTCTCCTCGATCGATGGCGTCTGAGGCTCAATGCGGTGCCGGCCGGCCAAGCCGCCACGTCAGGTTGCGACGGGCGCGGGCTTCGCAGCGGGCCTGGAATAATTCGGTGTAGTAGATGCGGGGACGCGCCAGCAGCGCATCCAGCACAGCCCGTTCGCGGGCGTCATAGACCAGATCGTCGAGATCGGGGCGCTCGGCCCGCAGGCGCGCCCCGTCCTGACGAAAGCGCGTGCGTCCGCCCCCGAGAACCGCCAGGTCGATATCGACGGCAAAGGCGCAATCCGGGTCGGCCGGCACGGCGGTGTGCGTGGTCGCCAGGATCATGTCGGCAATGCGTCCCGCCGCCGGGATGCCATCCCCCGCCCAGCGCAGGAACCACTCGGCGCTGCGCTGCTCGTTGTCCCTGGCTCCGGGAATGAAGATCACATCATGGCACCACAGCGCCAGTTCCACGGCATCGGGATCAGGGACCGCGCCACGCGCCCAATCGAGATCGCGCAGGCAGCGGCGGATGTGCCGCAGGGTGTGATAGTAACGCGCCGGTTCGGCGTAATGCAGCACCAGGTCGGCATGGACGGCTTCGGCGAGGATGCCGCCACTGCGCGACCACAGCGCCAGGAAACGCGCTTGCATCTCGTCCATTTCATCTCCCCGACACCAAGGAGCCACCAACCGGGCCGCATCCGGGTCGCATCCGGGTCGCATCCGGGTCACGTGCCGGAACCCTCCGGCCAGCCCGAGTATGCGCTCCGTTAAGGCCGATTAGGCGGCGGCGGGCCGGCACCAGCGTACGCGGCCGCACTATTGCGAGAAAACCCGTCTATGCAGGTTGGGCAAGCCCGGTGACGGTGCCTAGAATGCCAAAGGTGGAAGCTCGCGATTTGCGGACAAACGCTTTGACGGCCAGCTGATCGACCGAACGGATTGAGATGCATATGGACCGAGAACCGAAACCTGAGGCGTCCGATGGCTCGGTGATGTTCGCGGACGTCAGTGGCAGCACGAGGCTATATGAACTGGCCGGCGATACGGTTGCCTTCGGTGCCATCGGCCGCTGTATCGCTGTCATGAAGTCCTGCTCCGGCGCATCCCAGGGCCGGGTCGTCAAGACGATCGGAGACGAGGTCATGGTGCTGTTCCCATCGGCCGAACAGGCGATGCAGGCGGCACTCGACATGCAAGTGGCTGTCTCTCAACTTCCTCCCATCGCCAGTGTTCCCATGTCGGTCCATATCGGCTTTCACCATGGACCGGTCTTGTCCGACGAATCGGGCGACGTCTTTGGTGACACCGTGAATCTCGCGGCTCGCCTGACGAAGCTCGCGTCACGCGGCCAGATCATCACCAGCAAGGATGCGGTGGAACACCTGTCCGCAAGGCTGCGCCAGATGACGCGCTACCTGTATCCGATCCAGGTGCGCGGCAAGGAACCGCCTGTCGAGTTGTTCGAAGCAATATGGGAGCAGAACGCCGACATGACCGTCATGGCCAACGCAAGTCCGCGCTCGTTGCGCTCCGCGCTGCTCACGCTAAGGTACCGGGAGACGCTGCTCGAAATGAATGCCGCATCCCTGCCGGTGACCATCGGCCGTGATAGTGGCATGAGCATTGTCGTTTCGGACCGGCAAGCGTCGAGATTCCAGGCCACGGTAGAGTCTCGTGCGGGCAGATATGTGCTGATCGACAGCAGCTCGAATGGCACGCACGTCACCATCGATGGCGAAGATGAGTTCGTTTTGCGCCGCGACGAAGTCACGCTCAGGGGCCATGGCTGGATTACGTTTGGCCAGTCGATGGAATATGCGGGTGAGCGGGTCGAGTTCTTTCTGTACGTCGAAGGGCGTGGATGAGAATGCAAGGCCAATGGCATGCAGCCTGTCGGTGAGGCCGCATTGGGGGCAGATCAGCTCTACAGCGCCTTCTTTCGTTTGGTCCGATAGCGCATCCTGCCGTTCTCCAGATGTCCGGTCGTCGTCACCAGCCATTTCCCGTCTGCCGACAGACTCTCGTCCCATTCGCCAACCAGTGTCAGCTTCCCGTCGATATAGCGGAAGGTCTGAGCGGAGTGACTGCAGCAACTACCTCGTTGTGCCGACATTACCGCATGGCGACGGGTGTCAATGGATACCTGCGGCAAATTGGACAATTCCTCGTTATGGACGAATTGCCGCGCAACCGGATCGAACAGAAAGAAGTGCGTGGTGTTGTTCGGACCTGCGCCCCCCGACATGCCGAAGATGCTTATGTCCCGGTGGCCATCGAAATTGGCGTCGACGACTTGCAGGAATTCCTTGTCTGCGGTTTGTCCCTCTGAATCGAAGTCGCGAAGGACCTGCAGGCGCCGACCGGTTCTTCGGTCCAGCACCTCGATGGCCACCGGCACTCCAGCCTCTGGCGCGTCACTATCAGGACGAAAGGCGACGCGAAAGCGAAAGTCCTTTGTGCTGGCCTGCTGCTCAACCCACTTCAGTTCGAACAAATCATCCCGGTCGATCCAGCCATGGAATGCCGATCCGTCCCGATGGACATGCTCGACTTCATACCAATCCGGTCTGCTGGCAAGAACAGCGACAAAGCTCCCGGCGTCCAGGCTGGCCACAGGCGACGCACGATCTGCCTGCGCGAAGACTGGCACCGCCTTTTCGAGGTAGAGGATGTCGCCATAGGTGCGCGGCGTCACCAGTTTGAAGCGATCGGCATAGTATGTCGTTTCATAATGGTGGATTGCCCGGCCGTAAGCCGCCGGTTCGCAGACGCCGAGCGCGCAAGCACCGACTTCGTCTGGGGTGGGCCGACGTTTGGGCGGCACTGCCTCGCTGCGCTGGAATGCTCTCCTGGGCTGCCAGGCGACCGTAAATGCCGAATCGCTCCCCTTTAGCATGGCTTCGCCGGTGCTGATATTGGTTCGGCAAAATGGCTGGGACTTTGAGTAGTCGTTCCAAACCGGAAACGCGTAGGCGACGCAAAGCCTGTTGGCACCATTTATGTCGGTGCGGTAGTCCTGATCGACAAGGAAAATCAGCTTGTTTCGATGGGAATCCGACTCGTACGAAACCACGGCATATGTCGCATCCGCTGCCGCGGGAATGGCATGTTCGAAGTGCTCGACATCCTCTTCGCCGGGCCTTCCTTGCAACCTTTCCGCGGCACTCAGGTTGGAACCAGCTTCGAGTCGATAGATACCTGGCACCAGAAAATCGGAGGCGAAGATGGGATTCATCTTCGCCGCAGCCAGGACGAAGACGAGGCAGGCGGTTCGCATGGTAAGCGTCAAGCAGGTTGGATTGAAGACTGGTCAGCAACGTCGTAAGCGGCCGGTGAACCCGTCTTGACGGTGATGATCGCAGCGGCTAGGTGGCGCTGGTAGCCGGCTTCCAGCGATGTGGTAGCAATTCGGCAATGTTACTGGCGCGATGGGTTGGTAGCCGTGTG